>Ga0129301_1001587_pt1 | contig 10750 bp, 14 predicted proteins | sample ConPoolayeHmetaG_FD_94489 | JGI IMG/M metagenome (GOLD analysis project Ga0129301, IMG submission 94489) | Hot spring microbial mat communities from California, USA to study Microbial Dark Matter (Phase II) - Cone Pool mat layer H metaG ...
ACATTATTTAAAAAATATTTCTGAGGATCTTTAACTGATTCGCCAACCTCAATATAGGCGGCAAAATGAATTACTCCTTCAGGTTTTTCTCTTAAAATCACCCGATCAAGCAGGGATAAATCCCGCCTTAAGTCGCCAACATAAATTTTAGTCTTGGGGATTGCTTCTCGATGACCAGTCTCAAGATTGTCAAAAACAACCGGAGAAAAACCATTATCTCCAAGAGCCTTAACGGTAAAACTTCCTATATATCCTGCGCCGCCGGTAACTAAAATTTTTCTTTTCATTTATATTTTGGTAAAACAATATTGTCCTTATTGATTTTTTGTCCATTTACAGGAATTTTTAAAACCCAACCTAAGGCATTGGCAACTGCCACCCCAACCCGAAGTCCGGTAAAAGAACCCGGTCCGGTATTAACTTCAATTTCCGTTAGGTCATTAAAAGTTTTTTGGTGATTTTTAAGAATCTGATTAATCAAAATCAACACCTGCTGCGACTTATCTGCGCCAGTTGGCCTTTCCAAACGGAAATCATCCAATCCCACAATTGTTTTTTTATTATCCGAAGTATCAATATATAACTTCATTCTTTGTTTAAATGATTTAAATCATTTTAACAAATTTTAATTGCTCCTTTACGGATTATTTTCCAAGGCTTTTGGGAACAATCAATCACGGTTGAAACCAAACCAACTTGGCACTGACCGGGAATAACCAAATCAACTAATTTTAAAAGATTTTTATCTAAATCTTCAAATTTATAAGGAGTAGGCTGACCATGAAAGTTAGCCGAAGGTCCTAAAATTGGAACTTTAACTAATTTAATTAATTGAAGTGGGACCTGGTGATTTGGCATCCTTACCCCAAGAGTTTTTCCTCTGCCTCTAACTAGAAAGGGAACTTTTTTAATTTGACAAGGATAAACAATTGTTAAGGCTCCTGGCCAATATTTCTTCATTAAATCTTCAACTTCTTTGGGAAGGGGCAATAAATATTTTTTTGCCATTTCAATTGAAGAAACCAAAACCGGAACTGCCTGATTTTTTGGTCTTTTCCTAATTTTAAAAATCCTTTCAATTGCTTTCTTTTTATCCATCCGACAACCAATCCCAAAGGCAGTATCAGTGGGAAAAATTAAAATCCCACCGGCGTTTAAAATCTCAACGGCTTGAAAGAGAAATTTTCCGTTGATTTCCCAAGACATATTCAAAATAAATATCAATTCTTTTTTTAGGCAAGATTTCTTTAATTTTCTCCGCCCATTCTATGGCAACAATATTTTCTGGATTTGACCAAATTTCCTCAAGTCCCAAAACTTCAACATCTTCTTTATTTTTAATCCTGTATAAATCTATATGATAAAATCTTTTCGCTTTTCTTTTTCTTCCTCTAATCTGATACTCACGCATTATTATAAAGGTTGGCGAAAGAACTCTTTTTTTAATTCCCAAACCTTTAGCCAAACCTTGAATAAAAGTAGTTTTACCACTTCCCAGCTCTCCATAGAAACAAAGCGTCTCTCCGCCTTTTAAATTATTTGCAATTTTTTGGCCAAGTTTTTCAGTTTCGGTGGCGCTTTTGGTAAATACCTCCATATCCCTCCCCAGGCAATTCCTGCCCCAAAAAAATCTATTAAAATGTCTCTAACTGTTCCTGTTCTTCCGTGGACAAAAGTTTGATGAAATTCATCGGTAGCCGCATAGAAAAACGTCAAAATAAAAGAATAAATTACAATCTCTTTTAAATTTGCTCCTGAGGTATTCTTGAGGGCCCGGTAAAAAAGAACAAAAAGAATCCCATATTCAATTAAATGAATTGTTTTTTTGAAAATAAAATCTCGCCAGTCAATTTCTGAAACAATAGGAGTTGGCCTAGCGGAGAAAAAAAATATTAAACCCATCCAGAAAAAAACTGGCAGCCAAAATTTAACCAATTTTTGGAATCTCTTCATTTTCTTTTACCGCAGGTTGATAATTCTTTTTTATACTATATTCTTTAATTTTTGGCAATAAAAGAAAAACGCCGGAGACAAGCAAAAACAAAATTCCTAAACCAATTAAAATTTTTGGTAAAAGTTTTATCGTTTTTTGATTTTCCTCTACCGTCTCTCCAATAATCGCCGAGGAATAAGTTGGCTCTTCAGGTGGAGAAACTGCTTCCCCTAAAATTTCTTCGGGTAATTTAGAACTAGTTGGAGTTAAAGTAGGAGTTAAGGTAAGATTTGGAGTAGGAGTCGAGGTAGGTTTTTTGGTTGGGGTAGGAGTAGAAGTAGGAGTTGGGGGGGTGTTAGGTTGGGGGGTTGGCGTAGGCGTATTAGTTGGAGTAAGAATCGGAGTTGGGGTATCAACAGAAACATTTATCTGAACATTAACGGGAGTCTGCTGATCACCAGAAGCAGGATTCCCTGAACTGGTGTATCTTCTAACCCTAAGTTTAAAATTTCCTGGGCCCGGATATTCATTTAAAGTTGGACTTCCCACTCTTCCTTGTAAACGCGCAGAAGCAGTACCTTCTGAACTAATAGTTATCGGAAAATAATTTTTTCCCTCAGATCCTCCATACCAACTAATTCCATTAAACGTTTCTCCAAAATAATTTGTTGTCCCTTCTTTATAAAGATCTATTCTTAAATAATTTGTCCCAGGATTAGGGCCACTAATAAAAACCTCAACTTCAAATGGTTCCTCAGAAATTAAAGAAGGATAACTATTAATTGCTATCGTAACAGCAAATATTTTCGGCGGCAAAAATAAAAACCATACCAAAAAAATCAAATAAAAGATAAAAATTTTAAAAATTTTGACTAAAATTTCAATAGTAAGTAATCCCTTTCTAGCATTTACCATCTTTGTTTAAATGATTCAAATCATTTTAACAATTAAAAGGGTTTTTCTCTACGCTTCTTCTCTATCTCCTGCTTCAGGTATCGCCAGATTCCGCTTCCTTTTTCGTCCTTTCCAACAACTCCAGTTAAAGTTTCTCCAACCCTCAAAAGAAAATCTTTAACTTCCTCTTCTCTCAAAAGTCTTCCAATCATCTTTTTGTATCCCTGCCCTCCGTATTTTCTAATTAAATTTACCGAAGCAATGGTTGGCAGGCTTACTCGCAAAATTTTACTTATGGTTCGATAGTCATAATCTTTTTCCAAAAGAAAGGCGATGGCTAATCTTTTGACTAACATTATTTGTTCGGTTGGAGTCAAAAAATCTTTAATGAATTGATTGGCTTCATTCCTTGTTTTAATATCGACTAAAGTTTTAAAGAAAATATCAAGAATCCTTTCATAAACTTTTTTAGAAATTGGATATTTAGATATCTGTGCCATTTGTTTAAATGATTCAAATCATTTTAACAAGTTAAATTAATTCTTGTTTTTTATCTAGCTCTTTATTTCTCTTCTTTATTTCTCCCTCTCTTTTTATTTTTCCTTACCTCTTTTCTCCTCCTTTCATTTATTTTTAAATTAATTTCTTTCCTTTCCCAATTTTATTTAATTCTCTATTTAAAAAAATCAATTTTTATAAACTCCTACTCGGGCTTTAGTCTAAATGCAAATAGTATGTTTGGGTGCCGTCTGGATGATCAATCCTGGCATAGCGAAGATTTCCTCCGCCACAAGGAATTGAACCACGATAAAGATTCCCATCTTGAACGGCTTTAACTACTCTTGGACCCGGATTTTCCGTCGTCCCCGAGACCATATCTATTCCCGTATGCGGCCCTCCTCCATACCATCCTAAACGAGACCAAAAAGTATTTCCATATTCCTGGGTAATTCTTATTGGCTCGAAAATTGGCCAATCCCAAGAACCAGAAGGAGTAAAATGAACGACATTATCTTCAAAAATCAGAGAAATATTTTTCAAAAAATTCGCTGGATTTTGATGGTTTCCATCTTTAATCACCTCAAAATGCAAATGGGTTCCCGAAGAACAAGCCGAAGGGCCACTAATATAAGTTCCAATTACCTCCCCTGCTTTAACTGGACCAATTTTGGATATCGCTCCTTGTCCTGCTAGAATTCGTTCAATTGCCGCTGCTTCCGCTTTAGCTTGGATAAGCATCTCCCGAAAACGCTTTTCATCATTACGGGTAACCCCAAGTAAATACTCTTTATCTTTCTTCTGCTGGGCTAACAACTTTTTCTGAGATTCAAGTTTCTCTTTCAATTTTTCAATCTCTGTCTTGCGTTCGTCATAGTTCGTCCTTGTCTCCTCCATAGAAATCATCAACTTCCGATCATGAATTTGGACTACCTTTAAATATTTATAACGAGAAAAAAAATCGGAAAATTTCCTAGAAGAAAAAAGCAAGGTAAAAGGATCAATATCTCCTTTCTTGTAAGTCGCAACAATTCTTTTATTTAAAATTTGGGCTAAATTATCTAAAGAAATTTCCAGTTTTTCAATTTTTGAGGCTAGCATCGCAATCTCCTCTTCCGTTTGGCCAATCTTAAGCAAAGTAATTTTTATCTGGCTATCCATATAACTAATCTGAGAAGACAAAGTTTTTTCTTTATTCTGAAGTTCGCTTATTTTTTTCTCTAACTCTTCAATTTCTTTCTGCTTTGCGCGATACTGCTCTTCAAGAGATTGGGAAAAAGAAAAACGAGGATTAAAAAGAAAAATACTCGTCAAAATGAAAAAAAACAAAATTATTCCTAGCCATTTTTTCATTTAAGATAGCGTCTGGTGGCTAAAAAACTTCCAAAAGCACCAATTAATACATCAACAAAAACCAATCCTCCAAGTAAAGCAAGTAAAAATAAGGTCTTAATTGGTAAAATGGGGATACCCGCCAAAAATGAATTTAGAAAGGGTGTTGAATAAAGAAGTAATATATAGGTTATCAGCCAACCTAAAAATCCTCCGACAAAACCATAAAACATCCCCTCTAAAATAAAAGGGGCACGAATATACCAGGAGGTAGCCCCAATTAACCTTAAAATTTCAATTTCTTCTTTTCTTAAAGCAATTTTCATTCCGACAATCACCAAAACAACCAAAAAGGAAATAAATGCCAAAACCAGAGTCAAACCAATTCCAACCTTTCTTATAGCCGAACTCCAAGAAGAAAGAGAAGAGACAACTTCTTCCTGAAAAATAACCTCTTCAACCTGAGGTTCCTCTTTTAAAATTCCGGCAATTTCTTTTAAATCCGAAATCTTTAAAGCAGAAACTTCAAGTGAAGCAGGAAGAATGTTGGCAGTCACCATTTCAAGAAGCAAGGGATCGTTTTTATTTTGTTCCCGATAAATAGCCAACGCCTCTTCTTTTGAAACATACTTCATTTGGGAAACCTTTCCTGAGGCTTCAAGGCGAGCCTTTAAAGCCTCTACCTGCTCCATTTTTGTCCCCTCTTTAAAAAAAGCTGTAACTTGGGGTTTAGTTTCAAACCAATTTAAAATTGCCTGAGAACCAAAGGCTAATAAAACAAAAATAGCCGTAATAGCCGAGGTTAAAGTCATGACCAAGATTGCAGAAATTGCCTGATAAGGCGCCCTTCTTAAATGTTGCCAAAAAACTTTAAAGCTATTCATTTCATTATATTATCTCGTATTTTCCTCCTTTTTCATCTTTTATAATTTTACCTCTATCAATTTTTATTACCCTTTCGGAAAGAGAATTAACGATATCGATATTATGAGTTGTCATCAAAACTGTTATCCCAAATTTATTTATCTTTTTTAGAAGTTTAACAATCTTCCAGGAAGTGGTAGGATCTAAATTTCCTGTTGGTTCATCAGCAATTAAAATTTGAGGCTCGGCAATTAAAGCCCGCGCTAGACACGCTCTTTGAAGTTCTCCCCCAGCAAGTTGAAGAGGAAAAAGATCCCTTTGGTCTGAAAGACCAACCAATTCTAAGGCTTTATTAACCCTTTCTTTAATTTTTTCCTTCTTCTCCCCTCTAATCTCCATTGGCAAAGCGACGTTCTCAAAAACGGTTCGTTCGGGTAAAAGTTTAAAATCCTGAAAAACCACTCCTATTTTCTGTCTATAAAAAGGAAGTTTTGAGGAAGAAATTTCTCTAAGATTTTCCCCAAAAACTTCAATCTCGCCAAGCGAAGGAAAAATTTCTCTTAAAATAAGTTTAATAATCGTTGTTTTCCCTGCCCCCGATGGCCCGGTAATAAAAACAAATTCTCCCTTTTCTATTTCAAAAGAAATATCCTGAAGGGCCACAATCTCCCCAAATTTTTTGGTTACATTTCTAAATTTAACCATAATTTTTATTCCAAAATCTTAATTCTCCCAACATCCATAAACCAGCCTGCTTTTTGGGCCTTGAAAGTTTCCCCCCAAACCTGAACCTTTTTACCCAAAAACTGATCAAGATCAATCACCGAAGATGTCAAATAAACTGTATGAGAAGGGCCTCCTTCACGAATAAGTTTATGCGTTCCCTCGCCATCAATTCCTCCTTTTTCCAAAACGCCAGATGCGGTATCTCTAAAAACTTTAGTATCAGAAGAACCTACTTCCTCACCCTTCTTAATTCCTGCTCCTTGCGATAAAGAAGAAGTATCAAATTTTCCTTTAATCTCTTTAGAAAGGAAAAAACCAGTTAAAATCCCTGCCCCGACTACTAAAATTAAAAACCCCAAAAAAATTAAAATTGACGATTGGGAATTTTTGTTTTCTTTTCCTTCTTCTAGGTTTTCCATAGCTCACCTCCTTTGCTTTTTATTTTCTAGTATTACTTATCTTACCAATAATCTTAATTCGGCGTCAATAAACCCATCAATTTCCCCATTTAAAACTTTTTCGGGCTCGGAAGTCTCAAAACCAGTTCGCAAATCCTTAACCATTTTATAAGGATGGAGAATATAAGAACGAATCTGATTTCCCCAGCCGGCAATTTTAACTTCGCCTTTAAGCTTTCTTTTTTCTTCTTCGGCTTTTTCTTTGGCCAAACTCCAAAGTTTAGATTTAAGAAGTGCTAAGGCAATTTTTCGATTTTGCTCCTGATAGCGCTCCGATTGGCAGGTAACCACTATACCTGTTGGCTTATGACGAAGCCTGACGGCAGAAGAAACTTTTTGAACATTCTGCCCCCCCTGGGAAGAAGCTCGAAAAAATTCCCAAGAAAGATCATTTTCAGAAATTTCTATCTCTGGAGATTCTTCAATCATTGGCAAAACTTCAACCTTAGCAAACGAAGTTTGCCGAAGTTTATCGGCATTAAAGGGCGACTGACGGACCAAACGATGAACCCCTGCTTCATTTTTCAGATATCCATAAGCATATGGGCCAGAAATTACCATTGTTACACTTTTAACTCCCGCTTCTTCGCCCGGAGTCAGATCAACTACATCAACTTCCCAATTTTTACTTTCGGCATATCTAATATACATTCTCTCAAGCATTTCTGCCCAATCCATTGCTTCCGTTCCCCCTTGACCAGCATGAATCGCTAAAATTGCATCCCCCCTATCATAAAATCCAGAAAGAAAAATTTTAATCTCTAAATTTCTAAGAGCTTTCTCTAAGGCGAGAGAATTGCCATCTTTTAAATAAACCTCAAGTTTCTCTAATTCCTCTAAATCTCTTTTAATTTCGGCAAACTCTTGAGTTAATTTCCGCGCCCTGTTTTGATCCTGCCAAAAGCAAGGATTGCCCATTTCTTTTTCTATTTCATCAGCCCTTTTTTTAAGATCTTCGACATTAATTTTTGCCTTAAGGGCTTCAATCCTTGACTTAAAATTCTGATCTTCCATTTTTTTATCTTAAAGGACAAACAATTTTCTTAATCTGTTTTGCCTCCGCATCCGGCAGTGCCATAATTTCCAAAATTATCTCTTGAGCTTTTTTTGGTTTCTGCGGCGTAGTAATAGTAGAAATCCCTAAAACACGACTCAAATTGTCCATCCCCGAAATTATCACCTCCCGAAAATACTCAGCCTTCTTTTCCCCAGAAAAAAGTTTTTGGATCTTTGTCTTATCGCCTAAAGAGAAAATAATTATAAGATCCAAAAAAATCATTAAAATTATCCCCAGAACAAAACCAAAAAGGGCTCCTCGCGCCGAAATTTGAAAAATATGCTTTCTCACCAAAGAAAGAAGTAATACCAAAAAGAAAAAAAGAACAAAAACTACAAAAAACTTTAGGTAAGGAGAATCGGCAAACTTCTGATAAAAATCAAAAAGTAAAAGATAAAAATTATTTATCATCGTCATTTTCATTCTATTATTTCTTCCTCCTCTTCAATTACCATCGGTGAATTGTTTTCAACTGTCGAATCTTTATTTTCTGCTAATTTAAAACTAGAAACCACTATCTCAAAAGCATTTTGCCAAAAATCAGAACCAGGAGCCTCAAAGTAATATAATATTCCGCTATCTATGGCTAAAACCAAATTTCTTGAAGGATTACTATATTTAAAAAATTTCCCCTTTATTCCGGAAAGATCAATTTCTTTTTCTGAAACCAAATCTCCCTTCTGAGAATTAGCCTTAATCCAGGCATCAACTGAAGAAAGGTCAGTATCGACAATTCTAACAACCATTTTTTCTTGGAAATGATCCTTTGACAAGAGTTCTAAAGAAGAATAGGTGTTTGGATTATTTAAATCCATCTCGACAATTCCCAGGGTTTGGGGATATTGGAAAGAAAATCCGGCTTCGTCTTCGTAAAACAAAACCCCAGTTTCTTTAGTCTCCACTGAGGGACTCATTTCTGAAACTGGGCTAACTAAAGGCTCTGCCTTTTGGTTTCTTAAGAAAAATAAAATTCCTAAAACAGAAAGAGTTAAAACTGCGAATGAAAAAATTAAAATAATTTTTTTCTTTGACATAAATATCATTTTAAGTATATCATAATCTTAATGAAGAAAATTATTTTTCTTGTTGTTTTTGCTGTTTTTACTCTTTTTCTCTTTTATTCTTTTGCCTTAAGCCCCGCATTTAGTAAAAAGAAAATTACTCGCCAAGGCGGTTCAAAAACAATTTCTTCAGGGTCAAAACTGATTATTAAACCAAAACTTAGAAGTGACCGCCGAGCCTTAATTGTTAATTTTTCAAATTTAGGGGCTATTTCTTCATTTTCTTATAGCCTAGAATATAATTCAAACGGCATTCCTCAAGGAGTTTCAGGAACAGTAACTCCACAAGGCGAAGAAAGCATTCAGAGAGAAATTTTATTTGGGACTTGCTCACATAATGTTTGTCGATATCATACAGGAATTTCAGAAATGAGATTTATTGTTACCTCAACTTTGAAATCAAAAGGGATAAAGGTTAGAAAAATATTTAAAATCAAAGTTTAAAAGTTTTTTGTAAACCTCTTTTATTTTAATTCAATTTTTGTAAAATATTTCTATGAATTTTTTCAAAAAAAATTTTCAATCTAAAAAATTTCTTAGATATTTCTTCTTTTTTATCTTAATAACTTCTGTTTTCTTAGCAGGATGGAAAACAGGAAAATCAAACATCCCCAATAACTTAAAAAACCCTTTTTCTTCATTTTCAAAAAAACAAATTTCCAAAAATCAACATCTTAATTTCTTAATGGAGGTCTACGAAATTATCAAGGAAAATTATTGGGATAAACTAGAAGACGAACAACTAATCAATCTCTATGTCCTTGGAACAGAAAAGTTAATTCAAAAAAAACCAGCAAATAAAATTACTAACCTAAAATCACTTGAGAATTTTCTTATTTCTACCCTAAAAGAAATCAAAGACGAAAACCAAAAAAATGAATTTACCGCCCAATTAGCAGACATTGTTTTGGCAAATCTTCAGCCTTTTGGTCGAAGCCGACTTTATTCGCAAAAACAAGAAATTAGTCTTAAAAATACTATCGAAAACAAGACAGAAAAAAACTATTACGAAATATTAGGAGTAAATCAAAGTGCGCCTCCGGATCAATTGAAAAAAGTATTTGAAAAGAAAACAGAAGAACTAAAAAAAGAAAATACAGAAGAAGCAAAACAAAAATTAGCCGAGGTCAACAAGGCTTATCAAACTCTCTCTGATGAATTTAATAAAAAAAATTATGATGAAAAGAGAATAGAACCAACAATAGAGGGAAAACTTTTAACACCCGACATCTTTTATCTTAAATTGGGGAAATTTTCTCCTACCACTATCGAAGAAATAATCAGAGTCACTCAAAAAATTGACGAAGGCCAGAACCCAACTACCTTGATATTGGATTTAAGAGACAATATTGGCGGACTAATTGATGGCCTACCGTATTTTCTCGGTCCCTTTATCGGGAATGATCAATATGCCTATCAATTCTATCACCAAGGAAATAAAGAAGATTTTAAGACCAAAATTGGCTGGTTGCCAAGTTTATTCCGCTATAAAAAGGTAGTCGTCCTAATCAACCAAAACACCCAATCTTCGGCAGAAGTAATGGCTTCTGTTCTTAAAAAATATAACGTAGGAGTATTAGTAGGGACAAAAACCAAAGGTTGGGGAACCGTTGAAAGAATATTTGAAATTAAAAATCAATTTAATCCCGCAGAAAAATATTCTGTCTTTTTAGTTCATCGCTTAACTCTAAGAGAAGATGGCCAACCAATTGAGGCAATGGGAGTAGAACCAGTTATTAATATCCAAAATGAAAATTGGCAAAATGAACTTTTTAATTATTTTCGTTATCCTGAATTAGCCGACACAATCGCCAAATTGTTTAATCAAAAATAAAAAAGGAAATTATTTTTTCCATCCTACAAAAAAGTTATTATTAGAGAAAAGGTATTATTTGGCAGAGCAAAAAGCAAAAACCAAATCGCCAGG
>Ga0129301_1001589_pt1 | contig 10741 bp, 4 predicted proteins | sample ConPoolayeHmetaG_FD_94489 | JGI IMG/M metagenome (GOLD analysis project Ga0129301, IMG submission 94489) | Hot spring microbial mat communities from California, USA to study Microbial Dark Matter (Phase II) - Cone Pool mat layer H metaG ...
GGTTTGTCCAGAGGCCGAACCGGCTCGGGAATATACTCATCAACCGCCTTCATCAGCTCTAAAATAGCTTTTTTCCCTTCTTCATCTCCTTCTATCGCTTTTAAAGCTGAACCGCGGATAACAGGAACTTTATCACCCGGGAACTTATATTTTGTCAAAAGTTCCCGGATCTCCATCTCTACCAAATCCAAAAGCTCCTTGTCTTTTACAACATCAACCTTGTTTAAAAAGACTACAATTGCCGGAACATTGACTTGACGAGCTAACAAGACGTGCTCTCGGGTTTGAGGCATTGGGCCATCGTCGGCGGCGACAACCAAAATCGCTCCGTCCATTTGGGCTGCCCCGGTAATCATATTTTTAATAAAATCTTTATGCCCCGGACAGTCGATATGAGCATAGTGGCGCTTTTCTGTTTCGTATTCAACGTGAGAAATAGAAATTGTCATTCCCCGGGCTTTTTCTTCAGGAGCATTGTCAATTTGTTCATAGGCTAAATAATCTGCCATTCCCTGCTGTGATAAAACTTTGGTAATTGCCGAAGTTAAAGTTGTTTTTCCGTGGTCAACATGACCAATAGTTCCAATATTAACATGGGGTTTTTTTCTTTCAAATTTTGCTTTGTCTGCCATTTTTCCTCCTTAAACTTATAACTTTTATAATCTTTATAAGAATATAACAATTATCGCTATTATAGTCAAGTCTTTTTATTTTTGCAAGCCCCTTCTTATTATCTGGCCGCTTTTTTTCTCAATAATTCTTTGGGCAATATTTTGAGGAACCTCTTCGTAATGTGAAGGCTCCATAAAGAAAGTTCCTCGACCCTGGGTCATGCTACGCAAAGTAGTAGCATATCCGGGAACTTCGGATAAGGGAACCATGGCGGTAATCACCCGCAAATTACCTCTGGTTTCGCTTCCCAAAATCTGCGCTCTTTTACTTGATAAATCACCAATAACATCACCCATAAATTCTTCAGGGGTGGTAACTTCAAGCTTCATAATCGGCTCTAACAAAACCGGCTTTGCTTGTTTTGCCGCTTCTTGTAGAGCTTGAGAGCCAGCAATTTTAAAAGCAATATCCGAAGAATCAACTTCATGATAAGTCCCATCATAAACAGCTACCGCCACATCAACTAAAGGATAACCGGCTAAAACCCCTTTTTCCATCGCTTCTTTAACCCCTTTCTCTACGGCCGGAATGAACTCCGAAGGAATCGCTCCTCCTTTAATTTCATTTAAGAATTTAAAACCTTCTCCCCGATTAAGCGGCTCAACCCGCAAAAAACAATGTCCATATTGCCCCCGACCGCCTGACTGACGAATATATTTCCCTTCAGCCCTGGCAACCTGCTTAACTGTTTCTTTGTAGGCAACCTGGGGTTCACCGGTATTTGCCAAAACGCCAAATTCTCGCTTCATTCGATCAACTAAAATTTCCAAATGAAGCTCACCCATACCACAAATAAGCGTTTGTCCCGTCTCCGGATCGGATTTAATTTTAAAAGTCGGGTCCTCGTCAGCAAGTTTTCGCAAGGCTAAGCCTAATTTTTCTTGGTCGGCTTTGGTTTTAGGCTCAATCGCTAAAGAAATAACTGGTTCGGGGAAAGAAATCCGCTCTAAAATAATTGGTTTATCCTTATCGCATAAAGTATCGCCAGTAACTGTTTTTTGGAAACCAATTACCGCCGCAATTTCTCCAGCGCTTACCTTATCAATCGGCTCTCGCTGATTAGCATGCATTAAAAGAAGCCTTCCTATTCGCTCGGGAACTTTTTGAGTGCTGTTAAAAACCTCCTGTCCACTATTTATGGAACCAGAGTAAACTCTAACATAAGTCAGCCGGCCAACATGGGGATCAGCTTGAATTTTAAAAGCCAAGGCGGTAAAAGGACCTCCAGGATCAGTCTCTCTTTTTTCTTTTTCGTTTATTTGAGGATTTACACCCTCAACCGGAGGCAAATCTAAAGGAGAAGGAAGAAAATCAACAACGCCATCCAAAAGGGGTTGAACACCCTTATTTCTTAAAGACGAACCGCAATAAACAGGAATAAGTTTATTGATAACCACCGCCCGCCGCAAACCAGCTCTTAAATCTTCGAGAGATATTTCTTCACCGGCTAAATATTTATCCTGAATTACTTCATCGTTCTCGGCAATTTTTTCAATTGCTAATTCTCGAGCTTTCTCCAGCTCCCCAACAAACTCGGCAGGAACTTCTGCCTCCTCATATTTTTCTCCAGTAGCATCTTTCGCCTCATCCCAAATTAAAGTTCTCTTTTCCAATACTAAAACTACTCCCCGAAAATCTTTTTCTTTTCCAATTGGTAAAGTTAAAACTACCGGCGCTGCCCCCAGTCTCTCCTCAATCATCTTTACCGTCCGGGAAAAATCAGCCCCAAGTTTATCCATTTTGTTAATAAAACAAAGCCGGGGGACTTTATGTCTATCTGCCTGACGCCAAACAGACTCTGATTGCGACTGAACTCCTTCTTCGGCATCAAAAACAACAATCCCTCCATCCAAAACCCGAAGTGAGCGTTCTACCTCGGCGGTAAAATCAACATGACCGGGAGTATCAATAATATTTATCCGGTGCTCCCGCCAAAAAGTAGTCGTAGCAGCAGACATAATCGTAATTCCCCTTTCTCTTTCTTGAGGCATCCAGTCCATTTGCGTTGTCCCCTCATCAATATCACCAATTTTGTAAGTCTTTCCGGTATAATACAAAATCCGCTCGGTGGTGGTTGTTTTCCCAGCATCAATATGGGCAATAATGCCAATATTCCGCACCATATTGATGGGAACTCCCTTTTTTTCGCCAACTTTTATTTGTCCCTTTTGCGCCATAATTTAGTATAAAAAACCGCTTCCTAAAAAGAAGCAGGTCTAAATTTCTTGTAATTTTACCACCGAAAATGGGCAAAGGCCTTGTTTGCCTCGGCCATCCGGTGGACATCTTGCTTTTTTTTGACCGCCCCACCTTGATTTTCCAGAGCATCCAGGATTTCCGCGGCCAGCTTTTCGTAAAAATGATGATATTCACTTGAGGGCCGTTGGCGGGCAAATTGAATAAGCCAGCGAATCGCTAAAGATTCCCTTCTGTCACCGCGAACTGGCATTGGAACTTGATAAGCAGCACCGCCCACTCTTCTTGGTCTAACTTCCATTGTTGGCTTAACATTTTCCAAAGCTTTAGTAAAAATTTCCAGCGGATGTTTCTGTGTCTTTTCTTTTATTAATTCAAAAGCTTGATAAACCTGTTTTTGGGCAATAGTTTTTTTACCATCCTTCATCACCCGGTTAATCAACCGGGTAACCAGTCGACTTTGATAAATCGGATCCGGGGAAAGAATTCTCTTTTTAATCTCACCTGCTCTTGGCATAAAACTCCTTTAGGCGGCTACTGGAGCCTCCGAGGGGACAGCCACTGCTTCGCCTCTCTTAGCTCCATATTTAGACCTCGCTTTTTTCCTACCCACAACTCCGGCGGCATCATATCCCCCTCTAACAATATGATATTTAACCCCAGGCAAATCTTTAACTCTTCCTCCCCTAACCAGAACGATTGAATGCTCTGCCAATTCATGTCCCTCGCCAGGAATGTAGGCGGTAACCTCCTGCCTGTTGGAAAGCCTAACTCTGGCAACTTTCCGCAAAGCTGAATTCGGTTTTTTGGGAGTCATTGTTTTAACCACAAGGACTACTCCCCGTTTTAAAGGATTAACTGTTGGAATCGTCTGGCGTTTTAAAGCATTAAAACTTCGCCGCAGGGCTGCTGCTCTAACCTTCTTGGTGATTTTTTTCCGACCCTTTCTAATTAATTGAGAAATTGTAGGCATATGTTAATTTTAACAGATTCGAAGTATCTATTCAATCTTCGCTCTTTCCGGGGTAACGGGAATCAGCCGACCAATAATAACATTTTCTTTAAGACCTAAAAGCTTATCTTCTTTGTTTTCTAAACAAACTTCTGTTAAAACATTAGTTGTTTCCTCAAAGGAGGCGGCCGAAAGCCAAGAATCAGTATATAAAGAAGTCCTGCTTAAACCTAAGATAACTACCTTAGCAGTTGCCGGTTTACCTTTTTCTTTCACCACCCTCGCATTTTCTTCCTCAAACTTCCTCTTACTTACCAGTTCTCCAGGTAAAAAGACGGTGTCTCCTGGCGTCTCGATTCTTACCTTATCACTCATTTTTCTAACAATAACCTCGAAGTGTTTATCATTAATAGGAATTCCCTGGGATTCGTAGACGGCCTGAATTTCTTCCACTAAATACTCTTGAGCTGCTTGTAAACCGCGGATTTCCAATATTTCTCTAACATCTAAAGCTCCAGAGGCAAGTTGAGTTCCGGCCTCAACCAACTGTCCATCACTAACCTTTGGTTTGCACACGGCAGGAATAAAATATTCTTTCTCTTGGGGGGATCTTCCATCAACGCTTCTAATCTTCACCCGGTAACCCTCATCAACTTCCGTCAGCATCACTTTACCGGCAATTTCTGCTAGGGGAGAGAGGGTCTTCGGTACCCGAATCTCAAAAAGCTCTTCCACTCTTGGTAATCCCTGGGTAACATCAAGACCAACAATTCCTCCGGTCTGTTTTGTTCGCAGGGTAAGTTGGGTTCCCGGTTCGCCAATAGATTGGGCAGCAATTACCCCTACCGGCGTTCCCGCTTCGACAATTTTTCTTGAAGAAAGATCCCAACCATAACATTGGGCACAGACACCCCATCGATCTTCACAGGTCAAGGGCGAACGAACTACTACTCCCTGAACGTTATGTTTTTCTAAAAGAACAAGATTCTCTTCGGTAATCAGTTCATTTCTCTTAATAAGAACTTTTTTAGTTTTCGGATCAATCACATCCTTAGCTAAAACTCTCCCTAAAACTCTTTCCAAAAACTTTTCTCCCCGTTTATCTAAGCGGCTAATTTTAATACCATTTTGGGTTTTACAATCCTCATCTCGAATAATCACTTCGTGGGCAGCATCAACCAAACGTCGGGTTAAATATCCAGCGTCAGAAGTTTTAATTGCCGTATCGGTTAATCCCTTTCTTGCCCCTCTGGCGCTAGTCAAATATTCAAAAACCGACAAACCTTCCCGAAAATTTGATTTAATAGGCAGTTCGACGATTTTACCGAGCGGATCAACCACTAAACCCTGCATCGCCGAAAGCTGCTTAACTTGATCTTTGGAAATCTTTCTTAATTTAGCGCTAACCAACAAATAAATACTGTTGCCTGGTTTAAACTGCTCCCATGTTAGTTGAGCCAATCTTTCAGTTGTATCCATCCAGACTTCCTTGACCAAACGGCGTTTTTCCTGTTCAGTAATTAATCCCTGAATGAAACTCTCCTCAATTTCCGCCACCTTCTCGTTTGCTTTACTAATTACCTTTTCTTTCCCGGTATAAACTTGACAATCCCAAACTCCTACTGAAAGACCAGCAAGGGTTGAACCCCAAAAACCCAAGTCTTTTAATTCATCAATAAATTTGACTACCTTTTCCTTATTCCAAAGCTGCATCGCCCTTGTAACCAAAGCCTTAATCATTTGCTGATGGATTTCTTCATTGATAAAAGGAGCTCCCTCGGGCAAAATCTCGTTAAATATGAGACGACCAACAGTAGTCTTGACAATCTTTCCTTCCATTCTTATCTTTGCTCCCTGGCGTAATCCGAGCTTGCCTGTCTGATAAGCAAAAATTGCCTCCGCCGGATCTGAAAAAATCGTTGGGTACTCTTCCGATTTCGGATCTTCGGAAGTAATAAAATAGCAACCTAAAGCCATTTCTTTATCAGGAATCGTAATTGGCGAACCATCAGCTGGTTTAAGTAAATTGCTTTTAGGACTCATTAAATCTTGGGCTTCTTTTTTTGCTTTTTCGCCTAATGGCACATGAACAGCCATTTGATCCCCATCAAAGTCGGCATTATAACCAGCGCAAACACAGGGATGAACTTTAATGGCACTCCCTTCAATTAAAATCGGATAAAAAGCTTGAATTCCCAATTTGTGTAGGGTTGGCGCCCGATTAAGCAAAACCGGATGTTTTCGGGTAGTTTTGTCTAAAATATCAAAAACTTCAGGGGGGCGATGTTCCAAAATATATTTCGCGCTTTTAACATTGGGGGCAATTCCCGATAAAATCAACCCCCTTAAAACAAACGGCTTAAACATCTCCAGGGCCATCTCCTTTGGTAAACCGCATTGAGTAAGTCTCAACTCCGGACCAACAACAATAACCGAGCGGCCGGAATAGTCTACCCGTTTGCCCAACAAATTCTGCCGAAACCTCCCTTGCTTTCCCCGAAGCAAATCAGACAAGGAGCGCAACGGTTGAAACTGGCGGGTAAAACGACGGGTAGGTCTTTTTGAAACATCAATTAAGCTATCAACCGCCTCTTGAAGCATTCTTTTTTCGTTACGGATAATAATCTCCGGCGCCCCTAAGCTAATTAAATGTTTTAAGCGGTTATTCCGATTTATAACTCGGCGGTAAAGGTCGTTCAGATCTGAAGTGGCAAATTTCCCCCCCGACAACTGAACCATCGGTCGTAAATCTGGAGGAATTACCGGTAAAACCTGCAAAATCATCCAGGCTGGATCCACCTCTGCTCTTCTTAAGCCCTCGATAAACCTCAATCTTTTGGCAATCTTAAGAAAACGAGCCCCCCTACTCACCCCTAATTGAGATCGAAGATTCGAAACCAACTTTGTTAAATCTATCTTTTTGATCATTTCCAACAAAACTTCAGCTCCCATCCCTGCATTGAAAAACGAACTTACTTTGTATTCTAAAAGCTTCAAATATTCCTCCTCTGTTAATAAACAGAGGGGCTTTAAGTTTCTTACCAGTTCGGAAATTGTCCGGTAAATTTCTTCGGCTCTTTGAAGCTCCAAAACAAATTCATCTTTCAAATTTTGTATTTTTTGTTTTGTTTTAAGCTTAATTTCCTGAATCGCTAAAAGTTGTTGCTCTTTATTTTTGATTTTTGCTTGTAGGGCTTTTTCTTCTTTTTCATCTTGCCCTTTGACCTCCCTAATTGTTTTTTCTAATTTTTCTTTAAGTTCCTTTTTCTTTTTAACCAAATCCCCCTCAAGAATCGCCAAACACTTCTTTTTTCCTCCCTCATCAACCTCGGTAACTAAATATTGGGCAAAGTAAACAACTGCCTCTAAACTTCTTGGGGGTAAATCCAAAACCAAAGAAAGTTTAGAAGAGGATCCTTTGAAAAACCAAATGTGGGCTACCGGGGAGGCCAAGGTAATATGTCCCATTCTTTCCCGGCGAACTTTTGATTGAGTAACTTCTACTCCACATTTATCACAAATTATTCCTCGATAACGGACTCCTTTATATTTTCCACAATAACACTCCCAATCTTTAGTAGGACCAAAAATTCGTTCACAAAAAAGACCATCTTTTTCTGCTTTAAGCGTCCGATAATTAATCGTCTCTGGCTTCAAAACTTCGCCATGTGACCAAGATTTGATAGTCTGGGGCGAGGCAAGTTTTATCCTTAGGGCGGTAAAATCAACCAGTTTCTTCATATGTCGCTCCTGCTGCTTTGGCTAACTCTTTGGCTTCTTCCTGAATTTCTTTCTTTTCCTCAATTTTTTCAACTTCTCCGTTTTTCCCCTCCACCACCCCCACCGGTATCACGTCCAAACAAAGGCTATTTAACTCTTTCATTAAAACTTTAAATGATTCTGGCACGGTTGCCTGGGGGATTTGAGCTCCTCTAACGATTGCCTCAAAAGCCTTGGCTCGACCGACAACGTCATCTGATTTAATAGTCAACATCTCCTGAAGAGCATGAGCCGCTCGGTGAGCCTCAAGGGCCCAAACTTCCATTTCTCCCAAGCGTTGACCCCCCATTTGCGCTTTCCCGCCTAGAGGTTGCTGAGTTACCAAAGAATAAGGTCCGGTAGAGCGAGCATGGGCTTTATCTTCAACCATATGAACTAATTTCATAATATAGGCAATTCCAACAACGCTTTTTTCTTTCTTTGGTTCTCCCGTCCGGCCATCATATAAAGTCACCTTTCCGTCAGTCGGTAAACCTGCTTTCTTTAATTCCCTAGCGATTTTTTCCTCATCAATCTTTTCAAAAACAGGGACAGCTACTTTGTAACCAATTTTTTTTGCCGCCCAACCTAAATGGGCCTCATAAAGCTGGCCCAAATTCATTCTCGATAAAACTGACAAGGGAGAAATAATAATATCTACCGGCGTCCCGTCCTCCAAATAGGGCATATCAGCTTGGGGAACAATTTTGGAAATTACTCCTTTGTTCCCGTGCCGTCCAGCTAATTTGTCACCAACAGTGATTTTCCGCATTTGGGCTACCCTAACAATGATTTTTTTAATTGTTCCTGGCTCAAGTTCATCCTTTTTTTCTCTATCTAAGATCTCAACCCCAATCACCGTTCCCCGCTCGCCGTGGGGCATACGCAGCGAAGTATCTTTTACTTCCCTGGCTTTCTCCCCAAAAATTGCCCGCAAAAGCCTTTCTTCGGCTGTTAGTTCCGTTTCTCCTTTTGGGGCAATTTTCCCAACCAAAATATCATTCGGGCCGACTTCGCTACCAACAATAACAATTCCATCTTCAGCTAAATGGGCCAAGTCGGTCTCGGAAACGTTGGGAATATCTCTCGTTAACTCTTCAGGCCCAAGTTTAGTTTCCACCACCGAAGCTTCATATTCCTCAATATGAATTGAGGTCAAAACATCCTCTTTTACTAGACGGTCGGAGATTATAATTGCGTCCTCATATTCAAAACCTTCGAAAGAACAATAAGCAACAATCAAATTCCGCCCTAGGGCAAGTTCACCGTTATCACAAGCCGGACCATCGATTAAAAGATCGCCCTTTTTTATCTTCTGTCCTTTGGTTACCATCGGCCGCTGGGAGTAACAGGTACCGGCAGGGTTTGTCCGTTTAAATTTAGAAAGAAAATAAGTTTCTCCATTCTGTAAAATAATTTTTTCGGCATCAACCCAAACTACTTTATTATCATGTTGGGCACGAACTACCCTCCCCATTGCTTCAGGAACAATTTTCTCCATCCCCGTTCCCACTACCGGCGCTTCCGGAGAAATCAGTGGCACCGCCTGACACTCCATGTTTGTTCCCATCAACGCCCGATTAGGCATATCATTTTGCAAGAAGGGAATTAGGGAAGCAGATGCCCCCACCACCTGACGGGGAACAACATCAATAAATTCTATCTTTTCTACTGGGACTTCTAAAAACTCTCCTTTATATCTTACCGGAACCCATAAGTCAGTAATAAAACCATTTTGATCAATATTAACTCCTCCATGAGTGATGTAATGCTCTTGCTCATCATCGGCGGGAAGATAAACAATCTTGTCGGTAACTCTCATCTTCACTTTTCCCCTTCTCTTAACTTTTTCTACCCGACGGTAGGGAGTTTCTAAAAACCCGTATTCATTAACTCTGGCATACAAAGCAAGATAAGTTACTAAACCAATATTTGGACCTTCGGGGGAGCGAACTGGACAAATCCGGCCATATTGAGAGGCATTGATATCGCGGATTGAAAACGAAGCTCTTTCTCGAGTAATCCCCCCAATCCCCATAACAGAAATTCGCCTTAAATTATCCAACTCAGATAGTGGGTTTGTTTGATCTAAAATAGTTGAGAGCTGATTTGTCCGAAAAAATTCATTGATAGCAGCAATAATCGGTCGAGCATTAACCACCTGAACGGGACTAACTTTCTGGTCGCAAGAAAACAAGCTCATTTTCTCCTTTACTGTTCGCTCTAATCTCAAAAGCCCAATCCTAAAGGCGCTATCGGCAACTAACTCCCCAACCTGTCTTACTCTTCGATTTGCAAGATGGTCAATATCATCGACAGTTCCCTGGCCATTTTGTAGCCTGAGTAAATACCTAGTTGTTTCGATGATATCTTTGGATGTCAAAACCCAATTTTCGGTAATATTTGGAATACTTAACCCAAGTCGCTTGTTTATTTTAAATCGCCCAACTTTTCCTAAATCATAGCGCCGATGATTAAAAAACATATTGTCAATTAAGGCGCGAGCGTTCTCCAAAACAACAGGCTCGCCGGGTCTTAATTTTTGATAAATCTCCACTAAAGATTGCTCATGGGTTTTAGTCGGATCTTTTTCTAAAGTATTAAGGAGGAAATTTACCACCTCTCTCGATTCTCCAGCAAAAGCCGCTAAGATCTCCTCATCGGTAGAAAAACCAAAAACCCGCAAAAAGGTGGTGATAGGAAATTTTCTTTTTCGATCAACTCGCACAGTGACAACATCATTCCGGCCAACCATAAATTCTAACCAAGAACCATGAATAGGACGAATTTCTGCCCGGTAAAGCATTCTTCCGGTAACCGGATCAACCTCACCGGTAAAAAATACTCCAGGAGAGCGAACAATTTGATTAACAACTCCTCTTTCAATCCCGTTTATAATGAAAGTGCATTGGGAAGTCATTTGAGGAATATCCCCTAAGAAAACTTCTTTCCTGGTTTCTTTTCCTGTTTTTTTATTCACTAGAATCGCTTCCACCTTCAAAGGTCGGTCAAATGTCAACCCCTTCCTCAAGGCATCAAAAATAGAACATCTTTCTTTCCCAAATGAGTGGTTGCCAAAAGAAAGTTCCCAGTTTTTCCCGGTAAAATCACTAATTGGAGAGACTTCTGTCAATGCCTCACTAATACCTTCGGTTAAAAACC
>Ga0129301_1001590_pt1 | contig 10724 bp, 10 predicted proteins | sample ConPoolayeHmetaG_FD_94489 | JGI IMG/M metagenome (GOLD analysis project Ga0129301, IMG submission 94489) | Hot spring microbial mat communities from California, USA to study Microbial Dark Matter (Phase II) - Cone Pool mat layer H metaG ...
CACCCGCACCGCCTTGCGGTAGCCCTCGGGGTGAGGGGAGCCGAAGTTGCGTTTCTGGCGCTCACGAGTGCTGCGACCGCGCTCATGGCCGATGGCGGCCAGTGAGCGTCCCCCCATAGTTGCCAGCGTGGCCACGATCGCTCCGTCCTCCCCGAAGCGCCGGTCGCCATGAAGTTCGACGAAATCCTCACACATCAGGCGGAGGTAATCCAGAGTGTAGGGCCGCTTGGGGTGACGGGCCAGTTGCACCTTCTGCCAGGGGGAGAGATCGCTGAAGATGCGTTTCTTAACCTCCTCCGCCTGCTGCTCGAGGGCGGCGATCTCGGCGCTGCGGTCCACGTCCTGCTCCTGTTCCAGCGCCTTGAGTTCGAGTATTTTCTCCTCGAGCAGGACCAGGGGCTCCTCGAAGTCCAGCCAGTTCTTAAGCATCGGCCGCCTCCCGCAGCTGCGCGACGCCGTCGGGATGGGCGATGGCCAACAGCCGGGCGAGCACGTTGCGCAGGTGCTCGCGGGGAACGATGGCGTCCACCATGCCGTGCTCGTGGGCAAACTCCGAGGTGTGAGCGCGTGCCGAAATCGTAGTGCGCAGATTGAGGATTACGCGGCTGCCGGCAAAGCCCATCTGTGCCCGCGGCTCGGCGAGAATAACGTCTCCCAGGGAGGCGAAACTGGCAAGAGTGCCGCCCATCGTGGGGTCGGTGATGACCACCACGTAGAGAAGGTGGGCTTGATGCAGGCGTTCGATGGCCGCGGACATCTTGGCCATTTGCATCAGAGATATCAGCCCTTCCTGCATGCGCATCCCCCCCCCTGACCCGGAGATGACGATGAGTGGCCTTTTCAGTTCGATGGCGCGCTCCACGGTCCGCACGAACATCTCCCCGAAGACCGCGCCCGCCGAACCCATCATAAAGTGCGAGTCGCTGACCGCGACTACCGCCTCACGCCCCTCGATGGTGGCGGTGCCGGAGACCAGGGCATCTTTCAGCCCGGTGCGCGCCCGGTGGCTCTCCAGTTTCTCCAGGTAGGTGGGGAAATGGAGCGCGTCGGCGGTAGGCAGGTCGTCCTCGAAAGGCTGGAAGGAGTCCTTGTCCACGATCATTTCCAGCCGTTCCCACACGTTCAAGCGGAAGTGGTGGCCGCAACGCGGGCAGACCTTGAGCGCGCGCTCCCATTCGCCTTTGTATATCTGGTGCAGGCAGGAGGGGCACTTGACCCACAGGTCGTCGGGGAGAGTGCTCACCCGCTGTCGGAATCGCGAGATCCGTTCCTTGAACCAGTCCGGAACCATCGTTCACCTCCTCGGGTACAGCAACCGCCGCTCGTGGTCTAAGGGCACGGGGCGGGGCCAGACGCTCTCGTCCGGAACAAGGGCTGATACTGGTGTCTTTACAGTATATCAGCGCCTTGCTAGGATGCAAACGGGTGCGGGCGGCGCGGTAGAAGATGCCAATCGAAGACTATCGAGAACGCATTGACGCTCTGGACGAGCAAATCGCCTCGTTGCTCAACGAGCGTGCGCGGCTGGCGGCGCAGATCGGCGAGCAGAAGCGCGAGCAGGGGCGAGAGGCATATGACCCGGCTCGCGAGCAGGCGGTGCTGGAACGGATGGGGGCCAAGGCCGTCTCTCCGCTGAAGGCGGAACACCTGCGGGCAGTCTATCGTGAAATCCTCTCGGCGTGCCGGGCGGTGCAGAAGCCCACCGTGGTCGCCTATCACGGGCCGGAGGGTTCATGGCACCATGCGGCGGCCCGCCGCGCCTTCGGCTCGGCCGCGGTGCTGCAACCGGAGCGAGACATTCCTGCGGTCTTCGACGCCGCCGAGCGCGGCGACGCCGACTATGCGGTTGTCGCTATTGAGAACACCTCCGAGGGCCAAGTGGGCGCCAATCTGGACCGGCTGGTGGACACCGGACTGGTTGCTTGTGCCGAGGTATTCGTTGACATTCATCATTGCCTAGTCGGCAAGACGACGCTGGACCGCGTGGAGAGGGTCTATTCTTTCCCCCATGCGCTCCAACAGTGCGCCCAGTGGCTGCGGCGCAATCTGCCGGAGGCGCAGTGGGTGGAGGTGGCCAATACCGCGGCGGGCGCGGCCAGAGCGGCGGAAGATGAGGGGGGCGCCGCGGTGGCCAGCCGCGAGGCCGCAGAGTTATGGGGGCTCTCCATACTGGCCGAGAGTATCGAGGATTACGTCGGCAACCGCACGCGGTTTCTCGTGCTGGGTAGGGAGGAGCCGGAGCCCACCGGCGCGGACAAGACCTCGCTGATAGTCAGCACCGCGCACAGGCCGGGCGCGCTCTACTCTTTTCTCGCGCCTTTTGCCCAGCGTGGGTTGAATCTGACTATGATTCACAGCCGCCCCATTAAGACGCGGCAGTGGGAGTATATGTTCTTCGTGGACCTCGGCGGGCACCGCCGCGACGCCAAGGTGGCGGAGGCGCTGGAGGCCAGCCGCGAGCATTGCCTCTTCTTCAAGATCCTCGGTTCCTACCCGGAGGGCACGTAGGTGGGGCGCAAGCCGACGCTGCTTGTGCTCGTCGTGGCAGCCCTGATAGGGCAGGGCCTGGCGCTTGCGCAGCAGCCAATGCCCACTGCTGCCCAGGCTCTCGACCAGGTCATTGACAAGTACAAAGCCTTACAGACGCTCGAGGCCGAGGGCGATCTGGTCGTGACCAAGAGCGCGCTAGGTTTCAATCAGACGGTGAGAGCCACCTACAGCCTGCTCTTCCGGCGGCCGATGGACGTGCTTTACAAACTGAAGTGGCTGGCGAGCGAAAAGCAGGAGCGCGCTCAGCCCGATACCGAGGCCACCGATCTGCAACATACACTGCAGTGCTTTGGCGGCGCGGTGCGCGACTACTACACCGTCTGCCAGTTCGACGACGGCTCCAGAGGCGAGGCGGTTGTCATCTCCGACCTCCCGGAGACGCTCAAGGGGCTGGATATGAGCCCGGTGCTGGAGCAGGTGCTGCTTGACGGGGTGGACAAGCAGGCGGTGGGCGAGGTGTTCTACACCGGCGTGGCCGATGAGAGGGCGTTCGAGATCGCCTTCGACCTCGCCCTGCCTCCCCCCACCGAGGACACGGTGCAGCCCGCCGCCCGCGTGACGCTGAGCGTGTTACGCGACTCTTCTCTGGTCAACGGCTACCAGGTACAAGTGGTCGTGCCGGGGGCGGTAGGCCAGAGGCCGCGACTGGGGGCCTACCAGATGACCGATTTGGTGGTCATCGTGGAGTCGAAACTGAGGAAGATCATCGCCGACCAAGAGGTGGCCGACTCGCGCTTTGCCTTCCAGCCGCCACGAAGCGCGAAAGTCATTGACCGGCGGACGCCGGACTAGGTCATCAGGCTGCGTAGGCGCGCCTCGATGCGCGTGCGGTGGGTGCCAGGCCAGTAGACGCGGCCGCAGGCGGGGCAGCGGGTGAACTCCCGCGTGCGCGCCAAGACGTAGGGGGGAACGACTTCGGCCACCTCGTCACGGGGCACGGATTGGGTTTGGCGATTGCAGATCAAGCATCGGGTGAGGCGAGGGCGGGTGAGGTCCAAGTGAAGCGCCCGCACCATCTCCGCCAGTTGCTCATCGAGCCGCTGGCTGTGGATGAGCAGACGAGGCAAGCCCCGGGCTCGGCCCGCCAGCGCGCGGTCGCGAGTCAGGAGAACGCGGCCCTGGCGTTGGCAGAGGGTGAGGGCGCGCGCGTCGCTGATGCCGGAATCGTAATGAACGTCATAGCCGAGGATGCGCAGCCAGCGCGCCAGCCGGCCGAGCATGGCATCGCAAAGGAAGCGCGGGTCCGGCTCGTTGCTCATCTACGTCTGCCGGGCGAGGTCGCCTGGCAGCCTCACAGTTGCCGTCTGGGTCCGAGGTACTGCTCGTCGGTGCCCAGCCATTCCAGCAACTCCACGTAGCGGCGGTGCAGCCGCTCGGCGACCTCTCGGTGCTCGGAGAAGACATTGCGCTTCTGGCCGGGGTCGTCCTTGAGATTGTAGAGTTCGGGTTCGAAGTCCCCGGCGCCGCAGATCAGCGCCCAGTCGTCCATCGTCAGAGTCGAGGGCTTGAGTTTGCGCGCCACCTTCAGCCACTCGTAAGGATTCTCCGGGTCCAGTTCCGGCTCGCCCGGAACGGGTGGGTGGGTGATGGCATAGGAGGTCACCGCGCAGTCGCGGATGGCCTCCGCCTCGCCTTTCAGCACGGGGACGAATGAACTGCCCTGCACCGTGGGGGGAACCTCCACCCCGGCCAGGTCGAGAATGGTGGGCATAATGTCCGCAGGCTGGACGAAGGCCGGGCAGCGTGCCCCTTGCCGCTGTCCGGGGAGCCGGATGATGAGGGGCGAGTGGGCCACTTCCTCATAGAGCATTACGATCTTGCCGGTCAGCCCGTGTTCTCCGAGATAGAAGCCGTGGTCGGTGAGGAAGAAGATAGCGGTGTTGTCGAGCAGGCCGGTGTCCTCGATGGTCTGGAGCAAGCGTCCGACCCAGCGGTCCACCATAGTCAGTTCGGCGGCGTAGAGAGCGCGCATATGGCGCAGTTCAGCCTCGGTGAGATAGGTGGCTGGGCCGTAGATGGGGTAGGTAACCTCTTCGCCCTCGTATCCCGGATCGTACATATCTACATAGTATCGGGGGGGGTCCCAGGGCTCGTGCGGGTCGAAGGTGTCCACGTAGAGGAGGAACTTGTCCAGTTTGTAGTTGTGTTCCAGCCACTGGGCGGCCCGGGTCATCGTCATCGGCGCGAAATAGTCGCTTTCGTAGGTCCGCTCGGCGACGTTGCGTAGATACTGGCCCACGGTGCGCGTGGTTTCCCTCAGTTTCTGCGGGTCGCAGGGCATCTCCACCTGATGGGGGTAGTTGCGGTAGCGGTCGTTCTCCTGGCCACGAATCCACTCCCAGGCGGTAAAGCCGCGGTCGAAACCAAAGGCGTCCCGCACCAGATGCGGCGTGTCCACGATGAACATCGAGGTGTAGCCAGCCTCGCCCAGCACCTGCGAGAGCACCACCTCCTGGTTCCCCAGCGGTGCCCAGTCGCGATAGGTGAAAGTGAAGCGACCGGTGAATAGGTCGGTGCGATGGGGCACAGTGGGAAAGGAGCCCGTGTAGTAGCGGTCACAGACCGTGGACTGGCTGGCGAAGCGATCAATGTAGGGGGTGCTGATCCACTTGTTTCCATAGCAGCCCAAGTGATCGCGCCTGAGCGTGTCGGATACGATGATGATGAAGTTCATCGGATTACCTCCCGAGAGTTGCGCCGGGTGAAACGTCGGTACTCAGCTATCAAACGCGGCGAGAGAGACCGTGTCAAGGATTGGCGCGGCGGCAGTCGGCTGCGGGTAGGCGAGGGCGAGCAACCAGGCGCCTGCGTTTGACTATTGCGGAGAAGCGAACCTATACTCACGCACCCCGTGCGGAAGGCCGAGATATTGTTTAGCACGTTTACGCGTTGGGAAAAGGTGGCGTTGGCTCTCGCCCTGGGAGTGATTGTGGGTGCGGGAGGGGTGCTCTTCGCCCGCCGCGACCGGGCTGCGCCCATCGACATTGCCTTGGTCCCCGTAGGCGAGGTGGGGCAGCCTGCGACGACTGTGGACCTGAACCGGGCGGGGATACCCGAACTGACCTCTCTCCCCGGCATCGGCCCGGCGCTGGCCGAGCGGATTGTGGCCTGGCGGCACGAGCACGGCCCTTTCCGCAGCGTGGAGGACCTTCTGCGCGTGCCGGGCGTCGGCCCGGCGCTGGTGAATTCCATTCGTGGGCGCGTCCGGGTGGGGCAGTAGGCTATGGCCATCGTTGACTCTTTGACCTTTTTCGGGGTTAGTACGCGCAAGCGCGCGGACTGGAGCGTGGAGGCTCTGCTCGCGGCCCTGGAGAGGGCGAGCATTCACCGCGCGCTCACTTGCTCGCTCAAGGGCGTCTTCTACGATTTCCGCGAAGGGAACGACGAGACGCTGGCAGTGTGCAGCGCCCATCCACAACTGGTTCCCGTGGCCACGGTGGACCCGCGGCGCGCGTTTGGCTGCATTGAGGAGGTCGAGCGCATGGCGGGTGCGGGATGCCGGGCCTTCCGTTTCTTCCCGCGCGAGCAGGGGTGGCCCTATGACTTTCTGCCCTTTGTGCGACTGGTCGAGCGGATAGAGGGTGCAGGGGGCATCATCTTTCTTCCCTGCGCCGAGAACGGGACAGCCACCCAACTGTTTCGGCTATTCGGCACGCTTCGGGTCCCGATTGTGCTCTGCGGAGTGAGCTACTGGAACTTGAGCGAGGCGCTGGCCTGCGTGGGGGAGGCGCGCAACTTCTATCTCGAGACGCATCTCATCAATACTCCCGACGGCATTGACCTGGCGGTCAGGCGGGTGGGGGAGAGGCGCCTGCTTCTGGGCACCAACGCGCCGGAGACGGCTCCCGGGCCGGCCCTGGCGATGATCCGCGCGAGCAGGCTGGGAGACTATGAGAAAGGCCTGGTGCTGGGCCGGAACGTTGCCCGGCTGCTGGGGCTGGACGATGAGAATCGTTGACGTCCACGCGCATTTCGGCAAGTGGCCGTTCCCCATTCCGGTGAGGAACGCGGAGGGGCTGCTGCGGTTGATGGACGAGGCAGAGATCGAGATGTGCCTGCTATCCTCGGCGCTGGCGATTGTTTACGATATGCGCGAGGGCAATCGCGCGCTGGCCGAGGCCATTGCTCCCCATCCCAGACTGCGGGGTTACGTAACGCTCAACGCCAACTATCTCGCCGAGTCCTGCGAGGAAATGGACCGCTACCTTGATGGAGAAACCTTCGTCGGGGTGAAGATACACCCCTCTTATCAAGGCAGAAGCGCCGGAAGCGTGGAGAATCTCCGGCTGATGGAGCAGGCGGCGCAGCGCGGCCGTCCTTTGCTTATTCACACTATGGGCGAAGAAGCGGTCGCCGAGACGGTCGAGGCGGCGGCGCGCTTTCCCGAGATGAAGGTCATCCTGGCGCACGGAGGCGGGGTCGCCTGGCAGGCGGCGGCGAGCAAAGCGGGGCAGGCGCCGAATCTCTATGTGGAGTTCTGCGCCAGCGCCTGCGAGTATTGGAAGGTTACCGAGGGCCTACGGCTCGCGGGCGCTGAGAAAGTGCTGTTCGGGAGCGATATGGACCTAATCTCGCCGCATTTCATCCGGGGGATGTATGATAGCAGCGAGATGGACGAAGAGACGCGGCGTAAGGTATACCGCGACAACGCGATCAAACTCTTTGGATTGACTGGAGTGTGACAAACGGTGGCGCAACTGGCGATCAATGGAGGCAAACCGGTTCGTACCAAGGATTTCCCCAAGTGGCCGATCATCACGCAGAGCGACGAAAAGAACCTGCTCGCCGCGCTGCGAGGCGGCAACTGGGGGCTGCGCGGCTCGATGCTGGACAAGTTCGAAAAGGAGTTCGCCAAGTTCACCCAGGCGAAGTACGCGATTACGGTGACTAACGGCACGGCCGCCCTGGAGGTGGCCCTGCGCGGAGTGGGCGTCAAAGCCGGCGACGAGGTGATCATCCCGCCCTACACCTTCATCGCCACGGCGAGCGCGGTGCTCACGGTCAATGCGGTGCCCATCTTCGTGGATATAGACCCGCAGAGCTATCTTATCGACCCGGGCCAGATAGAGGCAGCCATCACGCCGCGCACCGCCGCCATCATCCCTGTGCATATCGCCGGCCTGCCTTGCGATATGGACAAGATTATGCGCATCGCTCGGAAGCACAAACTGGCGGTCATTGAGGACGCTTGTCAGGCCCATGGGGCAGAGTGGAAGGGGCGTCGCGTGGGCGCCATCGGGGACGCCGGCTGCTTCAGTTTTCAGTCCAGCAAGAACCTCACTTCAGGCGAAGGGGGGGCTTGCGTCAGCGACGACCGCAAGATTTTCGAGCGTATGTGGTCGCTCAAGAACTGCGGCCGCATTCCCAAGGGCGCCTTCTACGAGCACCACGTGCTCGGCTGGAATATGCGGATGACCGAGTTCCAGGCCGCGGTGCTGCTCTCCCAGATGAAGCGGCTGCCCGCGCAGATGAAGAGGCGCGACGAGAACGGCGCCTATCTGTCTCAGTTGCTGGGCGAGATTGAGGGCATTGAGCCGCAGAAGTGGACCAAGGGGGCGACCCGCCACGCCTACCACCTCTACATCTTCCGTTATGACAAGAAGGCCTTCGGCGGAGTGCCGAGGGAGCGATTCATTCGCGCGCTGACCGCCGAAGGCATAGAGTGCTCAGCCGGTTACGTTCCCCTCTACCAGGAACCGATGTTCGTGGTGGACCCCGCGGTTCACGTGTTCGCCGGCAAGGTGGACTACACCAAGGTGAAGTGCCCGGTCTGCGAACACGCCTGTGCCGAGGAGGCGGTATGGCTGTATCAGCGGCTGCTGCTGGGCACCAAGCGGGATATGGAAGATATCGCGCGGGCGATTCGCAAGATACAGGACAACGTGGACGAGTTGCGTTCCTAGGCTTTCGCGCCCGGAGCAGCCAGGCGCCTGGGAGGGAAGGGCGCATTACGAAAGAAGGGCCTCTCCGAAAGAGAGGCCCTTCTCATCAAAGGGGGCGAGCCGTGCCCGGACGCGCCAGAATCGGCTTCAGAGCGTCACGAGGGAGCGCCCGTGATCGGGGGGAAGGGCGCCGACACCGATCCTGGTGGGCGTATGCGCCGGGCAGCGGCTCGCCGAGGGGGGGGACGCCGCGGGGACATTCTGGCCCCCGTTCATAGGGTGAAGGCGATGTAAAAGGTCGTTCCGTCTTGCGGATCCTGTACCAATGCTACCACCTTTGAGCCTTTGCCTAACTTGGCGGCCACGCGTTCGAAGTCGGAGACCTCCCTAATCGGCTCGCGGTTGATGGCCTTGAGCACCAGGCCTTCCCGCATTCCAGCCTGCGCCGCAGCGCTGTTGGGGTCCACGCGGGTGATGTAGGTTCCCCGCCCGCCTTCAAGGCCCAGTCTCTGCGCCACGTTGGCCGGCAGAGGGGAGACTTCCATACCCAGCGCGCTGCTGCTGCGCGCTCGGCCGCGGCGACTGGTGGAGGGGCGAGCCTGAGCCTTGGAGGTGGGCTTTAGGGCTGTCTTGGCGGTGATGCGCATCTCCTTCCCGTCGCGCAGCACGGTCAGCGTTATCCTCTTGTCCGGGCCGGAGCGTGCCACGGCGTCGCGGAGCGCCGCCGCGCTTGGGGTCGGCTGGCCGTCCACCGCGGTCACCACATCGCCCTGCTTGAGTCCGGCCTTGTCCGCCGGGCTGTCGGCGAGCACGTCGGCAATAATCGCGCCCTCCCGCGCGCGGAAGACCTCCGCAATCTCAGGGCTGACGTCCTGAATGACGATGCCCAGCCAGCCGCGGCTGATCTTGCCATCCTTAATCAGCGCGTCGGAGACGAAGCGAACTACGTCCACGGGTATGGCGAAGCCCACGCCCTGGCTGCCGCCGTTCTCGCTGAAGATGATGGTGTTGATGCCGATTAGCCGCCCGGCTATATCCACCAGGGGCCCGCCGCTGTTACCCCGATTGATGGCCGCGTCGGTCTGGATCATATGCTCCATACTGAACTCGCTGTTGGGCGCGCGGATGCTCCGCCCCAAAGCGCTGATTACCCCCACGGTCATCGTCTGCGGCAGACCGAAGGGGGAGCCAATGGCAATCGCCCATTCGCCAACCTTGAGCGTTTTGGCGTCGCCCATCTCTATGGCCGGCAGGCCCGTGCGGTCAACCTTGATTACCGCCAGGTCAGTCTCAGCATCAGCCCCCACCAGGGTTGCCTCTACCGTGCTCTCCTTGTCGCCGGGGAAGGCTACCCAGATGCGCTCGGCGCCCTCGATGACGTGGTTGTTGGTGACGATGTAGCCGTCGCTGCGGATTATCGCCCCGCTACCCAGCCCACGCACGGGCACGTTCTCCGAGGGGCCGAAGGGGAACTGGAAGCCCTCATCAGGCCCAAACCGCAGCATTCCGCCCCCGCTGACCGTGCGGCTGCTGGTGATGCTGACCACGCTGGGCCCCACTTTCTCGGCTACGGCGGTGAAGTCGCCTTGGATGGTCGTCAGGCTGGAGGGGGCGGCGGTCGCCGGAGCCGTCTCGGCGGGTCGCCCCACCCCCACCTCAACCCGAACTCTAGCCCAGAGAAGTACGCCCATAATCAAGATGACCAGAACGATGATCGCGCTCAGAATGCGGTACTTTTTCTCACGACTCATCAAGCCACGCTCCTTCAAATGCCTCTTCCATCACCTGGGGAAAGGTCAGCCTCGCCCCGCGTCGCCCACGCGCCACAGGCCTCTGGGCGCCGAGGGGCAGAACGGGTGAGGCCGGTGTCCTTGGCTCCTTCTCAACATTACAGACGGACTGGAAGCGCTCCGGTTCGGGCCCGGAGACTGCATCGGGCAGGCTCTTGCGCCAGTTGACCGTGGCCCCGCAGGCTCGGGCGATTTGCCCTGTTCGAGCGCCGGGCCCCCGCCTCTGGGCAACCTGTTCGCTCGTTCCCTCCTTGACCAATCGCTCTCTATCGTACCCCTGGCCGCCCTCGTCGTCAAGATCGCAACGGCGGTGAGGAACACGCCGGGTAGCGTTGACAGCCCCGCCGCCGAGCCCTAGAATCCCGCCCATCGTGAGAGCGGGGTGCGGCTGCGTCTTCTGCAATGAGGTCGCGGAAGCGCCCGGGATGCCCGGGAGCGTCTCCGCCCCAGGGGGCTCTTCGGCTCCCCGCAAGGTGGAGAGCCCGCTCCCCTTTGCCTGGAC
>Ga0129301_1001593_pt1 | contig 10720 bp, 8 predicted proteins | sample ConPoolayeHmetaG_FD_94489 | JGI IMG/M metagenome (GOLD analysis project Ga0129301, IMG submission 94489) | Hot spring microbial mat communities from California, USA to study Microbial Dark Matter (Phase II) - Cone Pool mat layer H metaG ...
AGAAGGTGGATAAGTATATAGACGTTAATTCCCAGCCGATTTTAATTTCGCCCCGCTTGCTTCTGCCAGAGGCAGGCCTGAGCCGTATCAAGCTATTTACCAAAAAACTGATCGACGGTCAGGAAAATCATTTGTCTGTCGATCAGTTTTGAGATTTGTAACTAATTCTGGCGGGAGGGAGAGAAGCTCATGAAAATGAAGTACTTATTATTTCATAGGTAAGGGCTTGGGAATAGACATCTATTTTAAAAGAAGGAAGCTATTATTTCAGTTTATCTGGTATAGACAAGTATGTGCCAACCGTTCTAAATTGCGTCTCTCCCGCTCCCGTCTGTTTCCTGGTAGTGGGAAATATTTTAAATGTTAGACGATCTGCGCCAAACTCATTGACATCTCCGTCTTTAAAATATAAATTAGGCCAAAGAAATGTTTGGGAAAAATTTTCGGCAAATAGGGGGAGAAGAATATGGCGGTCTTAATGGGATCAGGTAAGTTCACTTATGAAGTTTATCCTGATTGGGCAAAATTGCCCAAGGGGTGGAGTTTCTTGGAAGTCGTTGATGTGGGAGTTGATGCTCAAGATCGAGTTTATGTATTTAGCCGAGGGCCGCACCCGCTAATGATATTCGATCGAGAAGGAAATTTATTAAGTGCCTGGGGAGAAGGAAAGTTCCAACGTCCTCATGGATTAACGGTCGGACCAGAAAATACCCTCTATTTAGTCGACGATGGAGCCCATGTCGTCCAGCACTTTACTTATGATGGCCAGCTTTTATTGACCATCGGAACACCCGGAAAAGGGGCAGGTTTTATGAGTGGCCGGCCATTCCAGCAGCCCACCAAAGTGGCCGTAGATGACCGGACAGGAGAACTTTATATCTCGGATGGATATGGCAATGCGCGGGTGCATAAGTTTACTTCCCAAGGAAAATACCTTTTTTCATGGGGAGAATCGGGAACAGACCCTGGCCAATTCAATTTAGTTCATAGCGTTGCTTTAGATAATGAGGGATTAATATACGTAGCGGACCGCGAGAATCATCGTCTGCAAGTTTTCGATAATCAGGGAAAGTTTATCAAACAATGGGTAAATATGCATCGCCCATGCGCTTTGCATATAGCGGGGAAGGAAGAAGAGTTGATTTATATAGGAGAACTTCCGCCCGCTTATCCTTTTAATCAAAATTATCCAAATATCGGCGGGCGGATATCTATCTATGATTTAAAAGGCGAGCGTTTGGCCATTTTAGGCGATATACAGGCGGGTGTTCAGCCTCACCAATTTCTCGCTCCTCATGGCCTAGCTGTCGATTCTCGGGGAGATATTTATGTGGGCGAAGTTTCTTGGAGTTTTCGGGGCAAAAATCTTACGCCTCCCCGAGAGTTACCAAGTTTTCGTAAATTAGTAAAAGTAAGATAATTTTTGAAGAGAATAATCTTTAATTTAGTGTATGAATAGCGGAAGCGGGTCTATAAGCCGAGTTCTGTCTCTTCGGATAACCGAAGAGGGTGATCATTCCTCTGGCCCTAACATTGCTATTAGGGTCTTGCGACCTACCCGGGAACATCGAGCGGGCCACTCTGTAACGTTCCCCTATTTGGTCTTGCTCCAGGTGGGGTTTGCCTTGCCAATCCTGTCACCAGGATTGCGGTGAGCTCTTACCTCGCCTTTTCACCCTTACCCCTCGCTAAGCTTCGGGGCGGTATGTTTTCTGTGGCACTTTCCCTGGGGTCACCCCCGGTCGCCGTTAGCGACCACCCTGCCCTATGGAGCTCGGACTTTCCTCTCGGTTAAAACCGAGCGATCACCCGACCCCCTTCCGCATATTTATCAGCGCGCCTGGCGAGCTTTTTCTAATATAGCTTCTTTGGCCAGTTTATCGGCGCGTTTATTTTTTTCTCTTTCTATATAATTTATAATATATTTTGGGAAGTTAAGCAATAGGTGGCGAACTTCGGCGTTTAGAGTCTTTAACCCTAAATTTCTTACTTTATATTCTCCTTGGAGCTGACGAACTACCAACTCCGAATCCATGAATATTTTTATCTGCTTTGGTTTAAACTTTCTTGCTTTTTCTAAGGCCAAAATTAAGGCTTTATATTCAGCAGCATTATTAGTAGCTTTTCCCAAAAAATATTTCTCTTCTTTGATAATCCGGCCTTGGGCATCAGTAAAAACTATACCGGCCCCAGCTTCTCCCGGGTTTCCTTGGGCGGCCCCATCTGTATAAATAAATAGTTCATCTATATCTAAGGAATTATCCTTTCGGGGAGAATTAATATATGGTAGTTCTTGCGGCCGCATATTTAAGGAGAAAGTTTTTTCTGCAATTTGTTGGAAAGAGAATTATTCAGTTTGCGTGCATAAAGGGAAGATAGACATTCGGGGATTAAGTCCCTTGCCCTTTATCTCGCCCGTTTTCCCAAAATAAAATTCGACTGCAATTTGGACAGACGATCAGGCTTTCTTGCTTTTGCAATTCAATGAACAATTGCGGTCTAATGTTCATGTAACAAGCCTGACACACACCATTTTGCACGCTGACAATGGCTAACCCTTGCCGTCTTTCTAAGATGCGGTGATATCTTTGTAAAAGATCGGGGGGGATCTCTTTTTCTTTTTCTTGCCGATGGCGTAACTCTTCGGCCATTTCTTGATCGAAAGAAGCCATCTTTTGTTTAAGTTCGGCAACTTGGTTCTGATACTCTTTCCGCCGCGCTTCCAATTTCTTTTCTGCCTGCTGCAGATTTTTCTGCAGTTCCTCGATCTGTTCTAAAAGAGCCAAGATTTCTTCTTCCCTCTGGCGATTAAGCTTTTTGGCATTCTCAATTTCTTTCAGCACAGCCTGGTATTCTTTATTTGTTTTTATCTCAAAAACCCGGGCTTCAGCCTTTTTGATGCGGGCCACTTCCTCCTCTAATTCTCTTTCTTTAGATCGCCGCTCTTTTTGGAGTCTTTCTAATTCTGCTCTTTGGGCAATTACTTTATTTTCCTCTTTTTTAAAATCCTCTTCCAATAGGGCCAAGCGCTGCGGGATTTCTTCTTTTTCCTTTTCCATTTTTTGAATGCGTAAGTCGACCACTTGGAGGGCTGCCAACTTTTCTAAATTTCCTCGCAATTGTTTTTCCTCCTGAAAAAAAAGTGCACCTGAAGAGGTGCACTTTTTGATTTTTCGCCCGATGCATAAAGGGGGCTAATTTTTTTATTTATGATCTTTGTTTGGCGCATGGAATTTTTGGTGGGCCCACCTGGGTTCGAACCAGGGACCTTCCGGTTATGAGCCGGTGGCTCTTCCCGCTGAGCTATGGGCCCTAAAAATTAAAATACCTTTTTCGCTACTGATTGTCAATGCCCCTTCCGAACTGGCCACCTTCATTTTTCGAAAATATTAATATTTTTAATAAATTAATCATAAAAATATTTGAGTAAGCCAGGAAGTGCTTGCGGGGCATTTCCTAGCCTCTTCTGTTTTGGAAAATTTGCTGGTCAAAGGGTAGGTTAGCAAACCCTCCCCATGATTGCTTAAAATTCTTTAGCCATTTCATCCCTCTACAAAAGCCCTCAGTTTCTTAGAGCGGGAGGGATGCCGCAACTTACGGAGAGCTTTGGCCTCAATCTGTCTGATACGTTCCCGGGTAACATCAAAATTCTGGCCCACTTCTTCCAAGGTATGATCAGCCTTCTCATCAATACCAAAGCGCATTTTTAGCACTTTCTCTTCCCGGGGTGTAAGAGTAGCCAAAACCTTCCTAGTCTGTTCGGAAAGGTTTAATTGAACTACTGCTTCCGCTGGGGAGACGACTTTTTTATCCTCGATGAAGTCTCCCAAGTAGCTATCTTCATCTTCGCCAATGGGTGTATCCAACGAAATAGGTTCTTTGGCAATCTTTAATACTTTGCGTACTTTGTCTAAAGAAAAATCCATCCTCTCGGCGATCTCTTCTGGCGTTGGTTCCCTGCCCAATTCCTGGACTAACATGCGCGAAGTCCGAATGAGCTTGTTAATAGTCTCAATCATGTGCACCGGAATGCGAATGGTCCGCGCTTGATCAGCTATGGCGCGGGTTATGGACTGACGAATCCACCAGGTGGCATAAGTGCTGAACTTATAGCCTCTTTGATATTCAAACTTTTCGACTGCCTTCATTAGCCCTATATTTCCTTCTTGGATGAGGTCTAAGAATTGGAGGCCGCGGTTGGTGTATTTCTTAGCAATGGAAACGACCAAGCGGAGATTGGCTTTGATGAGTTCATTTTTAGCTAATTCCGCTTTAGTTTCTCCACTTTTTACAGCCTCCAATGTTCGTTTCAGTTCTTCTACGGAAAGATTAGATTCGGCTTCTACCCGGCGAATTTTCCGTTGGCCGTTTTTAACCACCCTTTCATATTCTTCTATGTCCTCTTTGCGCACCCCCGCCTTCCGCAGAGTTCGCTTGTATTCTTCTGAGTTTTTCTTGCGCAAACGCAAAAGTTTTTGAATCTGATCCAAGGGCAGGTTAGTTTGTTTTTGGATCCACTTCTGACATTCTAAGATTTCTGTTTCTGCTTTATCGACTCGCTCGGCCAATCCTTTGAGTTTTTGCACGATCTTATCTATATGCTTAGTCTTTAAGTTTATATCTTTAAGGAGGGAAACAATTTTTTCCTTATTTTCCTGCCATTTCTTCTCTAATTGAGCCTGCATTATAGGACTTAATTTCTCTTTTTCTAATTTGGCTTTAATCTGGCGATTGCGTTCGTTCAGCCTTTTAATCTGGTCAATAAGGGTGAGAATTCTTTGCACATTGAATTCTTCTTCTAAGAAATAATCTTCTTCTAAATCGGGAGCTAATTCCTTTGCCTTGATTTTTTTGGAGCGCAGTCTTTCGCCAAATTGAATTATTTCTTTGATAGTTAAAGGAGAATTAAGCACGGCATTAATCACTTCTTTTTCTCCTTCTTCGATGCGTTTGGCAATTTCTACTTCCCCTTCCCGCGTAAGTAAAGAAACAGAACCCATCTCCCGCAAATACATATAAACTGGATCAACAGCTTTTCCCAAACCTTCTGTTTCTAAATCTAATTCCTCTTCTAAGGGGAAAGGTTCCAGTTCTTCGGCTTGTTTACTAACTTTTACCTTATGGGCTGCATCAACAACCTCTATATCCATCTCTCCGAACATCATCATCAGATCATCAATTTGGTCGGAAGAGACTATATCCGCGGGCAGAAGATCGTTTACTTCATCATAAGTTAAAAATCCTTTTTCTTTACCTAAATTTATAAGTTGTTTTACTTTTTCCATTTCTTCTTCTTTAGCCATAGCCATTCACCTCTCCTCTGGCCTATTAATTAGCCGGGATTATAAATAGATCAATAGATTCTTGCGCCCATTTTTTTTGTTCTTGCAGCAGTCTTTGTTTGCGCAAAAGCAATTCCTTCATGCCCGAAACATCTCCCCCACCACTTTTCCCTTCCTGAATCCGGTGCCGAATCTCCTCATCTACGCGTTTAATTTCTTTCTGGAAGCGATTGAAGCAAAATCTACGCCAGCAATCGCGCAGCATACGTTCAGGGTCAGTGACACTTTCTTCTGTCAAAAGGAGTTCGGAGACTAAATCTCTTGCCTCTTCATCTTCTAATTGGTTCAAGAAATTGTGGATTTCGAACCCTTTTTGGTTCTTCCAAAAAATAACTATCTCCTGAGCTAATTTTTGAAAACGAGGATTTTCGAATCTTTCCTCGCGCAGCAGACGCTCTATTTGGGGCATTAAAGAGCTCTTGGAGAGCATTAGCTGTAAGAGGACTCTTTCATGAGCTGGCCCACTGCGGGCAGGCAGGGATTCCGCTCTTATTGCCCCCGGCTTGGTCCGTTCTTTCAGTTGACTCCGGATTTGGGATTCCTTTAGACCTAATTTATTGGCCATTAACTCTACATAAAGATTCTGCTCTAAAGGGTCTTTTAGTTGCTGCCAAGCCGGCATTACTTCTCGAAGCACGCGCACTTTTCCTTCAACAGTAGCTATTCCATGGCGCCGGATAGCTTCTCCTAATAAATATTCCATGAGGGGCAGGGCCTTAGTAATAACTTCTTCAAGCCCATTACGTTTCTCCTGGCGAATAAAACTATCTGGATCGAATCCAGGAGGTAAAGAGGCAATCTTCACGGAGAGGCCTTCTTGTAAAAAAAGGTCTAAACTGCGCTGAGTGGCCTTTTGGCCGCCTTCGTCAGCATCAAAGATTAGAATAGCTTCCTCGGTGTAGCGGCTCAATAGGTTAACCTGGGCGGAAGTAAGGGCCGTACCTAAAGAAGCTACTACATTTCTAACTCCTTCTTGGAAAAGAGAAAGCAGATCCATGTATCCTTCGACTATTAAGGCCCGGCCCTGCTCCCGGATGGCTTTTTGAGCAATATGGAGGCCATAAAGTACATGCCCCTTGCGGTAGATTGGCGACTCCGGGGAATTTATATACTTAGGAACATACTGATCTGCCGCGGAGGTGGAATCGTCAACGATGCGGCCTCCAAATCCGCATACTTTACCTCCTACAGTAAAAATAGGAAAGATTATGCGCGAACGGAAACGGTCATAATAACCGGTTTCACCTTCGCCATCTTTTCCTTCTTGCCGCGGAATTATTAGGCCCAAAGTCTGGGCATTTTTTAACGGTAATCCTTGTTCTTTTAAAAAGCCGACCAAAGAATCCCAAGCCGAAGGAGCAAAACCTAATTTGCATAATTCGATAATCTCTGTTGAAATACCCCTTTTAGCTAAATACCTTCGGCCTTCTTCTCCCTCTTTTTCAGAGATAAGCAGGCGATGGTAAAATTTGCAGGCTAATTCATTAATGGCGAATAAATTTTCTTGTAAACTGCGGCGAATTTTTTCTGCCGCCGATAACTCCCGCATCGGCAGAGAAATTCCGTATCTTTGAGCCAAAGTTTTAACCGCTTCCGGGAAGCTTGAATTATTTAGGCGCATAAGAAAATTAAAGACATTTCCACCCGCTCCGCAGCCAAAACAATGAAAGATACCCTTTTCTTCGTTAACTGTGAAAGAAGGGGTCCGTTCGGCGTGGAAAGGACAAAGTCCAAGATAGTTTTTCCCAGATTTTTTCAAAGACACAAAATCAGAAACCACTTCCAAGATACTCGCTCTTTCCCGGATTTCTTTAATTTTTTCTGGAGAAATAAAATCTTTCATTGATTTTAGTTAGGTTTAATTTTTTCTCTTCCTGTTTTGCGTTTAGGAAGAGCAGAAGCAGCTTCGATTTCGATCACCGTAACCCCGTTTCCTCCTTGACCAGGAGACCCTGGAAGAAAAGATTTGACAAAAGCATGGTTCTGCAAGTGTTGACGAATGGCCCGGCGGAGGCGGCCTGTACCCGCTCCATGAATAATGGCCAATTCTTTAAGGCCGGCCAAAAAAGCTTCATCAATAGCTTTATCCACCAGGGGCAAAGCGTCCTCTACTGTTAAACCAATAAGGTTAATCTCCCGCGGCGCATTAGGTACAGGAAAGTCAATAGAAACTTTTTTTCTCTCTCCTAAGCTCAGTTCTTTTTTCCCATTTGCCGCATCTAAGCTGTGCTGAAAAATTTCTTTATCCGAAAGTGCTTTTGGTAAATCTTCCTCTGCGGCCAGCAACATAGTTTTTATTTCTTCTTCTTTGGTCTTAATGACTTTTTCTAAGCTATGGACGTCCGTACGCCCTTTTATTTTAAAATCATTAATAATTTTGCGAAGTTCTTCCCGGGCATTCTTTATGAGATGCAGGGTATCTTGGCGAAATTGCGTTAGGATGATTTTCTTCTCATCTTTTAGTTGCTGAAGAATGATTTTAGTTTCTTGATTTAATTTCTTTTGCTCTTCCCTAAGGCGTTCATATTCCTGGTATTTTGCTTCTGTTTGGCGCTCTCTTTCTTCCAGCTTTTGGATGAGTTCATTAATCCGCCGTTCCCCTTCACCGATGTATTTTTGGGCCTTTTCGATAAGCTTAGAAGGCAGGCCGCATTTTTGCGCCATAGGTAAAGCATAACTTTCTCCCGGCCGGCCATAAATCAGTTTATAGGTTGGCCGATGAGTTTCTATATCAAATTCCACAGAAACGTTTACCACGTCTGGATGAGCACTGCCATAAGCTTTAAGTAACCGGAGATGAGTAGTCACGACAGTTTTGGTTCCTCTTTCCCGCAATTCATCAAGCAAAGCCATATTTAAAGCCGCACCCTCATTGGGATCTGTGCCTCGGCCAACCTCATCCAATAGCACTAATGAATTTTCGTCCGCCTCCTGGAGTATTTGGCAGATAGTTTGCACCCAAGCAGAAAAAGTACTGAGATTATCTTGCAGACTTTGTTCATCGCCGATTTCGACAAAGATATGGTTAAAAATACTTACTCGGCTTCCGGAAGCCGCCGGAATAGGGATTCCACAATGAGCTAAAATAGTTAGAAGCCCGAGAGTTTTTAGGGCCACCGTTTTTCCCCCGGCATTGGCGCCACTAATTATTAAAGTACTTGTTCCCTTTTTTAATTCCAAATTGATGGGTACTACCGAAGAAGAAGGAATAAAAGGATGCCGGGCCTCCGCTAAACAGATCTCTCCTTCTTTATTTAGAAGGGGAATATTGCTTTTTGTGGCCAAAGCATATTTCGCTTTAGCAAAGAGAAGATCCAAGTAACCCAAGACATGCCCAGTTTGAGAAATTTTATCACTGTTCTCCCGGACTAAATCAGTGAGCTGTTTAAGAATGCGCCTTTCTTCTTCCTTTTCTTCATTGAGGAGTAAATTCAGCTCATTATTTTCCTCCACCGTGGCGAAAGGTTCAATAAAAAATGTGGCCCCAGATTGAGATTGATCATGAATGATGCCGGGAAAAGAATTTTTCCATTCCGCTTTTATGGCCAGAACATAACGTCCATTCCTTATGGTTAAAATTTGTTCTTGGAAAATATTTTTTAAATTTTCTTGAGTCCATAATGATTCTAATTTTTTCCGTATTTTTGCCCGTAAATTGATAATCTCCAGGCGGAGATACTGCAGGTTGGCACTCGCTGAATCTAAGATTTCACCTCTTTCTCCCAAAGTGGAACAAAGGGTATGATAAAGGCTGCTCAAAGTGGGGATTTGGGTTAGCCATCTTTGCAGATGGTGATATTTGGCTGCAAAAGTCTGCGCGAAAATTTTTACTTTTTCCGCTACCCCTAATGTACTTTTTATTCTAAGGAAATTTTCTGGAGAAAGGATGAAGCCTTCCACTCGAGATTCCTGCAGCAGAGGACTTAAATCATACAATCCAGCTAAAGGTAACTCGCCAAAAACTCTCAAGATTTCCATTACCTCGGCAACTTCTCGATAAAGAATATTTATCTCTTCTATATCGTGTCCGGGGCGCAGAGAAAGACAGTTACTTCGGCCAACCTCAGAGAGGGCATATTCTTTGAGGAGGTCTAAAAATTGGAAAAATTCTAAAACACGGAGCGTATGCTCCTTCATGGGTTTGCCTCAGACCATGGGATTTTCTTCGACTCTTCCTTTTTGCGGTGGAGCAAGAAAATAAAGCTCCCTTCCGCAAGAAAAGGGAGCAAAAGAGATAAAGTGTAAGAGTATTTTTTTTCGGGGTGTAAGGGCTGATAGCGGTGTAAAATTTTTCACTTCATCGCAGCCGATAAAAAAGACCCGATGACTTAAGTGGCTGAACATTAAAAAATTAAATAAAAAAGTCAGCTATCTATTCCCAATCCCCCTGCCTTTATGTATGGAGAGGTCAGGACGAACGTAAAAAACCTATCAGGTCGGCTTGGGGGACAATTTTTGCTTTACAATTTCGTTAACGAGTTTACCATCAGCTCGGCCAGAAATTTTAGGCATAATATTTTTCATCACCAACCCTTGATCTTTGAGGTTGGTGGCCCCGGTTTCGGCTATAATTTGATCAACCAAGGCCTCAATTTCTGCTCGGGAAAAAGGTTGGGGGAGATAAGAGAGCAGGATCTTAAGTTCTGCTTCTTCTTTTTCCACTAAGTCCTGTCGATTTCCTTCTTGAAAGAGACGAATAGATTCTCGCCTTTGCTTTACTAAAGACGAAATAGTCTCCATAATCTCCGCTTCGGACAACTCTTTTTTCTGACCACTGACTTCCCGTTTCTTGATTTCGGTTCTGAGCAGCCTTAATGCTGATAATTTTCTTTCATCGCGACTTTTCAAGGCTTCGTTAAAGTCTTTGCCAATTTGCTCTCGCAATTGCATTTTTAATCACTCTTCATAGAGGCGCATCCGCTTTAAAGCTCTTTTGCGGGCGGCAAGTTCTTTTTTCTTTCTTTTTACGCTGGGCTTTTCATAATGTTCGCGCTTCCTAATTTCTGAAAGAATTCCAGCCTTTTCACACTGCTTCTTGAATCTTTTAAGGGCGTTTTCAAAGGATTCGCCTTCTTTAACTTTAACCCCCGGCATTCATTTTTTCCCTCCCTCCCGAACTGCCTAAATTTTAAATATGAATCAAAAAATATATTATATTTTTAAGATAAGAAAAAGTCAAATATTTTTTCGCCCTTTAGGTAATGCCTCACTGAAGCGGGGGAATAGTGTTTTTTAAAGAAATGAAAAAAAGGGGACTTGCGTTCCGGCCTTTTTTATGTTAAAAAGAAGCCATGGAACAAGGGATTCGATACCGGGGCAAGAATTATACCCTCCGAGAGATCGATGAAATTAGAGAAATTCTTATAGCCTATCGAGAC
>Ga0129301_1001594_pt1 | contig 10711 bp, 11 predicted proteins | sample ConPoolayeHmetaG_FD_94489 | JGI IMG/M metagenome (GOLD analysis project Ga0129301, IMG submission 94489) | Hot spring microbial mat communities from California, USA to study Microbial Dark Matter (Phase II) - Cone Pool mat layer H metaG ...
AGGGGTCAAGGAACAAAGGGGAAAGCTCGATACCCCGCGGCCAGGGACTCCAGAGTGAAAGTAGACGTCACGGGAACAACTTGGAACCCTTTACCCCTCGGCCCCTCGGCCCCTTGGAACAATTGCCGAGAGTTCGGCTACAACCCATGCGTGGCCAAATAGTTGTGCAATTTCCGAGACGTCTAACGGATGCTCTCCACCGCCGTGTTGTGCTTGCCGCGCGTTTTCACCTCGGGATTGGCATCCAGCCTGAGCAATTCCGGTTTGTTGCCGATATCCAGCGCCGTCAGATAGGCGAGGCGCGTCGCCTTTTCCATTTTTACGAAGTCCACCCGCTCCAGAGTATCCGTCGTCTGGTGGTAATCGGCCGTCGTTCCGCAGAAGAACCACACGGCGGGGATGCCGACGCGGATGAAGGGATAATGGTCGCTGCGGTAGTAGAACCGGTCCGGATGCGTGCGGTCGTTGTAGGTGTAATCGAACCTCAGGCGCGCCGTGCGCTCGTTGGCTTTGCGGATGGCCTCGTCCAGCTCCGTGCTCAGTTTGTCGGAACCGATCAGATACAGGCTGTCCGGGTCGTTGCGGCTGATCATGTCGAGGTTGAGGTTGGCGCTGATCTTTTCGAGGGGAACCGGGCAGTTGTTCACGAAGTAGTGCGACCCCAGCAGCCCCTTTTCCTCCCCCGTGAACCAGGCCAGGATGACCGAGCGCTTCGGCCTTTCCAGGGCGAGGGCCTGCGCGATCTCGAGCATGGCCACCGTTCCGGAGCCGTTGTCGTCGGCTCCGTCCATGGGGCGGCCGTTGCGCATGCCCAGGTGGTCGTGGTGCGAACTGACGACCACGTACTCGTTCCTGAGCGCCGGATCCGACCCTTCCATCATGGCGAGCACGTTGGGGGAAACGGCCGCCCGCCGTTCGGTGACGACCGACAGCTCCACGCGCCGGTCGAGCGCTCTGTGCGGCACCTGCTTTCCCTGGGCGAGCGCGCCGAACATCGCCGCCAGTTCCTGCCCGGAAACGCCGAGTATGGCGCTCGCGACCCGGTGCCGGATTTCGGCCGCCGGGAGCGGCACGGCCGGGGGAGCCGGCTGCTGCTTGCGCGCCGCCTGGGGTGCCGCGGCCGGCAGCGCCCGGTTCTGGGTCGGGTAGCTTGCGCGCATCACGGTGCGCTGCGCCGCCTGGAATCCGGCGCCGCGCGCGGCCAGATCGTTTTCCCGTTCGGGGCTGATCACCATCATGATCGCCGCGGCGCCCCGGGCGCGCGGCACCGACATGCGCGCGGCCTGCAGCGCGCGGTCCGCGCGCAGCGCGTGCCCTTCCGGCAGGCTCCCCTCCAGCATGATCACGATCTTGCCCGTGAGATCCAGATCGCCGTAGTCGTCCCAACCCTTGTCCGGCGCGCTCAGCCCGTAGCCGACGAATACCGCCTCGCCGGCCCAGGCGCCCGAGCTGCGGAAGCTTCCGCCGAAGCTTTGCGGATAATAGAAGACCTCCTCCCCGCCCTCGGAGATCACGCGCAGATGCGACGGCGCCGCGGAGACGGCGGTGACCTCGAGCGGCACGTTCTGGAAGAAAGAACCGTCGGGCATGACGGGCTTCAGGCCGTAGCGTTCCGCCGTCACGGCGAGGTAGCGCGCCACGATGTTCACTCCTGCCGAGGGTGTGTCCCGCCCCTCGGTTTCGTCTGCAGCCACGAACTTCAGATGCATGCGCAGGTCTTCGGCGGTGATGGAATTCAGCGCGCCCTGCTGCGCGCGCACTCCCGATACGGCGCAGGTCAGCGCAACCGTCATGATCTGCAGGCATCGAGCAGCTTGTGTCTTCATCCCTTTATCCTCCCTTCGACCTCGGCAACCTCCCGCCGCCCCGGCGGGCCCGCTCTGCGCAAGCCAATATAATCCCGCCGTGCCGCCAATGCACCGGATTTGTCCGCTGCGGCCGGCGCCCCCCTGGCTCAGCCCGGCGAGGGGGGCGCCTTCTATCCGCGGCCTTCTCGAGGGACTTCGCGCAGGCGCGCGAGCAGCGGCGCCAGGGACGCACCGCGGGCGCGCACCAGGAAAACCCCGCCAAGGATCAGGGCCGCGCCCAGCAATTGGGCGGCCACGGGCCGCTCGCCCAAAACGAGCCACCCGCCGAAGAGCGCGATCAAGGGAGTCAGATTGGAATAGATCGCCGTGCGCGCCACCCCCAGGTGTTGCAGGGCGTAGGACCATGCCAGATAGCCGAAAACGATGGCCAGGAAGGTGGAGTACAAGAACCCGAGCCATCCCTCCGGTGTCACGGCCCGCCAGTCCTGCCGCAGCAGAAAAGGCAACAGGGGCGGCAGCATGGCCGCCGTTCCCGTGAGCATGGTCCAGAGGGTCATGCGCACGGGGCCGTACTTGAGAACCCAGCGGGCGGCCCATCCCGTGTAGATTCCCCAGCAGATCGCCGACAGCAGGATGAGAGTGTCGCCGAACCAGCTCGAGCCGAACTCCGCCGTTTTCGAGCTGAACAGCACAACCACCGTCACGCCGACTGCCGAAAGCAGAATTCCGCCGAGAACCCTGCGGCGGAAGGGATCCTTGTTCAGGAGGACGCCGCTCAGGTACGCGAACATGGGAGTGGACGAGATCAAGAGGCCCGCATTGCCCGCGCGCGTGTGGTCGAGCCCGATCACGAAAAGGATCTGGTACAGGGTGTTGGACAGGATGCCGAGACCGGCCAGCGCCGGCAGGTCCTTGGGCTCGACGGCGAGCGGATAGCCTCGCAGCTTGAGCACCACGCTGATCACCACGGCGGCCACGATGAAGCGCAGCATGGTGAAGGCCAGCGGGTGAAAGCAGCTGAAGGCGCTCTTGATGATGGCGAAGTTCATCCCCCAGATCAGGGTCACGATCAGCATCAGGAGATCGGCGGCAGTTCTGGGTTTCATTGTGCGCAGTTCGATCGAACCCGCAATCATGCAGAATCGCCCGGCGGAATGCAACCGCGGCCGGGGCGCGCGGGAAACCGGCGCGGGCGGGAGGCGGTGCGCGCTCACGCGCGCGGGCGTGTCAGGCGCCGGCGCAGCAGCCAGGCACCCGCCAGCAGGACCGCAAAGACAACGACCACCCTGTTGTACCTGGCGAAAATCGCTTCGACCGCCTTCCAGTTGACGCCCAGGGCATATCCGGCCCAGATCAGCAGTCCGTTCCACACGCTGCACCCGATCCCGGCGGCCGCCAGCACGCGCAACCACGGCAGGCGGTAGAGTCCGCTGACGAGCGAGACCACGGCGCGGATTCCGGAGAAGAACCGGTTGAACAGAACGACCCACAGGCCGTGACGCTCGAACCAGACGCCGGCCTTGCGGAACTGGGCGGCCGGCAGAAATTTGAAATCCTTGCGGAGGAAGTAATCCGGATGGATCAGACGGCCCAGCGCGTAGTAGGTCATGAAGCCGGCGAGACTGCCGGCGGTGGTGGCGAAAAAAACCCCGAGCGCGCGCTCGCGCGATCTGCCGACCACATAGGCGGCGAAAACCGTGACGGTGTCGGCCGGTATGGGAGGGAAGATGTTCTCGACGTATGCGCTGGCAAAGAGGGCGAGGTAAAACCAGCCCGGGCTGAGCGTGGCGATGTAGTCGGTCAGCGCATCGAGCATCGGGGGCACCTGCAAAAAAAAGGGCCCGGTTTCGCCTGGCCGCCTTAATCCTGGCGGTCCGGTCATTGCCCTTCCGGGCAGGAAAGGCGTTCAAATATAGCCGACTTGGGCCGGTGCTGTCAGCTGCCAGCATTCAGCATTCAGCCGTCAGCGTTCAGCCGTCGGATGGAGGGTGGCTGTCGCCTTGCCGGGCCTCGAGCCGGCGGTCGCCGCCGCGCAAACGACGCCGCGTTCCGCGGCCGAGGCGGAGCGCCGGCGCGGTTCAATCAGCCTTCCCGCCCTTGGATCCGAACCAGGCTATCTGGCGCGCGATACCGCGCAGCATGGCGACGTCCGAGTGCTGCAGGCCGGCCCTGCCGAAAAGGCGCCGCAACCGGAACATCATGTGGCGGGCGTTCTCGTCGTGCAGGAAGCCGATGCGGCGCAGAGCCTTCTCGAGCTGCGCGTACATCGCCTCGCTTTCCTCGACGGTCGCCAGCGGCACCGGCCGTTCGCGGGACCGGTCGAGCCGGCAGCGGCGCAGCTCGTAGCACACGATCATGACCGCCTGGGCCAGGTTGATGCTGCGGGCGCGCGGATCCGTCGGGATGCGCAGCAGCATCTGGCACAGGAGCAAGTCGTCGTCAACCAGGCCCGTGTCTTCGGGCCCGAAGACGATGCCGACCTGCTGCACCTCGGCGGCGCGCAGGATGCGGGGCGCCAGCGACCGCGGAGTGCAGGCCTGCTCCCTGCGCCCGCCCGTCTTGCCGGTGGTGCCGACCACCAGGCGCAGGCCGCGCAGGGCGCAGCGCAACGAGTCGTAGACGCGCGCCGTGTCGAGGATATCCGCGGCCCGGCAGGCCATGCGCCGCGCCTCCTCGTCGATGGCGCACCGGGGCGCCGCCAGGCGCAGGCGGCTGAGGCCCATGTTATGCATGGCCCTGGCGGCCGAGCCGATATTGCCCGCGTGCTTCGTGCCTGCCAGGATGATGACGATGTTGTCGAGCAGATCGGAACGTATCGCGCGGTTGCCCACGAAAAAACCGCCTTGCGCCGACTTCGGCGCTGTGAAACATTTTAGGCTGCGCACTGTCTTTATATCCCGGGAGGGACGGCGTGAAAACATACTTTTGCTCGGCGCTCGCGGCAGCCCTGCTGGCCGCAGGCAACGGCGGCTCGCAGACTGCCGCGCCGGCGCAGCGCAAGGCGCTGGCGCCGGAGGAGATCATCCAGGCATTCGCCGCCAAGGAAACCGAATTCTACGAGGCCTGGATGCAGTACATGTACCGGCAGGTGGCGACCATCAAGGTGACGGAAGTGGACGGCTCCCCGCGAAACGAGCGCCTGATACTGATATGGGAGGTCGTTTTCCGGGACGACGGCACGCGCGAGCTCAAGCTCAAGGAGAGGGCCGGCAGGCTGGTGAGCGTCCGGTGGACCGCCGACGACGAGGACGTCATCACCAACATCCAGCCTTTCGCCCTGACCACCAAGGAGCTTCCCCTGTACAACATCCGCTACGAGAGGAAGGAGAGGGTGGACGAGATCGAGACTTATGTCTTCTCCGTGAGCCCGAAATCCACCAAAGGCGATCGGTATTATTTCCAGGGCCAGATCTGGGTGGACGACCAGGATCTCCAGATCGTCCGCACCCTGGGCAAGATCGTGCCCCAGAAGAGGGAGAACCAGTTTCCGGCTTTCGAAACGCTGCGGCAGGTGATCGACGGCAAGTACTGGTTTCCTGTCTGGACGCACGCCGACAGCGTGCTGCGCTTTCCGGGTCAAGACGTGCGCGTGGAAGAGACCATCACCTACGAGGATTACAAACGCTTCGGCTCGAAGGTCACGATCCGGACGATCCCGCCGCAGCCTTAGCTCTTCGAGAGCCGGATCATCGCCGTTTCGGGCGGCAAGAGCGTCGTGAAACGCACCCCATTTGCGCCGGTGCCCTCAGCCGGCGGCAGAATGTGATTTTCCGGCTCATCCGCGCTGAGAAACCGGCGGCGCGAAGTGCCGGGGCAGATCCGCCACGGTGCGGATGAGGAGGTCGCAGCCCGCGGCCAGAAGCACCTCCGGCGGGCGATAGCCGCCGCCGACGCCGCAGGTCAGGACTCCTGCGGCCCTGCCCGCCAGGATGTCCGTCGTGCCGTCGCCCACCATCACCGTTTCCCCGGGTGCTGCGCCGCAGATCTCCATGACCCGGCGCAGGGGCGCAGGGTCGGGCTTGCGCTGCGGCAGGCTGTCGCCGCCGAGGATCGCGCAGAAGCGCCGCGCCAGGCCCAGTTCCTGCAGGATGCGGCGCGACAGGTGTTCGGGCTTGTTGCTCACGATGGCGAATCTGGCCCACCACATCGCATCCAGGGCCTCGACCACACCGGGATAGACGCGCGTGGCATCCAGCAGATGGCGGCCGTACTCCTCCAGCAGCAGGCTCACGCCGCGGCGCACCAGAGGCTCGTCGGCGACGCCTCCGCCGGCCTGCGCCAGCGCCCGCCGCATCAGGTTGTCGGCGCCGTCCCCGACGAAGCCGATGACCTGCTCCGTGTCGAGCGGCGGAAGATGCAGGCGCGAGAGGGCGAGATTGACCGCGCGCGACAGGTCCTCGCGGGAGTCGATCAGGGTTCCGTCCAGATCGAAAATGAACAGTCGGCGCGAGTAGAGCAAGGGCGCATCCGCTCAGCTGTGCAGCACCATCAGCATGTGCGCCAGGTCGGGAAGCACCAGCTGCTCCATGGCCAGCTTGCAGGCCTTGGGGCTTCCCGGCAGGCAGAAGACGAGCTTCTTGTTGATGGTCCCCGCGAGGGCGCGCGAAAGCATGGCAGCGCTCTTGATCGAGGGATAGCTGAGCATCATGAAGAGCGCGTCGAATCCCGGTATTTCCTTGTCGAGCATGCCGCGCACCGTTTCCACGGTGATGTCGGAGGTCGCCAGGCCGGTGCCGCCGTTCGTGATGATGACCTCGACGTCTTTCTGGCGGGCCAGCTCGCGCAGGGTGGCGCGCAGGACGTTGCGGCTGTCCGTGATGACCTTGCGCAACGCCACGGCGTGCCCTCCCCCTTCGACCAGGGCTTGGATGATGTCGCCCGACTGGTCGTTCTCGATGGAGCGCGTGGACGAAAGCGTGATGATGGCGACGTTCGCCCGGCCCTTGGCCTTTTCCCGGTGTTCCGCGACAGGATTCTTGAGTCTGACTTCCCGCATAACACGTCCCTCGACGGCAAATCTGCGATGCCGACAACGTTGCGAAGCGAGAGCGTGAAATGCATCATGCCACGGGCGGCGCCGCAGAATCAAGTGCGGCGTCGGAAGCCCCGTGCAACGCACGGCTCACTGCGCGTGCGCCTCCGTGCCGCTGCCGCGCCCGGGCCGGGAATCGCCTGCCAGGCGGAAAGCCAGCTCGACCGCTTCCTCGGGCGTCTGCGCCGTGTGGATCTCCGGCGGCCTTTCGCCCGCAGGCGGCGTCAAACCCCATGTGTGAAGGCCGACGACGGGCGTGCCGCACTTGAGGGCCAGCGCAATTTCGGAAAGAGTTCCGGAAGCTCCGCCGATCGCAATGATCGCCTGGCTCGTCAGGACATTGATCACGTTCCGGGCGTTGCCGAGATCCGTGACGATGGGAAGGTCGATGTAGGCGTTGGCCTCCGAAGCAGCGGCGCCCGGCAGGATGCCGACCGTGAATCCGCCTGCTTCCCTGGCGCCCCGCGCCGCGGCTTCCATGACGCCCGATCCCCCTCCGCAGATCAAAATGCCCCCGCGGCGCGCGATGCCGCGGCCCACATCGTATGCCAGTTCGCTCAGATGCGGCGGGCAGAGCGAAGCTCCCATCACTCCGATGCGCGGGCGCCTCTGCAGTTCCACCTGTTCACCTCCCGGTCTGCGGGGCATTCGCATCCCCCAAGCGGCGGATCGTGCGGCCCGCCGTGCGGAACCATGCGCCACGATGCTATCATAGACGCGGAAGCCGTAGCGCGGAGATCACCATGTCCTTGGGCGAGAACAAGGCGGCCTGGCTGGCGGCGGGGGCAGCAGTCGTCCTCATCGCGGCGCTTTTGTGGTTCCTGCTCGCAAGCAAGCCGTTCCTCCTGGTGGTTCTCTTCGATGACACCGGAAGCCTCAAGCGCGGCGATCCCGTCCTCTGGAAGGGATTCACGATAGGAAGGGTCGAAAAGATCGAACCGCTCGTCGACAATCGCATCGGCGTGACCATCCGCCTCAGGGAGGACTACGGCAACCGGATCACGCACGGCAGCGAGTTTCGGCTCAAGCGCGCTTCGCTCCTGGGGCTCGCGGGCACGAACGCCGTCGAGGTCGTGACTCCCGACTCTCCGGGCGCTCCCTTTACGAGCGGAGAGAAGGTCCAGGGAACCAGCAGCCCGGTGCGCTCCCTGCTCGAAAAGGGCGGGCAGGCTGCTGCCGAATTCTGGCAATACCTCAGGGAAGAAAGCGGTCGGCTCGCCGAGGAGTTCCGCAATTCACCCTACCGCGAACAGGCGTCCGAGGCACTGGAGGAACTCGGCTCCCTGGTGGAAAAAGGAGCCGGGCAGGCGAAGGAAGGCGCGGAGCGGTTCCGCAGGGAACACCAGGAGGAAATCGACCGCCTGCTCCGCAAACTCGAGGATCTCAGGAGAAAGGCGGGCGCGGGCGGCAAGCTGCCCGCCGAAAAGGAACCCGCCGTCCCGAAGAACCTGCCCGCGCGACCCTGATCGCAGCCTTTGGCCCATCTTCCCGAACCGCCAGCCGGCGCTCGGGCTTGCCCTGAATTCCTGCCGGCGCTGCACGATGCGCCGCATTGTCCCCCGTGCGGCAGAAGGAGCTAAAGATTTGTGACGGATGAACGAAAAGAAGTAAGGCGGACATGACGCACATCCCAAACATTGATTCTCTGTGACTGCAGCTCATGCCGTCTGCAGTCGAGGAGTCTGAATGAGCACTCTCAAAGAGGCCGTGCCGGTGCGCATGAACAAGAACTTCGAGATGCCCAGCGTTCCGGTGGTGCTCATGAGGATCCTGCAGCTGGTGGACGACAACCGAGCGTCCGCGCGCAAGCTCGAAGAGCTGATACTGCACGACCCGTCGCTGTCGGCGCGCATCCTCAAGCTGGCGAATTCGGCCTTCTATTCTTTCCAGTGCGAGGTCCGCACCATCTCGCACGCCATCGCGCTCCTGGGGCTCAATCTGGTCCGCAGTCTCGCCATCGGGGTCAGCATCTTCGAGGCTTTCACCAAGGGGATGCGCGACCAGGTCCATAACATCACCCGCCTGTGGATGCACTCCTTCGGCGTGGGGTTGATCGCACAGGAAATCCAGTCCCGGCGAGCCTGCCGCACCGATGCCGAGTTCGCTCTGCTCTGCGGCCTGCTGCACGATCTCGGGGAGATCGTGTTCTTCAAGCACGATCCCAAGGGCTACAGCAGCCTGTTCGCCATGGAGAAGAACGAAGACGAGCGCGACATCTGCAGCGCGGAGATCGAGCAGTACGGGATCGCCCATACTACGATGGGTTCCATGCTTGCCCGGCACTGGAGCCTGCCCCCGGACCTGGCCACGGTGGCGCGCTACCATCACGATCCCATGGACTCCGGCTCTCCTCTGGTGCTCTCGGTCGCACTGGCCGACACCCTGGCCAAGCAGGCGGGCATCGGGTACGACGGGGACAACCGGCCGATCCGCATGCCGGAGCAGATTCGTGCAGAGCTGCGCATGGAAGAGCAGGAATGGGAGATCCTTTGCGCCTTCGCCCACGGCAAGAAGAAGGATGTGGAGGATTTTTTCCTGAGCGCATCCTGAGCGGCAGCGAAACAAGGTGACCATGGACCTGGAAACCCGCATCCGATCAAGAATCGAAACCATACTGGCAAGCGATGCCAGGCAGCACGCGCATCTCAGGAGCATGCTCGCGGGCGACGAGCCGCTCCAGGAAGATCCGTTCGAAGAGGAAAGGAATCTCTACCAGCGCATCATCAGCAACTACCGGAGTGCCGTCAACGACGTCAACGCCCTGCTCGAGGAGAATATCGCGTTCCTTTCCCTTTTCAGTCGCATCGTCGACAACATCAAGGGCAAGGGCGACTTCCACGAAATCTGCTCCGTCGTCGCCGACGCCCTGCTGCAGGACCTGGGAGTGGAATACTGCGGCGTCATCCTGTTCGGCGACGAAAGCAGCGATGCCCTGTACCTGGAAGGCATCCGCGAGGACCAGAAGTTCCTCTGCCTGCATTCCGAAAGGCATCTGCTGGGCAGCAGGGAGTTCGAGGAGGCCGTAAGTGCGCTCGTCCGCGAAGCGCCCGAGTGCGCCTATATTCCGGATGTGACGCGGGAAGCCCGTTTCCGCAGCATCGATTTCCCGAGCGTGGTGCGCTCGCTCGTCTGCCTTCCCATCGTGCTCGGCAGCCGGCCCATTGGCGCCTTGCTCACAGGACACTCTCTGCCGCGCTTCTTCAATGACAACCACCTCCGGCTGCTGAAGATCCTTTCGGGGATCGTCTCGCATTCCCGGTGCCTGACCGACGCGCGCGCATCCTGCGCCCGGGACGACACCCGCGCGGCCGCCCGAGGCCCGCAGTCCGATGTGATCGCGCTCGTCATCATGAGCTTCGACTCCGAGGGTGCCGAACACGACCGCGGGTTTCCCGATCGGGAAACGCTCATGGAGCTGCGCAGCCGGCTGACCCGCTGCCTCGAGCCGCACGAGATCATAGTCCTCTATGACGAGAGGCAGCTGCTGATGCTCTCTCCCGGGACCCCCGGGGAGTGCATTCCGCCGCGCGTCGCCCGCCTCCAGGAGGCCTTTCGGGCCTGGCACGCGGAGCAGCCGGAAAGGCTGCGCGGCCTGCGGATGAGCATCGGCTATGCGGCTTGCGAGGCCACGGGGGATATCGCGCGCACGCTCGAGATCGCCTCGATTATGATCCGCCCGACATAATAGGGACGCTCACCTATTTTGCATGCCGGAGAGTAATGCCTGGCCTAGCGCTGGGTGCAAAATAGGTGAGCGTCCCACTGCTGTCCCATTGAGGATCTAATGAAATCATAGAATCTGTTGGAAACCAAGGACTTATCGCCCAATATTGCCGTAATCGATTTCAATCGATTTCAGATCGTCCATTAC
>Ga0129301_1001595_pt1 | contig 10710 bp, 11 predicted proteins | sample ConPoolayeHmetaG_FD_94489 | JGI IMG/M metagenome (GOLD analysis project Ga0129301, IMG submission 94489) | Hot spring microbial mat communities from California, USA to study Microbial Dark Matter (Phase II) - Cone Pool mat layer H metaG ...
TCAGGGTGTAGCCTCTCAGAAATGCGACCTTCACAACCGCAATCTGATATCCTCTCAACTTTAAAGTTTTCTTTAGGCTGAATTTTACGATAAGAAGATTTTTATCTGAGGTAGGCTAATCTCCACACATGGAAGAACAGTTCGTGAACTTCATGAGCGGGGGTGAAAGGGTAGCTGGCATGTTGCATGTTCCAGAGAAGACTCCTGCACCAGCCATAATACTATGCCACGGCTTCACAGGACACAGGATAGAAACACATAGACTCTTTGTCTACACGGCAAGAGAATTCTGTAGGAGAGGCTTTGTCGTGTTAAGGTTCGATTTCCGAGGCTCAGGTGAAAGCGAAGGACACTTCGAGTCGATGACCGTATCCCGTGAAGTCGAAGACTTGGAGAGAGCATTGGACTGGATCCTCAACAGGGAGGAGGTCTTAGAGGATAAGGTTGGAGTTGTCGGATTGAGCCTCGGTGGTGTAGTCTGCCTATTGACCGCTGCAAGAGACAAGAGAATAAGAGTGGTGTGTACGTGGAGTAGTCCAGCAGACCTCAAGACCTTAGAGAATAGCATCAAGGAAGTCTTCGGAGAAGCAAGCCTAGAAAAGGTGATGATGAAAGAATACATAGACCTGCCTTCAGGCGATCGCATTCGAAGAAGTTTTCTACTTGATGCCTTCGACAAGAACGTGTTGGAGGCAGCTGCCAACATATCACCGAGGCCGCTTCTGATAGTGCATGGAACCAGAGACCAAACCGTTCCATTCTCTCATTCAGAGAAACTGTTCGATGTCGCAAAAGAGCCGAAGAAGAAGCTTGTTGTCGAAGGTGCAGACCACACGTTCAATAGGTGGGAGTGGCAGTGGCTGGTCATAAACAAGACAGCCGAATTCTTCGAAGAACACCTCAAGTCTGAAACATAGGAGCTTCCGCCCAACGAAAGTTGGGAGATTCACTTCCTAAAGGTTAATAAGAAGCAGATGGCTACTGACATCGTTGCCTAGAGTTGGCTCAGATGGATGATTCTATGTTCGACAGGACGGTTCTAGACGCGGTTGATGAAGCCCTCTCGATCATGGGCGACAACGTCAAGAAGTCAATCTACTACTTTCTTGAGGCAGACCTTGGCCTAGGCTACAATAGGATACCTTCAGATCTGAAGAAATTTCATGATGGATTACACCTGCTCTTTGGAGCCGGCGCGAACATACTGGAGAGCCATGTCCGCACATGCTTAAAGAGGAAGTTGGCTGTCTCCTTCCCCAACGAATCCGATCTCGACTTCGTCGAATTCGTAGTCCGCCTCCGAGAGATCTGTAGAGGCTGACGAGTTTCACGTTTGGCCGCTGCAGAAGCCCACCTGCCTTCGGCTAAAGAGGTATCCACTGCCCAAACATCTCCCGTGTGACACCTTCCCAGACACATATTCTATGGCATTCTCTGTTGAAGCGTTTTATACTTGATGCTTGGAACCACTCGAGGCTGAGGGAAGCTTGTTTAGGGATTCAGGTAAGCTGCTGATGGTCCTTGAAGCCCTCTTCGGAGGCTTCTATGTAGCGGTATCTAGGAACCTCTTTGTTCCAATGCTCGCCTACAGCGGATACTCTCTGCAGCTTCTCTCTTTCGTCACATTAGCAGCTGCCACCGCCAACGTCCTCATTTCATACCTTATCTTCAATCGGCCTAGGCTTGTCAGCGAAGACGTGAGAAGCAAGCTGCTTGTCTCACATGCCCTAGAACGTATCGTCTGGGCTCTCCTACCCTTCACCTTGAAAAGTCCTGACCTGATGATAGCCGTCTACACTTTAGCGCAGCTTATCACGATCCCAGTGAACGTCCTCCTCAATGTCGCGATGTTCGCCCAATATGGGGAAGCAGACTTCGTCGATTTGACGGTGAAGAGGACCGCCGCAGGTTCAGCCACCTCGATCTTGGGAATGCTCTTCACGACATTCGTGGCAGCTGAAGTTCCAGCGCCAGACAGCTACTACATCGCTTATGTGACGTCTTCTCTTGTTGGGTTGACCGCGACAGCCGCGCTTGTGCCGTACAGGATGCCTTCCAAGGTAGCCTCCCAAGTGGAATCGAAGCCGTCTGAAGAGGTGGAAGTCAAGAAGGTGAACACATTTGTTCTGTTCGTGTTCATGCTGGTAGGCGGCAACCTTCTCGGCCTCGCCTGGAGCCCGTTCCTGAAAGGGCTTGGGGCGCCAGTCTACACGGCTGTCGCACTATCCTTAGCTGGCAGCGTTGGAGGTGTGATCGGCCCATATCTTTGGAGAAGCTACAGGCAGTATCTCGTCGCGATAGCCGCAAACGTCTCCGTCAGCATCTCTATCCTCTTCATCGGATGGGCTCCAGCTCACCTGCTGCTCTCACTCTTGGCTTCGATGACCTTTATGGGAGCGAACCTGCTCGCGACATCTATCTACTCACGTTATGTCAAATCCTTGGGGATGATCAAGGCCTCTACATTTCTGACAGGCGCGAACGCGGTAGGCCTCTTTATCGCATCCCTCATAAGCAGCTCTCTTGCACAGGACCCCTCTGTCGCGATCATGTTCTCGGCTGGTTTCAGATCCTTCGCCTTGGCCATCGCGTTGCTCGCGATCCCTGAGACGGCTGTCGTCGCGTCGTCTGTAGCCTACGGCTACAGCAGGCTCCTATATTCGTCGAGTGTGATGGGGTACACTTTCACCGTTGACACATCAAAGAGGATAGTTAAGCTCACGGTCGAAATTTTGGCTATCAGCGTACTTCTAGTACTCCTATACTTTATATACCGTGTTGTCGGCTTCATCATAGGTGTCTAGAGATGGCCTTCTTCGACGAGCTGATTTCAGGATTTGAAGCCATCCTACGTGAGATACTTGTATTCTTTCCTAAGATAGCTCTGGTGGTCCTGGTCTTCGCGGTCTCTCTCGTGCTGATGAAGTTCGTGAACAGGTTCGTCAAGTGGCTTGTGAAGACAAGCAGGCTTGAAGACTTGATAAGGGAACTTGTGCCAGGTGGTCCCAGGATCCCCCTCTCCTACATATTCTCTATTCTAGCAGACCTCGGCATCACGATAACCGCGGCCGCGATAGCTGTAAGGATCTTTGTCCCAGAGTACACACAGATATATGGGCAAGCACTCGACTACCTTGCAAGGGTCGCCAGCGTAATCGTCATCGCACTGTTCTTCATATTCGGTCTAGACGCCTTCGTCAAAGCTGTAAAGCTGGAGAAAAAGATGGACAGCTTTCTCCTAATGTTCTCTTTCCTCCTCATATTGACGGTCTTGGTAGACCTAACAGCCTTGAGCACAGAAACGAAGACCGCCTTAGACATGGGTATCGCCCTTGGAATGGGGTTAACGATAGGCGCGTTCGCGTTCTGGCTGTTCTTCAGCGACCACCTAGAGTCCCTTATCAAGAGGCGTAATGTGGAAGGATAGGCCGCCCGCCCAGATTCCAAGATACCGTTTCCAGTCTAGCCATATCGGACGAGGAAAGGCTTAACCAGCCCCTATGCCTACGGCTGCCAAACCTCCGCCTTGAGGATCTCACGCCTCTGGCATGCTATGGATGTCTTTGGCCAGCTTTCCCCTTGAGGGCGCATGCGGCTGCCGCCACCAAGATAGAGAAGGCGGCGGCATTGAGGGCGATCGATATGTATAGGAGGAACGTGATATAGGATTCCATCTGCTGAGCTTTAACCTGGACCCTACCGATGTCTTCAAGCAGCCCACTTAGGTCACCTCGAATTCTACCCTCTGAGTCCATCATCGACTTCGAAATATTCTCCTTCACTCCAGTTATCGAATTAGAAACCTCCATCTTGAAGCTTGAAATGTTCTTTGAGATGTCTGCTGCAATCTTCGTCTGCCCTCCGTCGATTGCGTCTACGATATCCTCACGCGCCTTCTGGACGTCTCTGCCGACGTCCTCGAGCCCATAGTTGACCTCAAATGTTGCAGCTGCCACGTTTCCCAGAACATCCACCGCAGAGATTTCGTGACCGCCACTCGCAGAAAAGGGAACAGATATCTCGCTCTTGAAGCCTCCTTCTGGGTCGGTGTAGGCAGCTCCAACCTCTAGGCCGTCGAACCTGATCGATACCCTTCTATCGTAGGCCGCAAACCTTCTCCCATTCACCTCGACCGGCGACCCACTTGAGCCACTGGCTGAAGAGAGAACGATTTCGGGAGGGGGTAGAGGACGGATTCTGGCGAACATGATATCTTGGTTCGGCGAACTCCTCTGTCCAGTCCTGCAGTCCGTCCAAGCCACGTACACGTCCTCAGAACTTGATGCTACAGTGAAGTAGTCTCCTATGTAGGCTCCTTCTGGGATACCATAGAAGGGGTTTGAAGATCTCTCGCTGACCCTCACATTGGAGGTGAAGGTTGATCCCCCGTCTGTCGACCTCGCATAGTAGATGTTGTATCTTATGTTGTTCACGTCATCCCGTCTGTCGCCGAAGATTACATGTATTGTCCCATTATTGCCCACATTAATCCATGGAAAGAACTGGTCGTTGGCTGTATCGTCGTCGTTCACGCGCTTAGGTATACTCCACGTGCTACCGCCATCTCTGGAGCGGCTGAATAGGACGTCAGAGTTGTCTAAACCATCCACTTTGCTCGAGAAGACGGCGTAGACATTTCCTTCAGGCCCAATCGATATTATTGGAAAGAGTGAAGACCAAGCTCTAAAGTTTGTCGGAGGCAGAGAATACACGAACTCCTTTACAGCAGCTATCTGGGCTGGCTCACCGAACCTTTGACCTCCGTCAACCGACTTCGCTACCATAAGATGGCCTGTGCCATTCAGCCATCCATCTTCGCCTGAATAATAGTAGGATACATAGAGGGCGCCATCTGGCCCAACAGCTGGCATAGAACCCTGCACTATACGAATAGACTCGTCTTCTCCAGAGTAGGTGATGGTGCCGCTGACAGGAACAGGGCTTTCGAAGCTTCTGCCGCCGTCAGTTGACCTTACACATTTTATCGTGGAGTTTTCGTAGAGAAGGATATCCTGCATGTAATCGAAGACGCTTACAAACTCTGTATACGACACGTAAATGTTGTCTCTTCTTGGGTTGACTGGGTCAGGTCCTACAGTGATCATCGGCTTATCATTCAAGACCTCCATGTACAGCTGGCGTTCGACATCAACCTCCAGTCCCCCATGAACAGCGACAGTCGGCTCAGACCAGGTCAAGCCACCATCAGACGATCTTGACACTACCACACTGGCTCCATAGACACCCACAGACATGTACGAGTAGTATGCATTCCCCCGTCTGTCGAAGGCCACAGCCGGATCGCTTCCGAACTCGTCATCGGACAGAATCCTTGGAACACTGCTGCTTCTCCAAGTCAGGCCTCCATCGAAGCTAGCGTACGCAACCATCGTCGAAGATATGCCTAGGTCATGGCAGACCACGACTATATTGTTCGAGTCGGTTGGATTTACCGCGATCACAGGCCCATTCTGGTACGGATAGTAGCCGACGTCAGCTGACACGAGAATGTTGCGGCTGAAAAGTGTAGCCTCATGCAAGGCGCTGGGCTGCCCCACGTCAGCCGCCACTCTAGGCCCAACCTGATCACCCCTTGAGCATACGACACCAAGCAGAGACCGCGACAAGGACACCCTAGGATTCTGCCGCCATACCATCGAAGGGCCGGCGGAAGCTTCCAGAGCCAACGAAGGGATAGATAGAAAGAGAACACTCAAGACGAAAGCACTCACAACCATATAGGAGATTCTTTTCATGATCAGATTTTATCATCAGTTTCTTATATAAGCCTTGATCACCCTGACCATCACCTGAACATGCAACTGTAAGACCAAATCCGCCATCATCCCACCCTCTATCTCCCAGCAGGCATGAAGACAACTCGAAGCATGCAATATCGCCTTGAAAAAGGTCAAAAAATTGGATTTCCACAAAATTCACTCTGCAGTATAAATCTTGTCATCAGCCTTAAGCTTTCCCGAAAGACCCCCAATTGCGGAAGGAAGGCCTTAAATTGGCAGCCTTCCATCTAAATACACGTTGTTGGAGCGAGCATTTGTTCTTCAATTGAATATGCCAGCCGGGGACATTTCGATTGAAAGAATAAATCTTGCTTCAGTTGAGACACCTAAAAACCTTCGAAGCCACGACGCTACAGTCGATTCCCACGCCATAGCGAGGTGGATGTGATGGCTGAACCCAGCATTCTACAGATAATCCAGAACGAGAGAAGAAAGAAGGTGATAGAGGTTCTAATGGAGTTAAATGGCAGAGCGGACGTCAGAGAAGTTGTAAGGAGGGTGGCTGAAAGAGAAAGCGGGGGAGAACCATCAGGCAAGCTTAAGAAGAGCGTCTACGTCAGCATAATTCAGGTGCACATTCCAAAGATGGAGGAAGCAGGCCTCGTAAAATATGACCCACAGATGAGTGTCCTCCAGCTGAATAAGCTTCCAAGTGAGCTAAAATATTATCTGGAGATCGTGGAGGAAGGAGACATTCCATGGTCGATGTACTACTTGATCCTGTCGTCTGTTGGCCTGGCAGTGGGCTTGATCCTCCAGAACTATCTGGCCAGTGCACTCGCATCATTGATCGTCTTGACTTCACTGTTTCAGCTGAAGAAGACTTACAAGCTGAAGAAGTAATCTTAGATTACCTAAGGTTAAGACTTGATTATCTGGAGCCAATCAGACAATAACTAAACCATTACCCTAGCCTACTATATGCCAAGGTGAAAAAAATTGAAGAAAGTATTCGGACTCGTAGCGACACTGATCGTACTGGCTCTTGCAGTCGGAACGTTCGCACCATCACAGGTCACCCTGAACCCTAGGAACGCACTTGTCCCACTGATCAGCAGTGACCAGAATTCCATGATCTCAGTCAGAAACCACGGATCTGGCCCGGGCCCCAACTGGGGATTCGTAAAGTACTATGCCAACGGATCATTCTATCTCGAAATCAAGATGTCAAATGGGATCCCGCTGAACCCTGACTCCGTCAACTACTTTGATATGGCGATCGACATATATAACCAAGGTGTCGAAGGCTACAAGATAACCATAAGCTCAGACAACCCGAGGATCAAATTCTACACCACAGGTGGCAACTGGTGGTATGCAACAGGCAGAGGTGGCGCATCTCAGACCCTACAACTGATGTCAGGTAGCCCTCCTAGCCCTGCATATCTTCCTGCTACATGGACCTGGACTATAGGAGTGATGGTTGACGCTACAGGTCTGCCGACTGGATCGACGATACAAGCGGATATAACGGTGACCGCGCAGAATCCATAGGCTTGAAATAGAAGATAACGATCGCGATCGTTATCTCCCAAATTTTTTGTTTAAATCTCCGTACATCGTGAGGAGATTCGATGATAAGGAGGGCCTTCGACATAGCGGTCATAATATTGACGATGATCGTGGTAGTTGTAGCCCTTTCCGGATATCTGCCAGAGCAGGCTATGTTGCTCTCTTATGTCCGCTCTGATTCGATGAAGCCGACGATGAATGTGGGCGACGTATTCTTTATCGTCCCCAGGTTTCTGGCAGGGGAAGTCAACGTCGGCGACGTTATCGTCTTCCGCTTTCCGAATGAACAAGACTACTTTGTTCACAGGGTTGTAGGTAAGACTGAGCAGGGGTATGTCACCAAGGGAGATAACAGCCCCTTCGCAGACCAGCAGGGCTCCAGGCCATATGTGACAGAGGAGATGGTTGTTGGAAAGGTCGCGAGCCTTTTCGGAAACTATCTGCTGATCCCAAAGTTGGGAATCTTCATATTCTACCTAAGCTTCTATGTGAAGGCAAATCTTCTCTTCTTTGCCGTGGTAACTTTGGCCCTGGGTGTTCTGTCGATATTTATGGACACGCCAAAACATAAGCTGGGCAAGAGAAGGAGGCTGCCTAAGATCAAACACATATACTTCTTCGCCGCATTGGTTCTGGTGTCGACTGCGGCCATTTCCATGGTCTTCAGGTCGAATGTTCTTCAGATCAACTATCTGAGCTCCAAGTATGCGATAGAGGGGGATGTGAACGCGGTTCAGCCTGGCATCAACATTTCAAGGACTATCTTTGTGGAGAATATGGGGCTTCTGCCAACATATGTCGTCATCCGGCCTGAAAGCAGCAGAGTATACGTCAACGAGACCGGGTTCATTGTATGGCCTATGTCATCGGAGGAGGTGCTGGTTAAGGTGAAGACCAATTTGACTACAGGCTGGCATACGGAGAAGGTTGCTGTGGGAACATATCTGCTCGTACTCCCTCCTGCTATAATCGAATGGCTTTCAGAAATCAACATTTACCTGCCTATATTCGCCATCACCTTGTTTCTCGCCTCCTCAGCCACGATCCTCTACAAAATTCTTGAAGTTGGCAACCAAAAGATCGTCTCCAGAAGGAACAGGTATCAACTCTTGAAGATCGAGCTCAAGAGGATGATTCTCAAGATCTTGAATATATGAGGCTAACATGATTAGCCTGAGAAGAGCAGGTTGTTGTTTATTGCATCTAGAACGTCTTTAGCAGTCTCCTGCTGCCATCGAGAAGTCCAAGTTTGAGTTGGCGAAAACACGCTTTCATCGACAGCTGAAACTATATCTTCAGCCTTCATGAGCTCTGCGCCAAAGAGGCCGACGGCACCGTCGACCCTCCTAAGGTCTACGAGAGCCTCTTTAGGCACGTAGCCTGAGGCAAGATTCAAGGCTAAGGTGAGGAGTTGAGCCTTTAGCATGGCTGCCATGTCTCTGGCGTTTGCATCATCGAATACTTGACGCATCTCTCCTACAGCATTGGATGGATCATCGGGCAGCTGGCAGAATGCTTGAAAAGATTTAACGTAGGGCCTCCAGTCTTCCCATCCTTCTGATATCAGTTGGATGTGGTTCTTCCAGTAGCCCATCGACTTGGCTGGCCCAGCCGGCCCAGATATCGTGACGTAGGCCTGCCTTTCTAGTATGACCTGGGATACTGCGAAGGACGATCCTGCCATAAGAGATAAGGCTACAGCTATTGAGAAGAGCCCGACCGCGTTCCTCACAGCCAACACCAGCCACCTTCTTTCGTCATTGTATCACTTTAGTTATTGTCTGGTTTACTCTGGGTAATGTCATCTTACTTATATTTTATTGTTGACGCTGCCGAGAAAGACTTAATTACCTTTTGTCTCTCTTATTCATCGTTGAAGATAGATCTTAAGCCGAGAAAGAACCTGCTATTGGCTCTTATTGCACTCTTTGCCGTCTTCTCTCTTGTCGCGGCAGCCGCTGGCCTATACTATTTCTCTGTGCCGACTGAAGTTGAGACCACGGTTACCCTCTGGGCTTTCAAGCATACGGGAAGATATGATTGTGTAGCTGAACTGAAACCCAACAGCCTCTACAATAGGACGTCTCTGAGGCCTGAGGAAGGCATCTTCTACAGTAGGATAATCGATAGAATAAATGTTGTCTTCACCTACGTTTTTGACAGCAGCCTGCCTGCGACTGGGACTGTTGACTATAACGTTAGCGTGGTCGTTTCTACCAAGTCTTGGAAGAAGGTTTTGAACACGACCTCAGCCACATATGACCTGAAGGATGCTAAGAGCTTTTCGACAACCCACTCCTTCAACATTTCAAAGTTCGGGGACCTGGTTTACTCAATCGACAAGGAGACAGGCATCTTCTCATACGAGTACAACGTTACGATCTCGCATGCCATAAACGTGAAGGCTGCAAGTGACGCCGGCTCAGTCAATGAAGTGTTTACGCCAAGTTTGGACTTCATAGTCAAGTCTAGGTCTGAGTCAGGAGATGTCATAGTCCCAGAGGGGGTGAACCATGCCAGGTCAGGTGGCGTGACCAGACAGCAGAAGATCGTTCTTGGATCACTGTTTGGTATCTACAGATGGCAGTACAGGTATCTTTCCATATTGGGTTTCGCTGTCGCCTTCTCTATATTCGTCTACCTTGCCCGATGGTACAGGAAGACCTATCCAAAGGCTAGGGAGAAGCCGATCAAGGATCTTGTCAAGCCCTACAGGGGGATCATTTCTGACTCTCTTGGATCGATGCGTGTTAAAGGCGAAATCGTAATCACCATGACCAGCCTGGAAGACCTTGTGAAGGTCTCTGACAACCTAGGTAAGCCTATTGTCCACACGAGAAGAGATAAGACTCACACCTATTACCTCTACGACGGCACAGTAAGATACGAGTTCAACAAGGATGAAGTGCTGAAGCCATGACCAGGCAGCCTGCAACAGCAATCCAGGTGCCCTGGTAAGGCTTAAATCATGCCACAAGATAATCGGCTCCCTGTGATAGCCTTGGGATACTGTTCTAAATGTGGTATGCAGTTGGCGGAAGACGCCTACTTCTGCCATAGATGTGGCTACAAGACCGCGTTGGGTGTGCAGACTGGAGTCTACTCGCCATATGAGAACGTGAGTGAGGCGTTTGTGAGGATGGGGAAGGAGATGGAGAAGGTGTTCTCGACGGCAGCAAGAGAGGTTGAGAAAGCACTCGATGTCGCGAGGAAGAATATCGAGGAGGCCGCGGGCAGGACGCCGAAGATGTGTCCAGGCTGCGGAGAAAGGAATGCTTGGGACTCACGCTTCTGCTACAGATGTGGCAAACCGCTCAGCTGATTCACCAAGCCAAAAACCAACCTCCATTTCCAGAGAAAGCCGTCTTGGGCGATAGCAGGTAGGTGCAAGTCGTCA
>Ga0129301_1001597_pt1 | contig 10691 bp, 8 predicted proteins | sample ConPoolayeHmetaG_FD_94489 | JGI IMG/M metagenome (GOLD analysis project Ga0129301, IMG submission 94489) | Hot spring microbial mat communities from California, USA to study Microbial Dark Matter (Phase II) - Cone Pool mat layer H metaG ...
CTCTAACAATATGTCTGCCCCTTCCTTCCCTTCCATTACCTCCCTTAAGTTCACTACCTTCATCTCACGCGTCTTATCCTTCCTTAACCGGTACAACTCCGCACGCTCTAAATAAGCTTCCTTGCCTAAATTCTCGCCACGGAAAAGCAAATCACTTAATTTCATGTTTTGCGTAAAACGGTAAATACCTGGTTTGTTTACACTCCCTTTAATTTCTACCATCGGCTCCGGATAAATATCGTACCAGGAATAAACCTTTACTATATCCCATTCCTTCAGAAAATAATCCTCTTCCTTCTCACCTTTAAGAATTTTTTCTATGTTAAAAGGGATAGGTTGCCTGGTATGTTCAGAAATATAACGCAATATCTCCGCCCTTTCATATGCTTCAGGAAGCACACCCTCTGCCTTCCTAATCAAATCCGATATTCTCATCCCCTCAGTGAACTGATATTCTCCCGGACGAACCACATTTCCTTCAATCGCCACCCAATTTCTTTTATAAGGTAGTATAGGATGAATATAAACTAAGTCACCGTCCTGAAGAACCAGGTTGTTGGTGGAAGTCTTAATCTCAGAAGGGTCCTTAAATTCTAAATCCAGAAGAATTCTTTTTTCATGAGCCTTTATTCTTTCCACCTGCAGCCGGTGAAGGTAGGCTATGGGAATAATTCCTCCAGACAAGGTAATAAGGTCACTTATTCTGGTCGGGCCTAACAATTCATAAATAGCAGGCTTCTTTACGCATCCGGCAATACCAGCTACTGTCCCAATGGGAGGAATAAAAATAACGTCATCAGAAAAAAGTCTGTAATCCTGATTTTTCTCACCTTGCAGAAGAAATTTATATAAGTCTACTTCATCAACAAGCTTATTATTTCTTAAAAGCCTGATCTTTCTTAATGAACCCAATTTAGTTGGGCCCCCTGCCTCATAAAGGGCTTGAAAAAGAGTAGCCAGAGAAGAAAGAGTGTAACCACCTGGTTTGGCAACCTCACCAAGAACAAAAACCCGGATGGTGCGCAGTTTTCCCATAGAGACATCTATCTGGACATTGGCATAAGCACCTGCCAGCGCATCTTTAATAAGTTTTTCCGCCTGGCTATATGCTAAACCCCAGACTGTCAATACCCCAACTTCTGGTAGAGCAATTTTCCCATCCCGGTCTACGGTGACGGAAAGAACCTGCTGAATGTTCCCCCAGATATAGATATTAAAACTATCACCTGGACCAACAATGTAGTCTGGACCAACAGGAATGTTCTCCACAGGCGCAAAAGTAGTGGAAGGTAACTTAAACATATCATACCCGAACTGCTTTATTCTGGTACTAACTTGAAAAGAAGTACCTCTGGTTAAAACTGCTTCTATAGCTGATAATTCCTCAGCCTCTGATTTTGTCTCAGTACCCACCTCCTTTTTCCTCTCCCGCGCTTCAGCCTTAGCTGGGAGCTCCGGTGCTGGAGCTTTTTCCGGTTTAGCTGGCTCTTTTGTTATAGATTCCACAATGCCGGCAGGTGGCTTTACTTCCACTGTCGGTGCAGTAACCTGTGTACTCTGGCCAGCTGCCGCAGAAGGAGCGGCTTGTGTTTTTTCCCCGGAAACTTCACCCTTAACTGGAGCTTCCTGCCCCTGGAGCAAAAAGCAACTTGTTAACATTATTAAGGCTTCAAATAAAATTGTTACTTTCATCCTGTATTTCATAGAATTCCCTTTGTTTTTCGTCTTGCTGCCTCATAAATGATACCAGAAAATTTCTTTTTCGTCATCTCCGTTTTAATCACTGATTTCTTCCCAGTGGGATTTCAGATATACTGGGGTAAACTCTCTAACAAAATCATAGAGACTGTAAGGCTGGTAGATTTCCTGACCCACATCCCGTGACCAGGGAGAAAGAGCGTAGTTGTATGTGCCACGGCTTTCACGTTCCTGAAAAATATTCACCGGCAAAGCAAAACCAACTCCCTTATCAGCATAGTTTCTGTTGGGTCCGGTGAAATTTTCTGTACCTGTCTTTGTGTACCACAGGAAAACACTTCCACCCCGGATATGTCTGGTAACTTGAAACCTGCATCCTTTATCACCAGCCAGAAACCTGCCTGCGTCCACCTGTAATGTTAAATCAAATTCTGGTATAAAAAAGTACCCTTTCAAAAACGCTGTAGTGCTTTGAAAATCTTTCCATCCTAAAAAGGAATCCGCATCTCTCTTTCTGGCAAATGTCAGTTCACTGCCAATTCCAATTCTGCCGTCAGCAAATGTTCTTAGATACTCACAGGAAAGCCCGGCAAACTGTAGTTCCAGATATCCACCGGTTAACCTGCAAAAATCATTTTCACCCAATCTTGTAAATTTGTTCACAAATAGGTTTTCCATCACAGGACCCGTGCCAGAGAGATAGTCCACAATATCACTTCTGATAGGGCTGGTACTGATTGGTGGAAGGCGTGTACTCACGTTGCTATAAACAGGTAACCTCACATATGTTTCTGCTGACCATCCTTTACCAAATTCCTTCTTCAATAATGCTGTTGGACCAACCCTTGCCTTCCAGAAACCAGAAGGATCATTCAGATAGGTTTCCACCCCAACAGGATTAAACTTCTTTGAAAAAGGATGGGCATCCTTACCCACGCTGATATCATCATAACCCGATGTCTCTCCATACAGGGAAACCCTGCTTTTAATTTCTGTCCGTTTCATCATCTCCTCAGCAGAAATCCCACCATTGAGAAAGTTAATAAAATCCTCAGGACAAACACTTACTTCTACCATGGGTATCCCGCAGGACTTAATTACGACATAAATCCTTTCTACATCAGAAGGGACCTGACAGACAATCACCCTTAAAACCCTACCCAGAGCTTTAATCTGTGAAAGGTATTTTGTGTTTTCATACTCAACATAAAGGCGCTTTAAGTCTTCTGAAATAGTCACCTTTACACTGGAAAAACCTTCCTCCTTGAGAAACTGCCTGATGGTCTCCAGACGGGAAGTGATCCCTGTTTCCAGAAGAGAAGAAGCGATAGGTGTATGGTCTACTGGGCCAAAAAATGGTTCTTCATACTTCTGAGTAACCAGCGGTTTACCAAATGGCCAGGTGACAGCAATAGAAAAACCATGTTCACTGCCCCTCTGAAAGGAATAACCAAGGTTCAGCCAGGACCATGGCTCCCACCGGAAACCAAAATTAAGATGGGATTTTACCTGTACTTTACTTTCCCGGGCTAACTTTTCAGTAGGGTCATATTCTGCCAGAAAAGACAAATTCTTCAAAACCCGGCATTCCACTCCTCCAAAAACTCCATTCAGTTCCCTTACCTTTTTCTTTTTCTCATTGAACAATGACCCGAAAAGATTCCCACCGTAGCCAACAGTGAAGTCAAAATTTTTAAACTGCTTACTCATAGCTACATACTCATTAAAAAAAAGCTGGGTTCCATGAAAATCCTGAACACCAAGGCTTAACGAGGGCATATATTTTTTTTCTTTTAAGAGAAGTACTTTGAAATCCGCTACTTTGTCCTTATCGTATCCATATCCTTCCCATCCTGGGCCTTGCATCTTCTGATCAAGTAAAGTCACTATCCTTCCGTTTAACTCCAGAAAAGGCAGAAAGCCAAAAGTTATTGCTACATGCCGGTAAGGATAATTCTGTGATAAAGTTAATCTGAGTTCGGTATCTTTTATCACCCTTCCGTTCGGAATCCGAATCACCCCGGTTCCTCCCCAGTCAGTAGCCTCAATACAAAATGTGAGTCAAACAAAAAACAGAAGGGAAAGATACCTTAGTGCCCGATTTTTGTGTATCACGGCTTATTTTTGCAACTGCTAAACACACGAAACTTCGCGCTCTCCAGACCAGAACTTATCGGTTCTATGACAACTGAATGAGAGTTTCTGGTTTCACCAACCTTTTTATTTAAGATGCCGGTGGGTAACAGCGCCTCTACCTGAGACAGCAGCCGCCACAATAGCTCCCAGGGTAGCCGCAGCCACCCCGCCTGCCACAGCCGCAGCACCAGAAACAGCAGCAGCAGTCAAACCAACAGTAACTCCTGCCGCATTAAAAGCAGAAGCCAGCGCCGCAGGTGTGCCCAGAAGATACCCGCCCCCCAGTGATTCCGGAATAGAAACAGCTATAATTCCCTTTTCCACTGCTGCTGGCATTGCCTCGATGAACTGAATACCCGGCTGCTGTTTTAGAGCAGCAATTTGCTCTTTTGTTACTCTGTACCTTCTCAAACTTCTGCCAATTCTAATCGTGGTTGATTCCGCACCTTCTGTTACAACCACACTTATTGGATTTAAAACAAAACTTGCCGCTATTGCTAATACCACCCACTTTTTCATGCTTCCTCCTTTTGTTATTTTTATTTTAACCATCTGGTAATTTCTATAACATAATCCGTGGATGCCCGTTTCTATTTCAAGCATCTGCCACCTATCATAACATATACTTTATTCCTGTCAAGTCCTCGTAGTAAATGGTCATAGAGATTCTTACCAGCCCCGCTTAACGAATTTTATAATTATGGAGCATTTTAATACACTCCGGAAGTGGACCCGGCCGGATTCGAACCAGCAACCAACGGATTATGAGTCCGCTGCTCTGCCCTTGAGCTACGGGTCCTTCCACTTGGTTATTATATCCTGACAGGTAACCGTATTCAACCCATATCTAAATTTTTGGATTGTAGATTCTGCGATTTTCGGATCTTTGCGGGTATGTCATGCGAAGGTTCTACTGGTAAACAGGGTACAGCCACTCCTGAAGAATTTCTGCTGGAAGCCCGTAAGCCTTACCCAGAAGTAACTTCTGCAGCCCTTTTATCTCTATCTCTCTGGCGAAAAGATATGCGGTTACCACCTCCAGACCATACGGAAGTCTTCTCACCGGCCGTAACAACTCCAGAGCAGCCATAACATATTCCCTTTCCCAGGTCCTGGCATTGACAGAAGGACTGACGCTATGGTAGTTACTCTGGAAAGCTGCCATAAGCGATGAAAATTCCTGGTATTTTCCAGGCTGCACCATTCCACCTTCCACCAGGTTTCGCCAGTCCAGAACTTCTCCAGAAAACTGTTTCCAGAGAAAAACTGAAAGATTAAAGAAATCTATCTCCAGAGCCTGGTATCTGGTGAGAAAACTATTCTGAAAGGAAAGGACAAGATTGCGGGAAAGCTGAAAAAATTCTTTAAAAACAGATACTGCAGTCAACTCCGTGGGAGAAACAATAAGTTTTTTCAGAAGAGGCTGCCAGAGATCAGGAATCTCTAAATTTTTCTTCTCCTGCCAGGCTTTTATGAGGTTGTTTCCTGTTATCAGTCCCAAAACAGTAAAGTTTTTTCCCGAAAGGGAATCCCAGCCACTGTTGGTAATCAAACGTAAGTTTTCCAGGTCATAACGAAAACGAAACCACTGGTACACTTTCTCAGGTAAAAGTTCTTCTGCTTCTTTTAGCAGGCTCAACCTTTTAGCATCAAAGAAACTGCAGATTCCAGCAGGTTTTACCTCCTGCTGGCTGAAGCGGTAGACGGTGCCTTCCAGCTCCAGCAAAGCAGCCTGAAAAGTAGCAGCACCGGCTACTTTCTCCAGAACTTCCCTGCTGAGAAAAGTTTTCTCTTTAGCCTTCACCCTGGCACTCTGCACCAGGTTCTGCAGTTCCATAAATTAAAGCTCCTTCAAGATAGAAAAATCCTTCTTCAGTACTTCCCGGGCAGCTGGCTGGTAGGTAGCTACTGCCGGGTGGAAAAAAGCTACAATCTTAACCTGGTGGAAAAGGTCGCCATCTGGCACAAAAACCTTGCCGTGAACCTGGCTGATAGAAACACTGGCAGGTAGCCGAAAATGCTGGAGTATCGTTCTTAAAGAAAATCTGCCCAGGCAGGCAATCACTTCTGGCTTCAGCATTTCCATTTGTCTTTCCAGATAAACCCTGCAGGCAGCCAGCTCTTCCGGCAAAGGGTCACGATTACCAGGCGGTCTACATTTAACAACATTGGTAATATACACCTGGTTGCGGTTTAGATTGACACTGGATAAAAGTTCATCCAGGATAGCACCGGCTTTTCCGCAGAAAGGTATCCCCTGTTTATCTTCGTTAAAACCTGGCGCCTCCCCTACCAGCATAATTCTGGCGTCAAGACATCCGCTGCCAAACACCACCCGGGTTCTTGTCCTTGCAAGGGAACACCCGGTACAGCGCAGACATTCTTCTTGCAGGTCCTGCCAGAGTTCACCCTGATTCATAGCCCAGCCTGCCGGAAGATATCTACCAGCCTGCTCTGAATTTTCCGCTTTACAAATTCCCAGTCAAAAACAATATCCCAGTCAGGACCTTCAATCACAAAACCTTCTTTAATTTTCTCCTTCCCGATAACAGAAACAGATTCCGGAAGCATCTCTTGAAATTTTTTCTTTTTTTCAGCAGGGACATAGACGGTTAAATTTTTTTCGTCCAGGTTTTTCAACATCCTCAGAAGAAAAGTTACTTCCTCTTTCTCCAGCCAGGCAAGGAAATTTTTCTTAACCTCCTGCAGGACCTCTTCCAGGCACCTGTTTCTTTCTTTTAAAATCTCTTTCTGTCTGGCAAGTTTTTCCCGGGAAAGTTTTTCCTGAATGCGCTGCTGAACTTTTTCTTTTTCTTTTTGCAGACGGTTCTGGAACTCAGTCTCTATCTGCTGTTTCTCTTTTTCCCAGAGACTGGTAGTCTGGCTTTCCGCTTCGGCTATAATCCTGGCTTCTTCCTTTTCTGCTTCTTTCAATACCCGGTTAATGAGTTTATCCAGCATTTTTTACAGTTTCACTGCCAGTAACATAAAGATGGAAATCACCAGTGCCAGGACCGCGTAGGTCTCCACCATGGCACCATATATCAGAGCCTTCATGGAAGATTCAGGATGTTTAGCCACCACACTTATACCTGCCGCGCAAACCCTTCCCTGATGAATGGCAGAAATCCCTCCGGAAATAGCAATAGGCAGGCAGGCAACCAGAACCTGGGCTCCTTGCAGCGGAGTCAGGGGAGTAAAACTACCACCCAGAAGTCCTATCTTCATAATAGCCAGAAAACCAGTAAGAAAACCGTAAATTCCCTGTGTTCCAGGTAAAGCCACCAGAAGTAACATCGTACCAAACTTTTCCGGTTCTTCTGAAAGAAGTCCGTTTGCCGCACTTCCCGCCAGACCTACACCATAGGCTGACCCAGAACCAGCAAGACCCACCGCTAAAGCTGCCCCCAAAAGCGCTATTACCAGTCCGGCTAACTCCATACCTGCCTCCTGTTCTAACTGTTCTCTTTTTTATTCTCCTTCAGTTTTCTTATAAGCAGCGGGATAATCTGGAAAATATCCCCCACCAGCCCCAGATGACAGACCTTAAAAATAGGTGCCTCCGGGTCTTTATTGATAGCGATGATAAAGTCAGAAGTACGCATTCCTGCCAGATGCTGAATGGCTCCTGAGATACCGCAGGCAAGATAAATTTTTGGTTTGACAGTCCTGCCGGTCTGCCCTACCTGATGAGGATAGGGAATCCAGCCAGCGTCCACAGCTGCCCGGGAAGCACCGATTGCCGCTCCTAACAATTCTGCCAGCTCTCTAAGCAATTCAAAATTTTTCCCCTCACCCAGTCCCCGACCGCCGGAAACAATAATTTCTGCCTCCTGTAAATCCACTATATTTTCCGCCTGTCTCTGGCTCAAGAGCCGAACAAGACTATTTAGTTTACCGGTGATTCCCTCCTGAAAAACCTGTCCTTTACAGTCCTTGATTGGCGCAGGTTCCACCATCTTAGGTCTGATGGTAGCCATCTGCGGACGATGCCAGCGACAGATAATTCTGGCCATTAAATTACCACCAAAAGTGGGCCTGGTCTGCACAAGAAGTTTTGTTTCCGGGTCAATGGAAAGCTGTGTACAGTCAGCAGTTAATCCTGTTTTCAGTCTGGCAGCAACAGAAGGGAAAAACGAACGGCCCATCATTGTCGCTGCAGCCACAACGATATTTGGCTTGTAACGATTGATTAACTCTGTAAGGGCTAAAGCATAAGGTTCCTCAAGAAAATTTTCCAGTTCTGGCCTGTCTATCAGGTAGACTTTGTCACACCCGCGTTCTGTCAACTCCTGCGCCAGAGAATCAATCCTGTAGCCCATTAAAACTGCGGCGACTTCTTCTCCCAGTGATTCTTTCAAATTCAGGGCAACCTGGAGCAACTCCAGGGATACCGAAGCCAGTTTCCCTTTCCTCTGTTCAGCAAAAAACCAGATACCCCGGTAAGCAGAGGTATCCACCTTAACTTCTTCCTCTTCCAGAAAAAGCGCATTTTCCGGGCATTCCTTAATACACTTACGGCAGAACTGGCATTTCTCGTTAATGACGGGTAAATTATCCTGCCAGTCAATTGCTCCGAAAGGACAGACCTCCACACATTTCTGACAGCCAGTACAGAGTTCTTTACGTAGCCGGATAATCATCAGATAACTCCTATTTGTTTCAGTTGGGCATAAAGTGTTTCCACCAACGTATCCACTTCCCCTTTCACTACCTTACCTTCCTGCTTCATCTCCGGATGCCAGCAGTCCACCACCCTGGTGGGAGAACCTTCCTGGCCAAAACGGTTCAGTTCTCCTTCCAGTTCTCCGGTAGTCCAGACAGGAATCTCTGCTTTTTTGGCTTTGAGTAAACCACGGAGAGATGGCAGACGGGGTTCATTGATTTCTTTAACAACTGTGATTAAAGCCGGTAAAGGTAGCAGTAATGTTTCGTAATGGTCTTCCATTAACCTCATGCATTCCAGTCCCTCCTCAGTAAGATTATTTATCCTGCTGACAAAAGTCAGATAGGGAATACCAAGGTGGACTGCTAACTCCGGTCCTACCTGGCCGGTGCTACCATCCAGTGTTTCCCGTCCGCAAATAATAAGGTGGAAACTGCCCAGTTTTCTGACAGCGCAGGCCAGGGCATAAGAAGTTGCCAGAGTATCACTACCACCAAACTGCCTGTCGCTTAAGAGAATAGCTCTATCAATACCCATAGCCAGAGCTTCCCGCAAGGCACCTTCAGCCTGGGCAGGTCCCATGGTAATAACTGTAGTCTCGCCTCCAAATCTTTCCTTTAACCTGATGGCTTCTTCTAAGGCATAGGTATCATAGGGGTTGACAATACCTTTTACTCCTTCCCGCACAATCCTTTTTGTTTCCGGGTCAATTTTCACCTCAGTGGTCTCTGGCACCTGCTTGATGCATACAATAATCTCCATTTTTCACTCCTTGCGTGGAATAGCTTTAGATTACCACGAAACAATTTTGGGGACAAGATAACAATCCTGCCACCTGTTTTGCTACTTGTGCTCAGTTATGGCAAAATAATCGTCAGCCATTTTTTACCCGGGGAGGTTCTATGATTAATATTCGCCGTGCTCTGATTAGTGTGTCAGATAAGACTGGTCTGGTAGAGATAGGTAAGTTTTTGCAGAAATGGAATGTTTCCCTCCTTTCCACCGGCGGAACAGCCAGAACACTGCGGGACAACGGAGTGGAAGTAACTGATGTTTCTGTTTTCACAGGTTTTCCTGAAATTCTGGAGGGACGGGTAAAAACACTTCATCCCAGAATTTATGGAGGGCTGCTTTCTCTCAGGGAAAATCCCGGGCACCAGCAGGAAATGAAGGCTAATAATCTTGTACCGATTGACCTGGTGATATGTAATCTTTATCCCTTCCAGGATACTTTAGCCAGAGGAGCTACAGATGAGGAAATTATTGAAAACATTGATATAGGTGGACCATCCATGATTCGGGCAGCAGCCAAAAACCATTCTTACGTGGTAGTAGTCGTCAGACCTGACTGGTATCAGGCGCTGATGACAGAGATGGAAAAAAATGCTGGTTCTGTCAGTCAGGAATTTTCTTTCCGGTGCGCCAGGGAGGCTTTCAGGATGACCGCGCAGTATGACGCTGCTATCTTTTCCTATTTTGACAGAAAAGTAAGCCAGGAAAAGTTGCCGGAAACAATCCTCTTACACTTAGAAAGGCAGCATTTCGTCCGTTACGGCGAAAACCCGCATCAGAAAGCAGCCTTCTACCAGCAGACCGGAGAAAAACCGCATGGCCTGTCAGCAGCTGAAATTCTTCAGGGGAAAGAACTTTCTTTCAACAACTATCTTGATTTAGAAGCGGTGTTGTCTGGAGTGAGAGAATTTGAAGAACCAACAGCCTACATTGTAAAACACCTTTCTCCCTGCGGAGTGGCTTCCCATCAGAGATTGGCTGAAGCTTACCGGCTGGCTCTGGAGTGCGACCCTGTCTCTGCCTTTGGTGGGATTGTTGGTTTCAACCGGGAAGTGGATGAAGAAACTGCTCAGGCTCTCCTGGAAGGAATGGAAAAATATGGTTTCCTGGAATGTCTCCTGGCTCCTGGTTTCAGTGCACCAGCCACAGAGAAACTTTCCACGAAGAAAAATCTCCGTCTGGTGGTTATCAAAGACCTGCTTAAGATTGATTCCCTGGATGTGAAAAAGGTAACAGGAGGCTGGCTGGTCCAGGAACCTGACACCGCATCGCTTCTTGACTGGAAGGTGGTAACAGAAAAACAGCCATCTGAAGAGGAAAAACGCTCTCTCCTCTTTGCCTGGAAGGTGTGTAAAACCACCAAATCCAATGCTATTGTCTATGCCAGGGATACCTACAC
>Ga0129301_1001598_pt1 | contig 10689 bp, 8 predicted proteins | sample ConPoolayeHmetaG_FD_94489 | JGI IMG/M metagenome (GOLD analysis project Ga0129301, IMG submission 94489) | Hot spring microbial mat communities from California, USA to study Microbial Dark Matter (Phase II) - Cone Pool mat layer H metaG ...
CATATATGCGGTCATATAGAACCAATAATCGGTGACCTTATAGACGTTGGGGTTGATGTGCTCAACCCCGTGCAACCTCTGGCAATGGACCCTGCCAGGCTCAAGAAAAAGTTTGGAAAACACATCTCCTTCTGGGGCGGGGTTGATGATCAGAGGGTACTTCCATTTGGTAGCCCGGAGGATGTTATCAAAGAGGTAAGACTCCGAATATCCCAGCTTGCACCAGGCGGAGGTTATATAGTTTGTTCCTCACACAACGTTCAGCCACAAACCCCGCTTGAAAACATAAAGGCTTTCTACAGGGCATACCAGGAATTTGGGAAATATCCTATTCATACACACTCATCCCTTTGAATTGAAGAAAGAGAGAGTTCATCATCAAAATAAATAACCAACAGGCATTTCGAGGTAAAAAAACCAGAGTTGCGCGCAAGGGGTAACAATCACACGAAAGATCATTCAATATATAGGATTACTTTCTAAGTGATCTTCAGCCTCCTTCTTACAACTAAAGCCCCGATAATTTTCATTCGAGACAGAATAGCATTAACCCCATGAACCCTAAATACCTTTCAACTTTTCAGGTAAGGCTTACAGGTTTGCCTTCCCTGCAGGAACGCTTTGCAGCAAGCACAACCTCGAGCGCTTTCAGCCCATCTTCCCCGGTTGCTATTATTTCCCTCTCACCCCTCAGCACCTTGAGGAAGTAACGGTCTTCCTCGAGCACATCTCCAACAATCTCTCCATGCATTGAAGGCCAGTGAAGTGTATCGGGGAATTTCCAACCCTCTTCATCAATTGCTGAGAGACACATGGGACGATAATCGAGGTAGAGAGAACCCTTCTCACCGATCAGCTCAAGGCACACATCTCCAAAGCCACCCCATGCTGGAGGTCTTTTCCATTTTGTCATGACCTCCTGCAGTCCCCATCCTGTCTCTATAATCGCAAGGCCCCCATTTTCGAACCTTATCATGATCCAGATGAAATCATGAACACCCAGCTCCCGCATAACTGGCCCTTCCACACACTCGGCAGTAACCTTAACTGCACGGTCATTGAAATACCAGAAAGCCTGGTCAATGTCATGAATAGAGATATACTCTTCAACCTCCAGCCTTCCTTTCAGACGACGGGCCTCCGCTGAGGTGGCATTCCTCCTGGCATAAAAGACAAGGGGCTTTCCAATCGTTCCATCATCCACCGCTGCCTTTATCTGCGCATATCTGACATCAAATCGAAGAATATGACCCATCATCAGCTTAACCCCGGATGCTGCCTTTATGATTGCCCTTGCATCTTCAATTGTTGTTGCTATTGGCTTTTCAAGTAAAATGTGCTTACCCATTTTACAGGCATCGACAGCTGCTTCTCTGTGAAGGTTTTCAGGTGTCGCAATCACCACGGCATCTATGTCATCCCTCTCAAGCAGGCTTCTATAGTCCTTATAAAGAGCAACAGGTTCTTGTAAATTGGGAAGCTCGGGTGCCTTTTTCAATGCAGGATCACAAATTGCTACTACCCTCGCATCGGGCAGCTGGGAAAAGGCCCTTGCGTGCAGCGTACCCATGAATCCAGCACCTATAATACCAATACCTATGACTTCTTTCATCTGGATAAACCCCCTGATTGATTTTAGGCATGATCTGCTCTGGCAAGCCACCTTACCATTTGCCTGAAAAATTGACCGTAGTACTCCCATTTCTGGAATGCCACTGCCCAGTGAGGAGATACATCAGAAGCAAATGCCATTGCTCTTCCCTTTTTAAACTCCCAGACAACTATAAATGGGTCTCCCTTCCCTTTTGTCCTGGCAAGAACATTTGCTCCATCCTTGGCAATTATCCTGTTGTATCCCAGGAAACAGGGGCATTTATCCCATGGTATACCCCTTGTAACAGGATGCCCGCTGTCCACAACCTCAATCCATGTACCTTCCGGGGTTTCAACTCTATCATCCCCCGCAGGAATGCAGTTAACAGGAAGTGCCTCCTCCACAGGTGTATTCTGATAGGCTGCGGTACCAAACCTGCCGCTGAAGGATGACCAGCCACCTACCATACAGAGAGCTCCACCATCTGCCACATAATCCCTAAGAGACTTGAGACGATTTGGTCCCATGGGAGCCTTTGTCCACTCAGGATAGAGAAGCAAAACCTCGCTTTCAACATCACTCAGGAAAACGACATTGTACTTTTTGAACTCCTCCGGGGTTTTCGGGAAATCCCTGTAGGCATCCCAGTTTGTCATATGGGTAACTTCGATCTCCCCGTCAGCCCTCAGAGCATCGAGAACAGGCTGGCACCAGATATGGATGCTGAAACCCTTGTTTTCAAGGTTAAACGGCGAAGCTATGAATCTTGGACCAAGAACCCCGGCTGCATCTCCAACATAAAGTACCCTGATCATCTTTTACCTCCTAAATGATTGGATTTATGATTTGTTTAAAATAGCAGGCAAAGGCCATGAAAACGATTTTAAGAGTGTATGCAGCTCCCCGGATTAAATTTTTCATTCCAGGGCAAGACCTGTAAGCTCCCACCTCGAACGTCGGTGTGAGCAATCCAGGGCAAAGGCTCTTCTAAAACACTCTATTGCCTTCACCTTCAATCCCTTTCCCTTATAAGCAAGCCCCATAAGGAAGAGCTTTTCAGCCTCATTTTTAAAGGCGTTTTTTTTCGTAAACCTTAAAAGGTCATCAAGGATGGATTCTGCTTCTTCTGACTTTCCAATCTTTCTCAAGGCCATTGCCCTGCTGTACAAAAGATAGCTTCCTTGCGGATGCTCCTCTTCGGAGGCCTTCTTCCAGAAGCATCGTGCCGCTTCCATATCGCCGATCTTTTCATAACAGAGTCCAATGAGGTACAGAGCCTCAGCATGATCCTTCTTTGCGGGTTCCCCTACCCCGATATTCCTCGGGTATCTCATCACTTCCTCAAAACTCTCGATGGCTTCATTATATTTTCCCTTTTTCATTAAAGAGATACCCTTTCCAGTGTTTGCATCCACATATATCCTCCTCCCCTCTGTATATGCTTCCCAGGGATAGAATTTTGTGGTCCGGAGTATTTCCAGCGCCCTGTCGAACTCACCTGCATCTGTATAGTATGAAGCCATCCTTTCTGCAACTATATCATTTTTCTGAAGTTTTTCGGAAATCCCTTCAATAAGTTTTCTTCGCTTCTCATTGAGACCCAGAATCGTATAAAGCTCATCTAGCTCAGAGTAAAGTTTGTAGTCCTCGGGATCGATCTCAAGTGCCTTTTCGTACTCATGTACTGCACCATCAGGGTCAGAGAGTGCCTTCCAGTATGCTCTTCCAATGTTTCTATGGAGCACAGAAAAGTTTTTAATGAGTTTCGAAGCGCATTCCCATGCACTGACAGCTTCAGCGTTCCTGCCCCTGGAACAGAGCAGATTCCCCAGATAATACCACGCCTTACCATCCTCGGGCAAGCTATCTATTACTCTCCTGAGTACCCTTTCTGATTCTATCCTGTGAGGGAATACAAAATCCGGGTCTGCCTTCGCCCCGAGCCTGAAGTGCTTCAGGGCTTCATCCCTTTTACCCAACTTTAAAAGCCAGTACCCCATGTAATAATGGACAAGAGGGTAAATGCCTCCCTCCCTTTCATTATCCCCAAGAAAGATAGTAAGGACCCTGATCGCCTCTTCGTAGAGACCCACCCTTCCATAATCTATTGAAAGCTCGAGGTATGATTGCACCTGTAACCTCAGTGCATCCTTGAACTTTTGAAGTTTTTCTTCTTCTCTTTCTCCCTTTGTTTCACCTAAAAAGAGGTCCTCAGCAAGAGCAACAAAGTTCAGAGGGTCTTCTTCAAGAACCCGGGCTATCATTGATCCCGCATCTTCAAAATTACATGCCTTTCTAAATGCACACCCAAGGAAAGCTTTTGCATCAGTGTTGAGAGGATAATTGTCTATTGCCCTCTTCAGACAGTTGACGGCTTTCCAGGGATTGCCCCTGCCAAGGAAGAGAAGACCAAGGAGATATGATGCAGGCCCGACATAAGCACTTCTTGATATTACTGAAAGCTCCTCGATGGCTTCATCGAATTGCTCATCCAGGATAAGGGCTGCTCCCATGTAGAACCTCACTTCCATGTCCTCCGGATTCCTTTTAAGCACACGTGCCATTTCTGAGAGTGCGCTTTCTATCTTCCCCTGGCGGAGATACAGAACGCCGAGCCTCTTTGCTGCCACTGAGAAATCCGGGTCATCCTCAAGAGCCCTTTTATAAGCATCCTTTGCAAGATGAAAATCACCCAGCTTTTCATATTTAATACCCTCATCACAGAGCTCTTCAGCTCGGGAGACTTCAGAGACGGGTTCGATCTTATAAATCCCCCTTATCTTAATATCTTTTTCCTCAGCATCCCTGGAATATTCTGCAATAGTCTCCCCGGTACTTCCAAGAAGTTTGAGGGACAAAGATTTGATCTTACCTTCAGTGAGACCTGCTGAGCTTTTTTCTATCATAAGGGGTTTTGCCGGGTCAATATCCACCTTCTCAGAAAAGACCTTTTTCCCATTCACAGAGACGAGGATATTTGCATTCTCTCTTGGTGAAGTAACATGCACCCCTATTCTTATTTTACCCCCGGATATCTTCAGTGAAAAAGCTGCATTTTTGTTAGCATAAACGGGAGTACCTATTCCCCGTACAGGATACCAGAACTCGTCCCACTTCTCAACCCTGAGGGGCTCAAGAATCTCCCAGACCCGCTGTGTGATAAGCCTGCCGCTCTGCATCTCAGAGTAGGGTCCATCAGAATCGGTGAGCAGATCCACCCATATCTTTCCATCATCACTGTTCCCCCATGTATAGAACTTTCTCCCCCTGGCTTCAAATCGATCCGCATAATGCACAAATCCCCTCTTCAGATCATGGTTATACCAGGCAATGAAGTCATCCCTCGGGTTCAGGCTGAAGAGGTCCTGGGGAGCGAGGTGGTTTTTCTCCCAGCTGATATCAATACCCTCATGTACAGGGAAGTTCATCACATCCGTGAGGGTCATAACTCTGGAAGCGGTTGTGATGAATTCAAGACCATCGCTTGCAGGAGCAGCCGAGTTCGCCCAGAACCAGAAGCGGTTTGGAAGCATGGTTCTATTGAACAGGAGCATGCTGGTTTTGAAAAGGGCGCTTTCAGGATAAAGGGTAATTCCAACCATCCATCTCATACGGGATACCTTCTCAATATCACCAACAAAAATTGTACTGCTGCCATCTCCATTTTCTCTTGTAGCATAGTCGATAGGGGAGGACGATGTGACAGTATGACCATTGGGGAAATTCCATTCAATACCTCCTGAAACCCATGCTCCCCTTATACCTATACGAGCAAACTTCAGTACATGGTTTCTATATAGAGCTTCCTCATTCGTTACCCTGTCAAATACAGATAAAACCCTTCCACCGAGCTCAGGTAGCACTGTAATACGAAGATACTCATTTTCAAGGATCAGAGCCTTCCATTCCCTTTCTTCTCTTATATCCGTAAGATTCTCCTGTAGAGTATATGGATAGATTATGGAGCTTCCTGGATGAATTGGGTTTTTTCTCTCTATAAGGATGGGAGGATTTTTATCTTCAGACCCCAGCCTGTAAGTCGGTATAGTTATGGTCTCTTCCCATACCCGGACTGACGATCCCTTTTTCATTGTCTTCTTCCTCCGAAAAATAAAAAGTCATTACAAAAAAACAACAGTATCGATATTTTAACAGAGGATAATAAAAGGATACAACAAAAAAGCTGTCTTATTCCGGGTAACCGGCAAAAGACAGCATTTTTTCTTATCTATTGCATCAGTGAGGAAGAATTCAGAAGAGGGGAGCAGACATCACTCTTTATCTTTCAGGATCTCACCTATGCCACCCGCCTTCTCAACTGAAGGACGAGAAGCGTCGATGTTCTCCCGCTGGATCGCAAGGAATATCTCCTTACGATGTACCTTGATATTTTTGGGGGCCGATATGCCAAGTTTCACCTGCTCTCCCTTTACCTCAACAATCGAAACCTCAACATCGTCCCCTATCATTATACTTTCATTGGGTTTTCTGGTAAGGACGAGCATCACCTGCTCTCCACAAGCTTTTTTTTCCTGCCCTTTATTTCATCTATAATATAATGCTTTACAGTGTATTCGTCATTCTCAGAAATAACCTGTTTCGCTTTCCTCGTCTTTCTGTTTATGATTATTGGGCCCATGAGGTTTGCTGAGATCTTGGTAAGGTCTTCTGGAACGGTGAGAATCACAAAGTCGAGCATTTCATCCCGTGAGTTTATGTCGATTGACTTTAGATCCTCCTCCCTCACCATCAACTTGTAATCATCTTTGAAAAGCCTGGGGTTCATGATAATAAACGCAAGTTCAGGATAACCCTCAGCCTGGAGCCAGTAGTAGGGACCCTCACGAGAATCCAGCATGAAGTAATACTTGATGTCTTCAAAACCGATGATCCCGTCGGGAAAGAACAACCTCTGCTTCTCACTTACCTCAATCTCACCATAGGGTTTTGTCTGAATCTTCATATGTCAAGCTCCTTGAAATTAAAATCGAAATTAAAATCGAAATTGAACTCGAAATTGAACTCATCTTAGAAAGTCTAACAGGGTTGGTTGAATTACCCTTGCCGTAACACCCAGAGCCGAGCGATGAGCAACTTCAAGCATTTTTAATCTTGTTATACTTTCAGTGATATCCACATCCTCATTCTTTGAAAGGATATCCTCCATGTTTGTCTTATCCTGAAGGATCCTGGCTCTAACCAGATCAAGACGGTTTGATTTGGAACCAAGCTCTGCTCTGTATTTAAGGAGGTTTTCCAGAGCAAGGTCAATCCCCCCGGTCGCCCTGCTCCCCACATCCTCAACATCGTTCATGTAAAGGGAATCTCTGAGCCGCATAACCATGTCGAAGATCGTACCCCCGAATACCCTGGCTGTAGGGGCAAGATTTCTTGGAGGATTTTTTCCAGATATTACTCCTATATCCTGCATGAGGGTTCCCCCCTCTATATCTTCAATCCAGATGTCTCTAGCTGAGGATGTTTCAAGAACTATTCCGCCGTTCATACGGTTTACGGAAGCCCGGAGAGGAAGTGGTGCGCTATTGATCCTGTTAACTATCATCTCGATGTTGTCTCCAGCTTTGAACTCGACAACAACACCGTTTATCCTGACCTTTGAATCGGCAGGAAGCACATAGTTTGTGGCATCAACAGATGAGAACAGGCTTGTGGTCTCTGCCCAGAAAGCCTCGTTTCCAGGAACATTGATTGAAAGGATATTTCCCCTGCTTATTTCCCTATTCTGTTTACCTATATCCCCATAATAATCAACCCTGTACATGATCTGTTTTCCAGCTTCTTTGGAGAAGGAATAAACAGGTTTGAACGGGTCTTCAAGGGTGTCATTACCAGCAAATATTGCCTTCCCCTTGTATTTTGAATTTGCAATTGCTACAAGTTCCTCCAGGAGCTCATTTATCTCAGCAGCAATCTTTGCCCGATCTTCCTTTGTGTACACCCCATTTGCTCCCTGAATTCCAAGCTCTCGTATCCTCTGTAAAATATCCGTGGCACTTCCAAGGGCTGAGTCAACCGCATTGATCCGTGAGATTCCATCCTCAATGTTCTTTTCAAACTGGTTGAGTTCAAAGAGTATTCTCCTGTATGCAATGGAATGGGAGACCTCAACGGGATTTTCCCTCGGTACTCTGTTCCTCACACCAGTTGATATGCTGTTTTGAAGTTCAAGAAGCTTTTCAGTATTTCTCTTTGTTATGTTTATGAGATTGTCACCCATCATGTCAGAGGAAACTCTCATCATGATTGAACACCCCTTTCCTGTATTACACCATCCTCGTTATCAGGAGATTAAGCATTTCATCCACAGCCCTGATGAACCTTGCAGCAGCCGCATAACCATGCTGAAACTTTACAAGATTCACAAGCTCTTCATCGATGTTGACACCCGAGATTGATTGTCTGAGCTGGGTCAGGTTTTGTACAAGAAGTTCTCTGCTTGCAGTCTCATCACGGGCTGTCTCACCACTCAGGCCTGTACGGGCTATCAGATTCTGATAGAACTCATTTAAAGTCTCACTACCACCTATCATCACTCTCTGAAACCTTATACCGGCAATACTGAGGGCATTATCTCCATTTCCAGCACCCATTGAAAGATCGGGCTTCCCGTCTCCATCCGTATCAGTACCAGCACTTGCCGCTATCGATTCTACTTCGTTCAAAATATGATCATCGAGCCTTACCCATGAGGATGGATGCTGGAACTGTGTTACCATAAAATCCTCCGAGACTCTCTGTGCCATCCCTGGAAGGCCCCTGTCGAAAGCTCCTTCAGCACCGCTTGATCTTAAAATTCCTGCATACCCCACAAGGAAATCTCCCGAATCTTCAATATGGGATATTACCTGTGAAGGGGCATCAGACCTTACAACAAGCCTGCCCTCGCTGTTGAGGAAAAGCTTCACATCGGAACCGGTCTGATTGACTTTTGTGATGATGTCATTCACTGTATCTGACCGTGTGTATTCCACCCTGAGCCCATCGTTCAGGGTAATGAAACCACTCAAGCCCACTACCTCTTCTCTTCTGAGCACATTGGAGCCCGTGATCCTGAAAATCGCTGTGCCATCCACAATACCATCCCGGTTGAAATCGTAGTCACCAAGGGGATTAACCCCTGCAGGCTTCTCTTTAAAGAAGTTCAACCCTGTTCTCAGGTTTAGACCAAAGCCTCTTCTGTGTATGCTGTTTACAAGATCAACAATGTTTGCTGTAAAAAAATCAATTGCTTCTATCTGCTGTTTCAACTCAATGTCACGTACATCAAGCAATGCTTTAAGCTCACCTGATTCAAGCTTCAGAGGGGAACCGTCGACCTTCCATTGAATTGTTGAATAACCTTCATTATCAGGATCAGTAAGGGTCTCAAGCTTCTCAAAATGCTTCCCCTGAACAAGATGCTTATTTCCTATGAAAACCATGAACTCGTCCCGATCACTTCTTCCAACATGTATGTCAGCATATCCGGATAGCTTCTCAATGAGAAGGTCACGTTTGTCCCACAGATCATTCGGGTTATCCCCCGCCGATTCAGAACGGAGTATTTCAGCATTCAGATGGGCTATGTTTCGGGCAATTGAGTTGATCTCCTCTACTCTTGCCTGGACTGCCTTCTCAATATTATCCCTTATCGACTTCAGTGCCTGATACATATGATTGAGCCTGAAAGAGAGGGCCTGGCCACTTTCCCGGACAGCCTGCCTTGCACCAATCTCCTCGGGGTTGTTGGCAAGCTCCTGCCAGGAAGCCCAGAACCTATCGAGAACACTCATGATGCTCTGCTGGCCTGGCTCGTTGTGCACAAGTTCAACCTGATATATCCAGTCACTTAGCGACTTCCAGTATGCAAGGGTGTTCTTCTCCCCCAGTATCCTGTCTTCCAGGAGTAAATCCCTGGCTCTGAGTATCTTCTCAACCTCCACACCCTGTCCTATCTGCCCTGGAGTAAGTTCCCTGGTCAGACCCGGGATGTACAGAGGATCAAAAACCTGGAGGGTTACCATCTGTCTTGAATACCCGTCGGTTTCGGTGTTTGCCACATTGTGACCTGTAACGTTTATTGCAGCCTGGTGTGTGACAAGACTCCTCTTTCCTATTTCAACCCCTGTGAAAGTTGATATCATTATTCTATTCTCCTAAGCTTTCATATCCAAAACAAGCGAAGTATGCCTGCCCTCATCCCTTTTCTCCTCCCCGTTACCACCATAAGTCCTGGTTTTTGAAGAAGCACCAGCAAAAAGGGAAAGGGTAAACTCAACAACCTCGAGACTGCTTGATAGAAGGAGAGCACTTCTCTCATTTAGGTTTTTGAGCTCGGTGATAAGGGAGCAGAGCCTTCTCGAACTTGCAAGGATGTCCTCCTTCATGCCCTCGGGCATTGATTTCGATAGCTCAGATATCTTTAGCTCCGGTTTCCCGCCGATCTTTTCAACAATAGAAAGCCTTGTTTTCTCCGCGCTCTGGATGTTATTCAAAATTTCCCTGCTTTTTTGAACCTGCTGCTCCAGCTCCTTCCAGTCCTGTTTGATTATCAGGTTGATCTTATCCTGCTCAACTGAAATAAGCTCCCTGTGAAAGGCGATGAGCAGGTCAAGTACTGTAAGCAGATTAAAATATTCCTTTTTCATACTCCATTCCTCTAAGGGACTCTTTACTAAAGTTTCGGAAGATTTTTAAAATCTATGAGAGGGAAAAATTACAGCACATCAAAACTCGCTTACCGGTAAGATCAGTCAGGATGGAAAAATGCTTAAAGGAAGGGAAAAATTATCGCCTGATAAATCTCACTCCCTGTCGAAATCTGACACGATTTTCCCAAAGTCAATGCAGGAAACCTTCATCTCACTGAACCTCTCCCTGAGCTCCTCGAGTGCCTTTAAAAGGCCAGGCGACTTTATCCCGTAGCGGATGGAGAGTCTTGCTTCAATGAAGGCTGCAAGTTCATCACATGCCCTGAGGAGTACCCCGAAAAGGGGTGAAAAACTGTCCCTGTTATACTTGCCAAGGATATCCTCACTTGATATCCCCTTTACGGGCTTTGAGTTTTTCATAATCCTGTTTTCAAACTCATCCTC
>Ga0129301_1001600_pt1 | contig 10667 bp, 10 predicted proteins | sample ConPoolayeHmetaG_FD_94489 | JGI IMG/M metagenome (GOLD analysis project Ga0129301, IMG submission 94489) | Hot spring microbial mat communities from California, USA to study Microbial Dark Matter (Phase II) - Cone Pool mat layer H metaG ...
AAAGAGGCTCATATCAGCCGGACTATTTATGATTTTTTTATTTTTAACGCCTCCCCCTAACCAAATTTAGGGGAAAGAATTTATTTGTATCTGATCTTGCCCGTTATTTTACCAATCCAATCTTTAAATTTGTCGATAATGTTTGGTCCAGTAATTGTTAGCTTAGTTTCCGCACTTAAGTTCGTCGACATAGAATTTACTTTGACTATATATTCGCCTTCAGGAACAGGGGGGCCACTGATCACCACCACATTCTGAAAATTTTCATCGAGAATTACATCAGCTTTTAAAATTTCCATAATCTTGGTGAGGGCGGGGACAGAAGTTTTAAAAGTTCCATCGGCCTTAATCGGAGCTTCTGCTACGATTAGTTTTGTCTCTTTTGGTCCAGAAAGAGTTAGAAATACTGAGTCGCCTGGTTTGAAACCTGCCCCTTGGAAAACAATATTAGTATCCCGAAGGGTTACTACACCCAAGCGAATCTTTTCCGGGCTAACCACTAATTGGGGTCCAGGTGTATTGGGATTAAGCGTTCTGGATGTGCTGGCGCAATCCGCTAATGTCAACAAGAAAATTATTAAAGCTATCTTGGCAAAATAAAAGTTATTTCTTTCGCGCATGCCTGACTCTCCTTTTGGTCAAAATTTTTTTGGTGAAAAACTGCCCTTTTAATAAAAACTATCCTATTTTTATCTGATTTACTCCTTAAGTCAAATTATTTTCTCGATAGCTATGAAAAAATATTCTTATCTAATTTGAGCGATTTTCGAGTCAGAATCATCCCCCATGGTCATTCCCGCGAAAATGAGAATCCAGAAGATTTTGTCTTCATAAATGTCATAAAGAATCAATTAGTTTAGCTTTAATTAGTATCCCTTTTTCCATCTTTGCTAATTAAAATCATCTTGGAAAATGGATATAAAAATGGGTAAAATCTCTAATATGATCAAGAAAAAAGCGGCATTCTTCTTTACTAACCTCAAAGTTCCCCTTCCTTGGCCCAAGAAGTTATGGCTGCTTTTTAGAAATAACTGGATTAAAATAAGGCATCTTCAGCCTTGTTGCGGTCATCCTGGGGAGCCTGGATGTTGACAGGGCCAAACAGAAAAACCTCGGTGAGGTTGAAAGTTTAGTTAATTGATCTACAGGGAGAGGAAATAATTTTTATGGGGAAAATTAAACTGGGGATAAGCGCCTGTCTGCTTGGTAAAAATGTTCGTTATGATGGCGGACATAAGTTAGATAGATTTCTTCGGGACACTTTAGGGCAATATGTGGAATATTTGCCTGTCTGTCCCGAAGTCGAATGTGGCCTTCCGGTTCCCAGAGAATCGATGCATTTGGAAGGGAATCCTGAGTCTCCGCGCTTGATCACTACCCAGACTAAACAAGATATGACGGAACGAATGGTAAGATGGGCAAACAAGCGGGTTTGGGAATTAGAGAAAGAAAATCTATGCGGTTTTATTTTTAAAAGCGATTCACCAAGCAGTGGGATGGAGCGAGTCAAAGTTTATAATGAAAAAAATATGCCCGTAAAGAAAGGGATAGGGATATTTGCTAAAATATTTATGGAACATTTTCCTCTCCTTCCCGTGGAAGATGAAGGGCGACTTCACGATCCCAAGTTAAGGGAAAATTTTATTGAAAGAATCTTTACTCTAAAGCGCTGGCGGGAAGTTTTAGAAAAGAAACCAACCCTGGGAAGCCTCGTGAAATTTCATAGCCAGCATAAGTATCTTATTTTGGCTCACAGCCCAAAACATGAACAAACTATGGGCCAACTCGTAGCCAGGGCCAAAAGAATTTCTCTGTCCGAGGCTTACAAGCAATACCAGGTCTTACTCATGGAGGCGCTCAGGATAAAAACGACACCGAATAAAAATGCAAACGTATTAATGCATATGCTGGGATTTTTTAAAGAACAACTTTCATCCGCTGAAAAGCAAGAGCTGCTGGAAATTATCGAAAATTACCGGCGAGAATACATTCCTTTGATAGTCCCTATAACGCTCATTAAACATTTTGTCAATAAATATAATGAACCTTATCTCAAGGAGCAGATCTATTTGAACCCTCATCCTTTGGAACTGCAATTAAGAAATCATGTATAAAGACGAAAATGTTATTTTTTGAGGCGGATCTCTTCAACATTTTGAAAGCGGCGGACTATATAATAAACTTCCACTTCCATTTTTAACAAGGCGCAGTTGGGGGAGATAATAAACTCATGCAAATAGGGATGTTTAGAAAGGTAGAGCTTTTGTAAACGTCCCTTTTCCGAACCTTCGGCTTCCTTGACTATACCTAAAGCAGTTACGGCGGCAGCCTCGTGGAAATCTGATTCTTGATTAGAGCGATTGTCCACAACCATGGCCACCTTGGGGTTATTAATTATGTTAGCGTATTTGCGGGTATTTCGAACCGTCGCCAAAACAAGATGCTTCAAATCATTAGTGGCCGCAAAGGCCACCAGGTTTCCATAAGGTTGATTTTGATCTTCCGTGGCTAAAACCGCCAGTTTTTGAGTTTTAAAAAGGTCTTTAAGAAAAGACGCTAATGTATTGGTCAGTCTACTCATGAGGAATAAATTTTTTAAAGCGTAAGAATTGGTTAACCAAAACAATTATGCATATTAACTGGATTCCAATTAACACGCAAGTGTAAAATTATCCGACCCTCGATCATTTTTGAAATTCGTACCTATTTCAGGCGGGAGGGAGAGAGGCTCCTTGACTACTTGAGTTATTAGGATTATTCTTTAGGATAATTGTAAAACCTAACCGCATTTTCAAAAAATTTTTATGAGAATTAAAATAATTTGGTCAGCAATCTTTATCCTATTATTTTTTTGCCCAGCCCACCTTCTTGCTTCCGAAATTAGAGGAAAGGCTTATCTTGAGGATCGGACTTTTAAAAATCTGGAGCGAGAAATTCAGCGGGGAGCGCATTTAGCTGGCGGAATTGTGGGCGTATATGCTCTCCATATAGAAACTGGGAGAAAGATAGGTTTAAATGCCCAAGAACGCTTTCCCATGGCCAGCGTTTATAAAATCCCTATTGCTGTTCAACTTTTGAGTCATGTAGATCAGGGAAAGCTCTCCTTGGACAAAATGATCACTATTCAAGCCAATGATCTTCGCCCCGGAAGTAGCCTAATATCTTCTTATTTGTCCAGCCCCGGAGTGACGCTCTCGGTGCGCAATCTATTAGAATTAATGTTAGTGGTCAGCGACAATACGGCTACTGATATTTTATTGCGTCTGGCCGGAGGACCCCAGACTGTAACTGCCCATTTGAGAGATATGGGCATTTTGGATATGGATGTTAGCCGACCGACTATAAATTTAATTGCCGAAGCTACTGGTTTTATCCTGCCTGCAGAGAGAGAATGGAATCTCGACCTCTTAAAAAAACTTCATGATCAAGTTCCTCCTGAAATCCAAAAGGCAGCAGCTGAAAGGTTTGTAAATGATATGCGCGATACCACAACTCCCGCAGCGATGGTCCAGCTTTTGAAATCTATTTATCACGGAGAATTTTTAAAAGAGGAGACTAAAAATCTTCTTTTGGATATGATGAGTAGGTGTCAGACAGGCCGATCGCGGATAAAAGGATTTTTACTTCCCGAGACTGTTGTCGCTCACAAAACCGGCACCATAGCAGGAATAACCAATGACGCTGGTTTAATTAAATTGCCCAATAATGGTGGGACAATTGCTATGGCCATTTTCATAAAATTATCCCCTAAAGATATTTCTGATCGCGAGCGCGCAATTGCCCACATCAGCAGGGCGATCTATGATTATTTTCTTTTCCACCCTTACCGGCCAGCAAATTTTGAAAAATAAATAACCATGAAGGAAAATTTCATAATCCAGGTGGATGAAAGGGAATTAAAAAAAGAGCGGCAAAAGGCTCGCCTCCTGCGCCAAAGCCGCTGGTGGAAGCAGAAACTGGCTGAAGGAAAATGTTATTATTGTCAACAAAAGTTTCCGCCAGCAGAATTAACCATGGACCATATTGTTCCTTTGGTCAGGGGTGGCAAGACTACTAAAGGGAATGTTGTTCCTGTTTGTAAAGCTTGTAATAATAAAAAAAAGTATCTCCTTCTTATGGAATGGGAAGATTATGTTAAGGGAGAGAAGTAAGGGAAAATTTTAAAATTATATCCGCTAAAAGTTTTTCCCAGCGTAAAAAATTTTTCCCAAAGAAAGGAAATTGAAGATGAGCGCTCCTTTATCTGGTGTGCGTATCCTGGATCTTTCGCAGATGTTGGCCGGACCTTACGGCAGCATGATCCTGGCTGATCTGGGCGCTGAAGTTATCAAAATCGAAAAACCAGGGGGAGGTGACCTAGCTCGGGGGATGCCTCCTCATTTTTTCCATGGAGAAAGTGTTTATTTTCTTAGCATCAACCGTAATAAAAAATCCTTAACTCTGGATTTAAAATCGGCCGAAGGCCTACAGATTTTTTACCGCTTGGTAGAAAAGTCAGACGTGGTTTATGATAATTTTCGCCCAGGTGTTTTACAAAAATTGAGGATTGACTATGAGAGTTTAAAAAAGATTAATCCCCGCATCATCTCTTGCTCTATCTCTGGATACGGACAAACCGGCCCAGGCAAAGATCGGCCGGCTTTTGACTTAATCATTCAAGCCCGGGGCGGAATTATGAGTTATACAGGCGAACCGGGTCGAATGCCGGTGCGTATGGGGGCGCCCATGGGCGACTTGGCTGGAGGACTCTTTGCTGTTCAAGGTGTCATGGCGGCTCTTTATCAAAGAGAAAAAACCGAGGTCGGCCAGCAAGTAGATATAAGTCTTTTGGACTGCCAAATCTCTCTTTTAATTTACCGAGGCCTCTATTACCTTTATGCGGGTGAAATTGCTCAACCGGTTGGTTCGGGGCATGTCTCCGGAGTGCCCATCCGCGCTTTCAAAACGAAGACTTTTGATATTGTCGTTGATGCGAATACAGATAAATTTTTTTATGAATTATGCGCTGGAATGGGGCTCCAAGATCTCATCTCTGACCCGCGCTTTCGGACACGGGCTGACCGACTAAAAAACAAAGACGCGCTCTATGCTATCCTGGAAGAACGTTTTCTGCAGCAGACAGGAGAAGAATGGCTTCAGATCCTGGAGGGGCGCCTTCCCGTCGGACCTATCAATACTGTAGATATGGCTCTGCGTGATCCTCAAGTTCTGATGCGGAATATGGTCATAGAAACCCCCCATCGCTCTGGAGAAAAGATGAAATTAATTGGTAATCCAGTAAAATTACCCCAGGCTGGGCCAGAAACTTATACCCCCCCTCCGGTGTTAGGAGAACATACCGAAATAATCTTGCGAGAAATCTTAAATTTAACCCCTGCCGAAATAAAGCGCTTAAAGGAAAAACAGATAATTTAGGAAAGAGGGATAAAGGCAGGAGACAAGCTTTTGCCCTACTTTTCTTTTTGAAATAATGCTCAGGCGGGAACGAGGGGGAAGAAGTTTAAACAGGAAATAGTCAGCGCCTCATTTTAATGATCCGGCTCACTTGCGTCTGAGCCCAAAATTTTATTTAACAACCTTTCTTAGTTTCTAATTTAAAAGTGATGGACGGTCAGCAATAGAGACATTGACAAAGATACATTTGTTGATTAACCTGAAATTAGATTCGTTAATTACCGGGAAGGAGGAAAATAAATGGTTACCGAACTTACCAAAGGGGTTTATTGGGTAGGAGTAGTTGATTGGGGGCTTAGGCATTTTCATGGCTATGAACTTTCCACCCATCGTGGTTCGACTTATAATGCTTATCTAATTCTTGATCAAAAAGTTGTCTTAGTAGATACAGTCTGGGGGCCGTTCCAAGATCAATTAATAGAAAATATTCAGGAAATTATTGATCCAGCAAAAATAGATATAGTAGTGGCCAATCATGCCGAAACGGATCATTCTGGAGGACTAAAGGCTGTTATGCATTATGCTCCTGAAGCTACCGTTGTAGTCTCCAGTCGCGGAGAAGAAAGCGTGGAGGGACATTATCATCAGCCTTGGAAATTTAAAAAGGTTAAAACCGGTGAAAAGATAAACATCGGGCAAAATGACTTAATTTTTGTCGAGGCCCCTATGTTACATTGGCCAGACAGCATGTTTACCTACCTTACGGGTAAGAATATCCTCATGCCCAACGATGCTTTTGGCCAGCATTATGCTACGGCCTTCCGTTTCAACGATCAGGTAAATCAAGAAGAACTTTATGAAGAAGCACTTAAATATTATGCTAATATCCTCACTCCTTTCAGCAATTTGGTTCTTAAAAAGATTGAAGAAGTCTTGGCTTTAAATCTGCCGGTAGAGATGATTGCTCCCAGTCATGGAGTAATCTGGCGAAAGGATCCCTTACAAATAGTTAAAAAATATCAAGAATGGGCTCGGCAAATCCCGGAAAAATCAGCGGTGATTCTTTATGACACTATGTGGGAAGGAACTCGGAAAATGGCGGAAGCTATCGGCCAAGGTTTAGCTGCTGAAGAAATTCCTTTTAAGATATTCTTTATGGCCGTTTCCGACCGAAATGATGTGATTACTGAAATATTTAAAGCCAAAGCCATCATCGTTGGTTCGCCTACTTTGAACCAAGGGCTTTTACCTACTATTATGCCAATTTTGGAAGACATTAAGGGGCTTAAGTTTCAGAATAAGATAGGTGCGGCTTTCGGCACCTATGGTTGGAGTGGTGAATCCGTAAGATTAATTGAAGAACACTTTCAGCAGTGCAAAATTCCCGTCCCCGTACCCGGCGTAAAAGCCAAATGGCAACCTAAGCCGGCAGATCTCGAAGCTTGTGTTAAATTTGGGAAGGCGGTAGCCGAGGTTATAAAGAAAAGCTAAAATTTTCTCCTCTTCCCCGGGCCTTGAGTAGGCCGAGAAACTTAAAGTTATTTTTACCGCCTTTCTGCCTATCTTAAAGTAAGCAGGACGAAAGGAAGTCACGGGAAAAGGAATTTTAAATCAACACCTTTACAACCACTTTTTTAACAGGTTTAGGAATTGAGATAGCTAACCCCGGCATATGGGCATCTTGAGGGGCTAAAATAACAAAACTCCCTGTGATAAGGGTAAAGAAGTCACCTTGGCCTTCCAGGGTGACAAAGTCTTTATTTTCATCGTAATTAATCGTTTTCAAATCATCAAGGAAGGCATACCCAAATAATTCTTCTCCTTCCCAGAGATATTGAATATCCATATAGCGCCGGTGGGCCTCCCAACGTCCTTTCTCTTTAGGTTTGCTTTCATATTGCTGGACAAGGGCATAAATATTTGTCCCTTCTACTTCATACTTTCCTGGTTCTAATGCGGAGAAGTCCGTATTCTGGAGGTAGTTAAAAGCTGCTTCCAGTCTTTTGTGCAAACCAAAATATAAAGAGGCATTCTTCAATCGGTCAATAATCATTCTCTCCTCCTCTTAAAAATAATTTTTCATCAATCTCTTGACCCATAGGGGCACAAGAGGATGGTTGATGCGATCGATTTGCTCTTTGATGGCTGATTTATTACTCGGAGCAATTAAATATTTACAGTTATCACCCTTATCTTACCCCGTGGTCTGGCTTTATCGAGTTTTCCAAATGAAATTGTGCCGTAATTACACCTAAGAAATAAAACCAAATGCGACAAGGGACAAGCCCTTGCCCTACTTTTTAGATTTTTTTAATTTCTCTTAGGGCAAGCCCTTGGGGCTTGCCGAACCACGCCTTAAGATGTCGTTTATTTTATGCTCCCATTAATAACTATCCCAATCGGCCTAAAATTCATCTTCTTTCTCTGCGTGCTCGGCGAGCTCTGTGGCTACCATATTTCATAAACTCCAGGCCGCTTTGGCCCCCTCTTCTGTTGCTTCAATAATGCGCCGCGGCTGCAGCGCATCTCCCACCACAAAATATCGGTACCCGCGTGCTTTTAAAAATTCCTGCAAACCATCTCTTGGCTTCAAGCCTACGGCTATGATTACCTGATCTAAAGGGGCCAATTTTTTTTCCTGGCCTTCTATGGAGACAATTATGTAATCCTCCCCGATTTCCTTCACGGCCGCGTTAAAGAGAAGATCGACTTGGCTTTCTTTAAGTCTCTTGTGCAACATGTAACCATGAGAAGTAATCTTAAGAACAGGTGACCTTTTTAAAGCTTCGATTATAGTTATTTTTGCTCCTTTCTGAGTTAAAAAGTCGGCCGTTTCCATGCCGATTAACCCTCCGCCAATAATCGCGATTTGAGTCCCCGGTTTCACTTCACCGGCCAGTATTTGCCATGCATCACAGACGATGGGGCGTTCAATCCCCGGAATATGAGGGATTATCTTCTCTCCTCCAAGGGCAAGGATCACGGCATCCGGTTTCTCTTGGTCTAACAAAGATTCCGTAACAGCTACATTTAATTTAATGTTTACTCCTTTCTTCTCTACTTGCAAAGCAAGCCATCTTCCCCATTCCGCATATATTTCTTTAAAAGGCGGCTTACTGGCAAAACGCAATTGCCCACCCAACTCGTTTTCTTTCTCCCAAAGAGTTACTTGGTGACCAAGACGGGCTGCTTCGTAAGCCGCAGTCAGCCCAGCTGGTCCTCCGCCCACTACCCAAACCTTTTGCGGGTTTTTTGTTGGCCCTGTTGGATAAATAATCTCCTGGCCAGTCTCTGGATTAATAGAGCAGCGGATGTTTCCCTCCCCCAAGATTAACCGCTCGATACATCCTTGATTACAAGCTAAACATTTGCAGATCTCTTCCGCCTTTCCTTGCCGAGCTTTGTTCAAAAAATCTGGATCAGCCAAAAACTGCCTACCAAAGGCCACCAAGTCAGCTTCTTGACGGGCGATTACTTCATCGGCTAAGAAGGGATCGGTAAATCTGCCAACGGCGATTACGGGAACATCTACCACCTCTTTTACCTTCCTTGCCCGCCAAGTATTAAATCCCGGCTCATATTCTGCCGGAGCGCTAGTTATCCCTGCTGGGCTACCATGGGTCCCTATGGAAGCATGGATTATATCCACTCCTGCCCGCACAAAATCGGGGAGAATCATTTGCATTTCTTCAACTGTATAACCGCCCTTGATAAATTCCTCTATGGATAGGCGCAAGGAAATAGGGAAATCTTCACCTACTCTCCGCCGCACTTCTTCAATAATCTCAATTATAAACCGGCTGCGGTTAGTTAAGCTCCCTCCGTATTCATCCTGACGTTGATTGGCCAGAGGAGAAAGAAATTGCGTTAATAAATACCCATGGGCTCCATGTATTTCCACCGCATCGAACCCAGCTTCCTTGGCTCTCCCGGCCGCCGCCCCAAAGGCAACAACAATTTCATTTATTTCTTCTCTGGTCATTTCGCGGGGAGTAAGACCAAAAACTAAACTGCGGATTGGCGAAGGGGCGATAGCTTTGCCTTGTTTTAATAAGAAAAGACTTTCTCTGCCCGCATGGTGAAGCTGCAAAGCTATCTTGCACCCATAGGCATGAGCTATGCTCGCAAGTTTTTTAAGCCCAGGAATAAATCGATCATCATAGGCAGCCAATTCGCTATTTATGGCCGACCCCGTGGGATGAACCGAAGTGACTTCACTAATAATTAGTCCGGGGCCTCCTTGGGCGCGGCGGCGGAGATAAGCAAGATTTGCTTCACTCACGGTGCCATCTTCCTTGCCCAAATTTGTACCCATGGGGGCCATGACCGCCCGATTGGCCAACTCCATGTTTTTTATTTTTAGGGGTGAAAATAAATTCACCAAAAAAGACATATTCTACCTCCTGATATTTTTTTCTTTTATTTTAATCGCCTCCCGCTCTTGCGCCTTCCGCCTTGCGCTTTTCATATTCCGGTTGCCCAAATCTTTTCCGCAGCGCTTCCACGAATTTTCTATCGGCCGATGTGGAAACGAATTCTACTGGCGAATAACCTCGCCTCCAGGCTAAATAGATTGTCCAGAATAAAAGGACTGCAGTTAGTAATATATTGGGCCAAGCATTTAGTTGCCATTGGCCACTCCAAGTAAGCTGGTAGGAATCTAAAAAAGGGTAAAAGTAACTAATTGGCCATTGGTAACCATCTGGGCCTCTTGAACCAACCAAGTCGCCAAGGATATGAAGATGGAAACTAAAGAAAACCAGCAGGGAAGTCAAATAACGTCGCTTTGCTAATAGTAAAGAAGCAATAGATATCAAGATGGCGAAAAAGAGATTGTGAGTAAGCACATGATGATAATCCATGTGCCATTGGAATGCCCAATCTTTATTACCGCTCATTAAGCCGGCCAATAAGCCAAGGGAATCCACATCAGGAATAACTCCTGCCAAGGTAATTAAACCACGATCTCTTTTTTCTATTTGTTTTATGTTGGCAACTGTCCAGCCAAGCATTAAATGAGTAGCCAAGTGCATTATAATTCACCTTTGCTCTTCAGATAAATCTCTATCATATACGAAAAATTCCTGCCAGCCCAAATTATTAATGGGAGCATTAAATATAAGACATCTGCCGTTTACAACCCCTCACCCTTCCCCCGTGGTCGGGTGTCAGTATGACAGTGTCGGAACGACAATCGTACCGATTCGTTCCGACTCTTATCGACTCTCCCCATGCTTGGGGAGAGGGTTAGGGTAAGGGGGATATGTGTAAAT
>Ga0129301_1001605_pt1 | contig 10642 bp, 7 predicted proteins | sample ConPoolayeHmetaG_FD_94489 | JGI IMG/M metagenome (GOLD analysis project Ga0129301, IMG submission 94489) | Hot spring microbial mat communities from California, USA to study Microbial Dark Matter (Phase II) - Cone Pool mat layer H metaG ...
GCGATGGTGTCATACATCACATAGCCCGTGCCCGGGTCGGTGGGCGCGCTCAGTTCGGGGAAGCCAAGCGCACTGAGGATTTCCTCGATGGTGTCAAAGGCGCCCTCCGCCACCGCCATCTTGACCTCGTTGGAGCCTGGCTCGACACCCATCTGTATGGGGTCGCTCGCCGGCGCCACCACGTTGTCCTGACCCCCGATGACGTTGATGTTGAGCGTCACCTGGAACGAACCGGCAATAACAATCAGCACTTGCGCGCCACTGGGCACGTCCTCAATCGAGAACAGCCCGGTCGCGTCCGTGTAGTCGGCTAATGACGACTGGCCCTGAATGTAAGCCAAGGCGTTGGGCACGGGGTACTGCCCGTTGGGCGAGTAAACGTAACCGGACACGGTGCCGGTGGCTCCACCGTCCCCGCCGCCGCCGCATCCGGCCAGCCCCACCACCACCATCAGACCCAAAGCCACTGCAAGAATCGTGAACCGTCTAGATAGCACCACCTACCATCTCCTTTCAGCACGCAATGCGCTCTTAGGCTCGCCGCCAATGCGGCGCGACCGCCTCATCCAACAGGCGCGACACCATCCCCTTTGACTTCGCAGGGAAACTCTACGACTTACTTACCACACAAAGCCAGGTAAGCGGACAATTGGCCGACATTTCGGATAAAAGTTTGGCAGGATATCCATCCGTCCGCGTCAATCCACCGCCCCTGCTCGTCGAGCGCGGCGACTATACCGGCCACGCGCTCCTCCATCCCGGCGCGAATGCGCTGCTTTGTCTCCTCGGTCATAGGAGCGTCTCGCTCAGCCAGATACGCCTCGCGGCCCTTCTCCAGCACCTCGTGGTAGAACCGGATGCTGGCGCTTACCCCGTAGGAGCCCTGAAACGAGTAGTGCGTCGGCAGGTCCTCGGCGGTATAGACCAGTTGGTAATCGCGCGTGAAATACAGGGGCCGGTTGGTCCCCAACTCATAGAATCGCGCCCAACGGTCCGGCCCGATGGCCGAGGCCTCCAGCCACTGGATGGCGGCGGGAATGGGGGCGAGAAACTCTTCGACTCCGGTCTGCAGGTACAAGTCCACCAACGTGCGGATGTTCCGGCTGGTAACCTTGGAGCAGACCGCGGGCGGCTCGAACTTGCGCGCCCAGGCCGGCTTCATATCCCAATCGTACTGCTGCGCCCATCCCGACTGCGGCTCGTCGAGTTGCGAGGCAATGATGAACTCGCCGCCTTTCGCTGCCGACCTTAGATAGCGCTCATCGCCGAAGGCATGCCACGCCTTGAGCATAGTCGCGATGCAATCGTTGATGGCCCCGTCGTTGAAGGTGTAGAAGCGGCTGTAGCCCTCCTCCGCCAGCGGGTACCATTGCGGCCAGGCGCCGTTGTCGAACTGCGCCTCCAGAAGGTAGTCGAGGGCATACTCCGCGGCCTCGCGGTGGCGCGGCTGTCCCGTGACCAGCGCCACCTCAATCACGAATCGCGTCGCGCTCTGCGTGGTGTCGTCGTCCATCGTGCCACGGTAGCGCTGGTCTTGCTCGCGCTTGAGACCAGCCAGCAAGTCCCGCCTGCGGTACCAGCGCCGCGACTCAATGGGATCGAAATCAATCTTGTAGTCCCACCCGCCGCAGGCCAGTTGACCCCAAATGAGCGCCTCCGCCGCGGCCACCGCTGCGCTCAAATAGCGCTCATCACCGGTGGCCCGATACGCGCCCAGCAGCGCCTCTCCCACGGCCGGCGTGCCGGGTGGCTGCACCCATATCTGCGTCGCGGTGGCCTGCCCTTCCCCTTCCCGTTGAGATAGGTCCGCGGAGTAGCGCCATAGGTAGCCGCCCTGGGTGGCGACGCGCTTGGTGAAGAAGCCAACCGCCCGCTCCAGCGCAGCGCGCGCCTCACTCGGCAAGTCCGCGGCCGCGAGACCATGCCCCCCCGACGCCACCCCGACCAACACGAGAAGCCAGACTGGCAACAGTCCCCTGAGATTTCGCTTGCCGCTGCTCACCGTGATCTAATCAGCCTAGACCAACCCTCTACGCAACGCAAGCGGGGTCTTGTCAATCAAAGCCCGTTTGTGTTTGATTCTGCGGAACACGACCGTCGGTGGAGGCAGAGATGCTCGGTCAGGACTTGTTGCGCGGCAGAATCGTGGACCTTTCCTGGGAGGTCGTCCCCCCCGGCACCGAGGAGAGGCCCTTCCGCATTACCCGGGGTCTGTTGGCGGATAGGGCGTTCAAGCACGAGGTCATCACCCATACCCACGTGGGCACCCACGTCGAGGTTCCTGCTCATTTCTTCGAAGGCGGGAAGGAAGTCACCGACCTGCCGCTGGATCGCTTCTTCGGTCGCGGCGTGCTGCTCGACGTCCCCGACGCGGTCGAGGCTCGGGACATCGGCCCCGAGTGGCTGGAGCGCAACCTCAAGCCGCTGCTGCAGAAGGACGACATCATCATCTGTCGCAACAGCGACGCCCGCACCCGCCAGCCCGAGGCGACCGTTGAGGACCCCGGCCTCACCGTGGCGGGCGCGGAGTGGCTGCGCCACCAGGGGGTGAAGATGGTCGGCATAGATGACCACTTCCGCTTCGGCAATGACGTCGAGGAGGGACGCGCGATTCACGACGTGCTGATGAGCGCGGACATTTGTCTGATTGAGTTCCTCGCCAACCTCGCCGCGCTCAAGCGGAGCGAGTTCTTCTTCATCGCCCTGCCCTTCAAAGCGCGCGGGGTGGATAGCGCCTGGACCAGGGCGATTGCAGTCGAGGAGCCGTAAACCTCCTCTGCGCTTCGCCAGCGGAGGCGCGTCGCGCTAGCCGGATGCCCGCTCGCGGCACAACTCCACGAACCGCTCGCGGTTTTCCACCAGGACCTTGTGGAAGGCTTCCGCGTAGCGTTCCATCAAGTCCGGCCCATTGGGATAGCCTAGTCCGCCGGTCGAGTGTCCCATCGCCAGAAACTCGGCGATGAGCCTCTCGGCCTCGGGATAATCCTCCGCGTGATACTCGATGCCCTGTCGCGCGAACCGGCAGGACCAGGGGCATCCCTTCCCATAGCCGTCCAGGAAATGAAACAGCGTCTGTCCGGGTACCGGCACCGTCTGCCAGCGCGCAGCGCCGACCCCCTCGGCTTGCAGACACTTGCTCAGCGTGTCCCGCACCGCGGCCACCGGCAAGTCCAGGCCCATCTTCTCCGGCTTGACGCGCAAGACATAGAAGAAGTATGAGTGCGTCCGGTCCGGCGGCACGTAAGGCGGCTCAAGGCCGGGTATCTGAGAGAGACGCTCAGTCAGCAGATTGCAGTTGCGCTGTCGCCACTCGGTGAACATCGGCAAGCGCTTCAACTGCGCGCGGGCGAAAGCCGCCTGCAGCGGGTCCATGCGGTAGTTCCAGCCCATCATATAGGCGTTGTACTCGCGCGGCTTGCCCGGCTCCACAGCCTCGCCGAACATACGCACCCGGTTCGCCAGTTCGTATCGCCGCTCGTCATCCGTGGTGAACAGCCCCCCCTCGCCGAACGCCGAGAGGTTCTTGGAGCCGTTCAGGCTGCACCCGGCCATATCCCCCAGCGCGCCCACCTGCTTCCCCTTATAAAGCGAGCCGTGCGCCTGCGCGCCGTCCTCGATGACCAGTAGCCCGTGCTTGCGAGCCACTTGGTAGATGGCATCGTAGTCGCACGGGATGCCGTGAATGTCCACGGCGATGATGGCCTTGGTGCGGTCGGTGATGCGTTCCTCGAGCAGCGCCGGATTGATGGTCGCGGTGGTCGGCTCGATGTCCACGAAGATGGGAATGGCGTTCGAGTGCAGCACGCACGAGGCCGAGGCGAGGAAGGTGAAAGCCGGCACCAGCACCTCGTCTCCTGGGCCGATCTCCGCCGCGGCCACGCACAGGTGCAGCGAGGCGGTCCCTGAGTTCGCCGCCAGGCAGTGCTTCATCCCCACGTACTCCGCCCACTCCGCCTCCAACGCGGTCACCTCAGGACTGGGGTAGCGCCAGGGCGTGCCCTCCTCCAGAGCGCGCATCACCGCCTCGCGCTCCTCGGTTCCCACGTAGGGCCAGGGCTTGATGCTCCCCTCCTCGACCACCGGGGTACCACCGTCAATCGCCAGAGTCCGCGCCATCTTCTCTCTCCTTCGCTAGGGAACTACGACTGCCTTGATGACCTCGTCCTTCCGCTCCTGCACCGTTCGCATACCCGCCGCTATCTCCGCCAGCGGGAAGCGGTGGGTGATTAGGCGCTCGCCGTCCACGCGTTTGCTGCGGAGCAGCGCCACGCCCAGCGGATACATCCGCCGGCAGGGGTTGTGATTGGAGCCAACCAGCGCCTGCTTGGCGAAGTGGAACCTGTCGAGCGGAATTTCGAGGGCCGTCGTATCTTGCCATTCTACGCCGACGAAGGCAATGGTCGCGCCGTGAGTCGCGGCGGCGATCGCCTGCGAGAGCACCCGCGAGGGCGGGCAAGTTATCAGCACCACGTCGGCGCCCTGCGGCTCGCGCTCTCGTAAGGCGCCGGCCAATCCCTCGCCGCTCGGCAACACCTCGGTCGCTCCCCACTCCCGCGCCAGTCTCGCTCTGGCGTTCTCCGTCGAGGTGTGCGCCACATACACCTTCTCCGCTCCCGCAAGCACGCACAGGCGGAGCGCCATCAGACCGATGGGCCCCGCGCCCACCAGCAGCACCACCGAGCCCAGCCCTACCCTTCCGTCCTCCACCAACTCCATCGCTACGGTCAACGGCTCAACCAGCGAGGCCACCTCGGCGCTCAGCCCGCTCGCCTGCTGGCAGAACCTCTCGTCGTGACAGACGAACTCCGCGAAGGCGCCACCTCCGAACGGCTGCGGCGCGTGGCAGTAGCGCGGCCGCCCGCTCAGGCAGTTCGGGCACGCCCCGCAGGGAACCGAGCCGATGCCGGTCACCGCGTCGCCGACCTTGACCGTACTCACCTCCGGCCCCACCTGTTCCACGATGCCCGCGTACTCGTGTCCAGCGCGCTGCCAGTCGGAGCGGCCACGGTCGAACAACGCTATGTCCGAGCCGCATATCCCGCAAGCCAAGACCCGCACCACGACCTCGCTGCCGCGCGCTGTCGGCTTCTCTACCTCGCGCACCTCTACCTCCCCCGGATACTTGAAAAACGCTGCCTTCATCACGACTACCTCCGAATCACCAGGTCATTGCCGCCCCGCACACCTTCAACCAGCAGCACGCTCCCCGTCGCACGCCCCAAGGGCCTCACACAGCCCGTTACTCCCCCATTGTGCGGGGCATCTCGGCCAGATTCATCCTCGCCAAGTGCCGCAGGCCCGGCATTTGCCCGACGAGCACCGCGATCACCGCGCCCACTACCGCCATGCCGTACACCCAGGGCTCCGACACCGGCTCTAACCGACACGACTCACTTTGAAACATCTGCACCGTCCAGAGGTTCAACCCATACCCCGTCGGCAAGCCGACGAGCAGGCCCAGTGCCCCGGTGAGCAGGTTCTCCACCGTGGTCATCCGCCGGCTCCGCTTCATCGAGAAACCCAACGAGCGCAACATCGCCACTTCTCTCGCCCGCTCGAACACGTTCACCATCATAGTGTCGAAGATCACCGCACTGGCGAGAAACATCCCAAAGAGTACGAACAAACTGGTGAACATATACGAGAATCCCCTCTGCTCGTCTATCTGCTGCCGGATGCGCGCAGGACTGTCCACGGCCAGCCCCCCGGGAATCATCTCCATCCGATGCTGGACGAACCCTCGCCGCTCCGGCTCACAGGCCATCAGCACGCTGTCCACGGCTCGGTCGGGCATCCCCAACTTGCGTCCGAATAGCCTTCTCACCTCGCCGATTTCCATATAGGCCTCGGCGCCCACGGGCTTCTCTATTCGCGGGCCCACCACCACCGAGCGACTGAGCCTCAACTCCCGCGAGTTGAACGCGTAGTCCACCCACACACGGTCCCCGGTTGCCAGTCCGAGGCGCTCACGCACGGGGTCGCTGAGCAGCACCTCCCCCGCTCGAATATGCAGATGCCCTCCGCTCGCCGCGACTATTCCGGTCAGTTGCGAGTCCCGCGCCAGTCCAATCAGCGCGGTATCAAACCTCCGCTCCCCGCTCCTCAAGACCACCGGCACGGTGAGCGTCCCCTCGACCTGCGTCACGCCCGGAATGGCTTTCAAAGCCGACATCACCGAGGCGTCCTGCGGCGGCCACAGAGCGCCAGAAGCGTCGTAGCGCACGATCTGCTCGAAATACACGTCTATCAGTCTGCGCGCGGCTGCGGTCACCTGCACCTCCGGCGGAGGCAGAACCACGACCGCCACCAGCACCGCCGCGGCAACCGCGACTCCCATCCAAAGCGCTCTTCGCATCGCCGTTGGCGTTTCGTTTCCGCGCTCCGTTCCGCCCTAGACTCCGAAGAACTCCACGGCCTCCTTCATCTTTGCTGGTATCGGCAAGCCTCCTGGGCACTTGCGCAGGCAGGTCTCGCACTCCACGCAGGCCGACGCCGTGACGGCCAGCGACTGGTAGAGCGCCTTGCCCATCCAGCGCTGCTGCTCCGGGTATTCGCGCGCCATCATCATCGCCCGCATAACCTGTGGGATGGGCACGCCCTCCGGGCACGGCAGGCAATAGCCGCACTGCAGGCAAACTTGTCCATAGCGGAACGACTTGCCCAGTTTGGCGATGCGCTCCAGCAGTGCCCGCCGCTCTCCCTCGTCGGTCATCGGCCGCTCCGCCGCCCGAACGTCCGCCTCTATCTCGCTCACCGATTCGATGCCGGGAATGACTACGTCCACAGAACTCTCGGCCAAGACGTAGCGCAGGCAATCTACGGATAGAGCGTCCGCCTCTTTGCTCTCCCCGACTCTAGCCGTCAGGCCCCCGCCCGAGAGCGGCTTCATTATGATGACTCCCAGACCGCGCTCCCGAGCGAGCGGGAGAATTTCTTCCCTCACCCCTTCGGGGTCGAGGGGGTTGTAGGCCAGCATTATCGTCTCGAACGCCCCGCTCTCGATCACCTTGCGCATCACTTGCAGGTCGCGGTGGACGCTGACGCCTAGGTGGCGGATCGTGCCCTTTTCAACCCCCCGGCGCGCAGCCTCCAGCGCCCCCCCCGGCGCGCTCACCTGCTCCCACAAGGCGGGGTCCGAGACGCTGTGCAACTGGTAAAGGTCTATGTAGTCGGTGCCCAGTTCGCGCAGGCTGGTCTCCAATTCCCGCTGTGCCCCCTTGGCGTCGCGCGCAGCGGTCTTCGTCGCCAGATAGTACTCCGAACGACGCTTGGCCAGAGCCTTACCGATCTTGTGCTCGCTGTCGCCGTAGTCCCTGGCGGTGTCAACGAAGTTCACGCCGAGGTCCAAAGCCCTATTCAGGGCCGCCTCCGCCACCTCGTACTCCACGTCCGGCAGACGGATGGCGCCAAAGCCGACCCGGCTCACGCGCAGTCCCGTCCGTCCCAAGGTCACATACTGCATCGAGAGGCTTCACCTCCGGAGAGCACCGCGCCCCCAGCCCCGCACCCGCTTGTTGTGGACCATTGCACCGCCAAGTTACGTGCTCAGTCAGGCCCAGTCAACGCACGTGGCCAGACCCACGTATCACACCACCCTCGCGCCACTGCCACGCCTACAGCCTTGCTGCGCCCCGGGTCTCTGTCACCAGCACGGGTTTACCCTTGTCGCCCCCATTGGGCCCTCTGCTCCGCCAAAGCCATAAAAAAGGTGCAGCGCCCGCAACGCCCCGGTGAACTGTAGCGTCTGCCTCCATCCCGAATGCCCTCTGCGCCTCACCCCTCCCCCGGCACTTGCGGCCCGCGGGCCTGAGGCCCCGTTCTGGACCCATCTATGGGGGCTGCCTTAGGTCAGGACAAGCCCCCCCGCCCTAGAAGGGCAACTGTGCCACTGACTTGCTTACCAGGGCGATAGCGATGGCGCACATCCCTATCAGCCCCATCCCGCAGGAAAACCCCGCCGCTAGCACCGGCGTCCAGCGCGTCCACTGTTCCTTGCCGAAGCGCCGCGCCAAGTAGTAGCGCCCCACCAGCGCCCCCGCCAGCATCACCGTGTAGTCGTGCGGTATCTGCCCCACCGCGCCGATGAAGCCGTAAACCGCCATCGCCGGCCAAGCCAGCGCGCTGAAGAGCCAGTAGGTGACCAAAGCGAACCCCAGCCCGGAGAGGATGACCGCCGGCTTGATGGCCTCCATAAACATCGCCCGGTTGTCGGTGGTGGCGGTCATCCACAACACCTGGTTCATCGCCGTGAAGTTCCAGAACTTCTGCGCGTAGGGGTAGATCTCCGAGGGGATCGGCCCCAGCCGCCAGATGAGGCTCCAGAACAACAGGCTGCAGAAGAGCACGATGGGCACCATAATCAGTTCCGCTTTGATGATGCTGGTGATCTTCGTTCCCGTCAGTTCCAATTCTCGGAAGCGCTGCGTGTAGCCTCCGTAGTTGGCTAGCGGAACAGGGGCAAACCAGATGGCAATCCCCTTATAACCGCTGAGAATGTATGTGGACTCGCGCACGAACGGAATGCCGACGTACTGGCCCGTCAGGCCGGTCATCCGCGCATTGATGTAGGAATCCAGCGGCGTCCACAGCAGCCCGTAGAAGAGGAAAAAGTAGAGGGGGAAGTCGGGCACCAGTCTGTTAGACAAGATGATGTAGCTTGCCGTGCCCAGCAAGAAGAGGGCCAACCCCAGAGGCACCGGGAAGTCGCCCCTTCCCGCGGGCGGAATCCCCAGCCCTATCCTGCCCCCTCCCGCGCGTCGCTGCTGGATGAAGGCCTTGACCGTCTTGCCTATTCCCAGCAGCCCTATGGCCACTCCCGTGCCGATGCCGAAACTGAGCCAGAAGTCAATGTTGTTGGCGAAGACCGTGCTGATGGTGTCCATCCCCGGACGCCAAGTGGTGAGCAGTCCCGCCTTGTACAAAAGGGGGTTGATGATGACGCTCCCCAACGCCGCGCAGGTCGCCCCGACCACCACGAAGAAGGGCAGCACCATCCCGATGACGAAGGGCGCGAGACTCGTCCCTACCCCCGTCGCCGCCGCAGGCAGTATCCGCTCCGTGCCCTGAGTGAAGTCTATCCAAGGAATGGGAAGCACGTAGAGCGGCTTGATGAGCATCACCCCGGTCAGCGTGGGAATGCCCACATAGACCACGCCGAAGGCCAGTCCGCACATAGTGCCGATGGAAAACAGCCGCCAGCGCCAGGTCTCCGTCTTCGCCGCCGACTCCGCCAGCGCCGTGGCCCCCTGCGCGGCCACCGGGGCCAACGGGAAGGGCAGACGCTCGGTGTCCGAGGTCAGCCGGAACAGGGTGTAGCCCAGCCCAATCCAGTTCAGCCTGGAGAGAATCTGCCCCACCACGACCAGCAGGATGGGCATTACCCAATCGCGATGGAAGAAAGTGCGCATGGCCAGCGCCGGGGAGTCCTTGGCCGGTGCCACCCAACGCGGTATCTGATCCGCTATCCCCTCCGCCGCGGGCGACTGCACCAGAAACTGATTCCAAATGAGGCCGGCGAAGGGGCCGCCGGAGAGCGCCACCCCGCCCATCATGCTCATCAGCCCGCCCGCGATGTAGAAGAGGATGTAGATTTGCTGTCGCTTGAGAACAACGAACGAGCGCCGAGCGATTTCGGTGAAGAGGATTATGGTCACCCACTCCGCCGCGGGCCCCATACTCTGCCCGGCCACCAGTCCCAGGTAGATGGAGCCGGGCATCATCACGAAGCCGACGAACAGCGCGCCGAGCACGGTCGTCACATCGAAACCGTCCACAAACTCCCCCGGCGCCTCCATCACCGAACGCGCCAAGGCGATGTCGCGCTCTTCCCGTTCGCTCATCAGGTGGACACCCTCACCCCCTCGGCCAGCCGCCGGTCGGCGCGCGCCGCGTATTCCTTCCGTTGCTCCGGAGTTATCGTCCGCCAAATGAGGAACTGCTTGCGCAGCGTGTTGAGGAAGAACCAGTTGGTCTTCTTCCATGAAGTTATGTCCCCGCAGAGGCGCTCCACCGCCAGAGTAATCTCGTACATCGTGCCCTCGGCTGTCGGGCGACTCTCCAAACGCACCCTCTGGCTGACTCCTAGGTCGTAGGGGGCGAGCCACATACTCAACGCCACCGCGTAGCCCTCCCCGTGCTCCGTATGTAGGCGCTCAAACTCCGCCGGCTCGGCGTAGAACTCGCCTCCCGAATAGCCCACGTAGGCGTCGAAAAACTCCACCAGAAACATCATCACCGCCCGCCCGTCGTCGTGGCTCACGGTAAAGGGCATCTGCAACCTGATCCATTCGCCCTCCGGCTCCGGTAGCCGCCAGCGGCGTTCGATGTCCGGCACCGCCATGGAAGCCGCCTTGCGCGCCGGATAGAGCGTCGAGGCGAGCACCGTCAGCACCACGACCACCGCCATGGCCACCGCGGCGGTTGAAGAGTAGTTGAGACTCAACCCCGGCAGCACCCCGTAGCGCACCATCACTTGCGAGAGCGTCTGTCCGATGAGGTAGCCACCGATGGCGCCAATGTTGGCATGGACGCACGCCTCCGCCAGAAACAACGCCCCCACATGCACCGGGGCCAGGCCCACCGCGCTCAGAATCCCTATCTCCTTGGTGCGCTCGTAGACCGCGCCCAGCATGGTATTCAGCAC
>Ga0129301_1001608_pt1 | contig 10632 bp, 8 predicted proteins | sample ConPoolayeHmetaG_FD_94489 | JGI IMG/M metagenome (GOLD analysis project Ga0129301, IMG submission 94489) | Hot spring microbial mat communities from California, USA to study Microbial Dark Matter (Phase II) - Cone Pool mat layer H metaG ...
CGTTTGGATTGTTCTTTATGTACTCGGTACCTTGATATGCAGACAAGGTTGACAAAACAAGTATCAAAGCGAAAAGCACTATGTAACGCCTGCTCCCTAAGTGGTCTGCAAGTTCTTTCCGACATACGGTCAATGCGCCAGCCATGCTCAATCACCCTCCTTCAAATATTCTAGGAATATCTCGTCTAGGCTATGCTCCTTCGGCTTCATCAGTAGAATCGTAGCACCGTGCTTCATTACGGTCTCAGAGATCTCCTTGGACTTATCCGTTTCCATATGCACAAAAATCTTGTTATTCTCTTGGTTAACGGATGTCACTCCTTTGATACCCTCTATCTCTCGAATAAGGTCGGAACTTGCTCCTAGTAGTTCGAACTCGACAGTCACCTTCCACTTGTCAGCCAGTTTTTTCGAAAGGTTCTCTATCGTATCGGCGGCAATAAGCTTGCCCTTGCGAATTATGCCAACCCTCTGGCAGGTCTGCTGTACCTCATACAAAAGGTGCGATGAGAGAAGGACCGTCATCCCCTGTTCCTTGTTCAACCTGAACATCATCTCCCTTATCTCCTTCGTGCCCTGTGGGTCAAGACCTATGGTAGGTTCGTCGAAGAGGGCGACCTTTGGCTTCTTGATTAGCACCTCAGCTATCCCTAAGCGTTGCCTCATGCCCCTTGAGAACTTCTCAACCTTCATGTCAGCACTATCGGCCAAGCCGACCGCCTCAAGCAGGTCCTTTATCATCTTCTCTCTTTCTAGCTTGGGAATGTCGTTCAACTGGCATATGTAGTTGAGGTTCTGTCTAGCGGTTAAGTCTTCGTAGTAGCCTGCACCCTCCGGAAGCATTGAGGCGATCTTCCTTATCTTCCTTGACTCCTTAATAACATCATAACCACCTACCGTTGCTGTGCCCGAAGTGGGCACCGTAAGGCCCATCAACGTAAGGAACGTTGTGGTCTTGCCTGAACCGTTGGGACCAAGAAGGCCGAATATCTCCCCCTCGTAAACAGTCAGGTTAAGGCGGTCTACGGCCTTTATCTCTCCATAGTACTTCGACAGTTCCTTTGTTTGTATCATTGGTTGAGACATCTGCTTTACCTCCTTCTGAACTTCATGAATACGAGTAACAATGCGATAACCATGATGACTGCCACCCCCACTCCCAATAATCCCCACGAGGTTGGGGTTGTAACCGTAACCCTTAATTGGACGGAATCGGACTCGATCTGGTCACTCAAACCTGTCAACGTTACCATGTAGTCACCTGCAACAGCGTCCTCTGGAGTTTTTATGACGATCGTGAATGTTGTGGATTCTGATGCTTCAAGCAACTCTTTTCTTACCGGGCTGATGGACGAATCCCATCCGTTGGGAGCCTCTACATTGAGGCTAATACTCGTGACCGGCGTGTGTCCAGTGTTCGTAACCTTTGCTGTGAGCGTGGTAGCCTCTCCGCTAGTGACGCTGGTTAGGAGCGTAGATGGCTCCAATTTCAAACCGTAGGAACCGACGATCGTAACTTTCAGATTCATCAGATAGGTAGCGCCGCTGTCCGATAAGACTTGGATTGGTATGGTATATGTTCCAACCTCGACTGCTTTTGGCGGGATTACTTCTAAATAAAGTGCCACAGACTCTCCCTTCCCGAGCGTTACACTCGATACGGAAGTCGAGCCTCCTGGCGTCGTCTTAAAGGAAGAAGTCCATCCAGAAGGTAAAGGCAAGGTGGAGATACGGTAGACGATGCTATTCGTCCCCAAGTTTCTCAAGGTGATTGGGAATGTAATGGTCTTGCCAGCTTCCTCGCTAAGATCTGGGTAGAGCACTGAAACCGGTTTCTCGGCAGCCTCTAAGATCACTACTTTGAGACCAAGCGTCGAGTTAGCTACTCGATCGTTGGACCAAGCACCAACATTAAAGCCATAAATTCCTGGTACTAAGTCTAAGGGAGGCGTGACTTCGACTTGAATTGTTTTCGATGACGATAAGGGAAGGTACACTTCATATATAGCTCTGCCCACCTGATCCTTAAACGTTATTTTCCAGTCTTTTGAAGCCTCCCCAGTAAGGTTTAGCCACTCGTCTGTCTCCCCAACATTGCTTAGCGTCAAGGTGAACCTTGCTAAACCATCACTATCAAGCCCAACGCTCTGATGATCGCATGTGAATTTGACTTTCCTCTCTAGTGCCTCAACGTCAACCTGAAGCGGCACGATAATGCTTTCAGTATAGAGTTCTTTTCCTATTGCCATGAACCAGAAGGGATATTGTCCTACCTCTGCTGTCTCTGGGACGTCTATTTCAAGATCAAGAGATGGTGTCTGCTTGTTCGGTATCGTCAAACCCCTTATGTCCTGTCCATTGTACCAGATGTGCACAGCCCAATCTTCTGGTAGATATTTTGTTGCGAGGGAATATGTTATAGATGATAGCGGCTCTGTAGCTGTGTAGTTAAGCGTTATCTTAAAGTGAACTTCCTGCCCTGGCTTTGCAACTATTTCTGTATTATCCGCTCTACCGCCTGTTAGGCCAAATGCGCTCTGCGGATTCATCTGGGCAAGTACCGCGAACGCGAACATGAGAACTACCGTCACCGCTATCTTCCTCACCATCCAGCCTCCTCTTCTTTTTCCACCAAGATTCCCTGAAGCAACGCTGATTTTTGAAGCATCGTTGGGCATCGAGATGGCGTCCCCAGCCTTTCCTAAACTATTCATCTCTGCAGATCCTCCTTCATCCTTATGTAATCCTCTCTCGTGATCTCCCCCTTCGCGTACCTCTCGTTCAGAATCTCGATTGCTTTTGCCTTGCCTCGCGCGATCTGTGTCTTTGAACCGCCAAAAAGAAGGTATGCGCCTACCGCCATAAGCACGATTGCCGCTAATCCTATCAGAAACGCAAGTCCCAGGCCGAAACGAATCAAACCTCTGCCTATTGGCCACCCAACGTAGGCATATCTGAAAATGAGGATCCTTGGCAGGTAAAATAAGAAGGCTCCTGCCACAACCAGCAACACAATGAGGCAAATCGCCCTTTCTGTCATCCCATTTCACCAATACTTAATAGCTACTAAGCAACTTAGTAGATTCCAAAAAGTATATAAGTATTTCCCCATTTTAGTAGCTATTAGGTTGCTAAGTAGCAATGTCTGAAGACGAGTACGCCCCATCTGACTATCGCGCGGATGGCGAGCACCTTGAGACCATCTTAGGTACTTTGGAAGCCAAAGTAATGGACACAATATGGGGAATGCGAACTCCTGCCCGCGTCAGAGATGTGTATGAGAGACTAAAGAAGGAGAAGAAAATCGCTTACACGACCGTCATGTCCACGATGAACACACTGTTCGAGAAGGGGCTCTTGGATCGAAAGATCACAAAGGGAAGGGGAGGTTTGCTTTACGTCTATTGGCCAAAGCGAACCAGGCAAGAGGTCGAACGTTCAGCTGTTAAGAGAGTCATCGATAGCCTGATTAGAAACTTCGGCGACTCTGTAACATCTTACCTGGCAGAAATGGCCTCCTCAGATGATGAAAAGATCGAGCCTTTCAGAAAACTATTTGAAAGACGACTGGAAAGAGAGGAACGGTAAAAGGAAGCTCCAAAAAATGATGACACCAGTATTTGAGCCAACTCAACCTCTTCTGTTGTCTTCCCTAGTGCTCTCGATAATCCTTGCTTTCTCGACGTACTTCTCCCTGAAAATTCTGAAAATTAACGACCACAGATTAAAGAGCATCCTATACATTATGCCGATGCTGATCCCTCTAGTAGTTTACACAATGTTCTTTATACCATCTGCCTTCTTCCCGCTCAGAGTCTCTCGTTTACCGCCGAAAATGGGCGTAAAGTTCGGGGAAATAGCGATCGAAGGTACAATCAAGATACCAGGCACTAGGTTCATCATGCCAGATATGCTCTACCTCGTGGGTTTAACTTTTGGCTCCGCACTCATGACTTTTTTGTACTTTTTTGGCAGCAGGACTGTTTGTTGGCTCCAGGGGGTGGGAGAGCTAGCTCCCGAAGAAAATCCATTACTTATGGGCGTGACGCGAAAACTGGCTGAAAAAGCTGGTTTGCCAGTGCCGCGCGTAGGCATTAATGAAGATCTAAGGCCCAACGCGTTCACAATTGGTCGGGGGAGGAAGGCAATGATAGTGGTGACATCGGGGCTTCTTAAAAAACTCGATGGTGTTGAACTCGAGGCTGTGATAGCTCATGAAATAGCGCATATCAAAAATCAGGACTTCAATTTCATGGCGCTTATCTCGACTTTGAAGGCTATCTCATTCTTCAACCCTCTAGTCTACCTTTTATCTCCAGCCATCAAAAAGGAAAGGGAGTTTCTAGCAGATAGCACCGGTGCCGAGCTCATAGATCAGCCTGAAGCTCTTGGACTTGCTTTGACGAAGATATGGGAAAGCTCCAAGGCTTTCTCCGGAAGCTCTCTTAGGCACCGGATCTCCGGCCTCTTTATTGTTTCAGAGATCAGGCAAGCCAGGAATGCCCTTACAACGCATCCCCCTCTGGAAAGTAGATTGAAGAATATCGCAGAGAGAGATATCAAGAAAAAAGTAAGCAAAGGCGATACATTAAAGGTCGCATTGGTCTGCATCTTGATTACGGTTGTTTCGCTGCACGTATTTGGTCTGATCGTCCAGACCCTTTTACCCCCTGGAAAGATGTACGGCTTGCTCTTTGGACCCGAACGTTTCTGGTTTAGATGGGTTAATTCGCAGGCCAACCGTCCAGATTTCGATTTCCATCCATACATCGCTACCATGAAACCAGATCAACGTCCCAACCTTAACTACACTTGGATATTAAGCTCGATCGACATAATGGCGATACTCACTATATCACTAATATCATTTTTACAAATTAAAACGGAGCCGACAACCAATTCCGAATTGCTTCGTTCAACTTAAGCATAGGTATCTTCTTTGCATGCAATCAAATTAGGATGACTGGAACTTGAGCTCTTTGAATCATATACAAGTCTGCTTATACATGATTTTTAAAGATAATCGGATATAAAGCTATAATGTAAGCCAGATAGTTCAATCATTGAAGTTGGTTGGAAATTAGTAAATTAGGATTTGGAAAATTGGAACATCAGTTGTGTTGCTTCTCTGCTAATAGCAAGAAAGGCGATCACAGCAACCTTAATGATGTCCTTTATTGGATTAGCAAATTTGTGAAGACCAATCAAGAAGAACTCCAAGCTTCCAGATCGATCAAATTCAATAGCTATAATTCACCCTTCCACTCCTTCAGGAAACGATCGAGGAATTCCTCCACGAATTTGTGCCTTCCTTCAGCAATTCGTCTTGCAGCTCTTGTATTCATCGTGTCCTTGGCCTTTATTATTTTCTCATATATGTGGTTTATCGATGTAAGGGATCTTCCATCATATTTATTCTTTGGCGGTATTGAAGGATCGTGTATGGGCAAGTTGGACCAGCCGCCTCGCGCAAAGACCCTGGCAATTCCGATGGCCCCTATAATGTCCAACCTGTCCGCATCCTGTAATATTTTCGCCTCCAGACTCTTCGCCTCCGAGCCACTCCTGAACCTATGTGCCTCTATGCAGTGGACTACTTCTTCCACCTTATGGGCTGGGAAACCGGTTTCTTCAAGTATCTTCCTGGCGATCTTTGCGCCTTCAACCGAATGGTCTTCGACCTTGCCTTCATCTTCCATGGCTCTCGCGACATCGTGCAGTAGTGCCGCCGCCTTCAAGACTTCCAGGTCCGCATTCTCTTCCTTTCCTATCTTGACCGCCAGATTGTACACCCTTTCAACATGATCCTTGCCGTGGTGCGAGCGGCTGAAGAAACCCTCGCTTCTCTTCCTTATGCTTTCGAAAACCGAATCGCCAGTCATTTCTGCTCGTCTTTAAAGAGCTCTTGATTAATCACGATGATAAAAGGGTAATGGGGAATTTGAATGGTATGATGTAGAACAATTGCGTACATTCCGTTAATGATTCCTTAGTGGAAAGAAGTACTACCATCTGCAAGGCTGGGATCTCAAGTAGGGCTTGGCGATGAACGATATGCCATTATGTAAAAGTGCGATAGAAAAGCCCTATATACTTTTCATACAAATTCCAAATCAATTGGTGAAAATTTGCCTCGTGAAAAAATCGCAATAATCGGAGGAGGGAGCGCCTATGTCCCAGGAATCCTTTTCTCTTTTGCCCGATACGGAGAAGCGATCGCAGGAAGCGAGATTGCTCTAATGGACATCGATCCGTCCCGTTTGCCCATGATGGAAAGACTTGGTAGGAGAATTGCCATGGAGGAAGGAGTTGACTTGAAAATTACGAGCACTGTTGATTTGAAAGAATCCCTCGACGGGTCCACTTTCGTCTTAACAAACTTCCGCCCAGGTGGGATCGAAGGTTTGAGGCTTGATGAAGAAATTCCAGTAAAGTATGGCATTCTCGGCCAAGAGACCTCTGGACCTGGCGGAACCTTTTTCGCTTTGCGCTCAATACCCCAAGTGCTCAGCCTATGTGAATCGATGGAAGCGGTGTGCCCAGATGCTTGGTTGATTAATTATACCAACCCAACTAACTTTGTAGCCGATGCCGTTCATCGTGAAAGCAAGATAAAGTGTGCAGCCATATGCGATGGTGGTGGAAATGGGCTCAATTATTGGCTTTCAGAAGCCTTGAACGTGAAGCTTGGAGAAGTTCGTGCAAGATGCGCTGGCACAAATCATCCTACCAATTGGCTGATCGAGCTTCAGGTTAAGGGCGATGACGGTTACCCTCTTCTTCGCAAGCATGTAAAAGAGCGTTTGCAGAAAAATATCGGTGAAGAAAGGAAGCACGATGAGTTCGTTGATAAGATAATGGAAATTTATGACCTTTATCCATCAAATCCAGGGTATCTATACCCATATTTCAACCATGATGATGCCCTCGCGCGCCACAAGGCTGGGCATTCATTATATCAGATGTTCATGAAGGACCTACCGATCCACTGGAAGAGGTTTGAATCAATGGCAAGTGGAGGCGCTCCAATATACATGGACCCAAAGATGCACCACACGGCAGTCGGCCATGGCGATATAGCCACCCAGCTCATCATGTCCATAGCAACGAACACCCAAAGAGAATTTCACCTAAACATAAGCAATGAAGGGTCTATAGCAAACCTCCCTTCAGGATCTATTGTCGAGGTTCCTGCGTTGGTTGATAGAAGCGGAATACGGCCCATCTGCATGGGCGATCTTCCTAGAGGCGTCTTGGGGCTTACTCAGGCCATTATCAACTGGGAGGAAATAACCGTTGACGCAGCTTTGGAAGGCGACAGGGAATTGGTTTTGCAAGCTCTGCTAGCTCATCCCAATTGGCCAATAACGCTTGACAAGGCTGAGAAGCTTTGCGATGAGATGTTCAAAGCCCACGCCAAATACTTGCCGCAATTCTATAGAAAGTGACGCCCCCAAACGTCATCATGAATCGGTCCTTGTGTTTAAAAGAGGGCGATGAATATAATTGGTCCTTCAAGGAAAGCAATCGACCAAAACGAACGATAAATCTTAAATGATGAGCAGCTTGGAGTGGGGACAGGGGATTGAACATGGAAACTGAGACGAAAGAGAGAGTGCCTTGGGTCCCTTTAATCGTTCTGGCCATCATCTATTCCTTCGTGGCTCCTCTCTGGGGGTTCCTTTTACCCTGGGGCGCCGTCGTTTGGTATGGGATAAGCAGGTCCGCATGCCACATGCTCCTCATGACAGGAGCTTACCTGCTTACGCTTCTTGCAGCATCTATGCGATTCATGAGGCCCTTGAGGAACAGGTTGAACCCAGCTTTCCTGACGTATGTCTTTGCTATCGCATCCACGATGGGATATGTCGGGGTGATAGATGGCTTTCCAATAGTCGATTGGTATACTTCGATGTTGAGCGACAGGAATTCCAACCCGGTGTTGGCTGAACAATTTTGGCCTTCGTTCTGGGCTCCGAGCAGTGAGGTTGTGCAACAGATAATATCCGGAGGACAACCTATCGCTTGGGGCGCTTGGCTTCCAAACATCCTCTACTGGGGGTCTCTGTTCGCTGCTTTCGGGGTGTTTACTGCAACGCTGTCTAACATTTTCAGAAGGACATGGATCGACATTGAAAAACTCCCCTTCCCCCAAGTCATGGTTGGATACGAGATAATATCTAGGTTCGCATCCTCCGATGGGGAGAGAACTTTACTCCAGCGTTTGGGCAGGCCATTCCTTTTGGGCACGATAGTTGGCATAATCGTCCAGTTCCCGCTCTTCATGACATATGCCTTCCCGTGGTTTCCAGATCTCTATGGGTGGCGCACCAACATGTGTCTTACGGGCGCAATGTGGGTTCCATCGACCTCCCCTTTGGCTGCTATCTTGGGCATCGCTAGCTACCAGAAGCACCCGATATACGCTGCCATAGCCTATCTTGTGCCTCTGAGCATAAGCTTCAATGTCTGGTTCTGGACCCTTGTGATGGCAGCCTTGGTCCAGGTAGCCTTCGCATTGGGCTACTATACCGGGTTGCCTGCCATGGACAGCTGCGGGAGGGTCTGGTGCGGTACCGAAACACTTTGGAAGGCCGAACCCTTCAGGTTCGTTACTTTTTCAGATGTAGGCATGGTCCTTGGCATCTTGGTCATGTACCTCTTCCTCCACAGAGGCTACGTCGTTGAGACTCTAAGGGCGGCCTTTGGTAGGATTCCGTCTGAGAGGCTCAAAGAGATAGAGTATGGCGAACCAATGAGCTACAGGAACAGCTATGCGATTTTGGCAGCATCTTTCGTGGTGCTTGTCTCACTTTGCATGGCGAGCGGTGTAACGGTCATTCCAGCAATTCTCATGGTGATTACGGGAACCATATGGATGTTCGTCGCCATCATGGTATTCGGTTTGGTGGGACTGGGCTTTCCAACAAGCGGTCACTCCGGGACTGTTATTATGAAGCTTTACTTCGGAGATGTTCCGCCAGAGCCAATGACTAGGGAGTGGATGGTATCGGTGGCTGGGTTGACAAGGTATCCATTCTGCCAAGGCTTATGCAAAGGATTCGGAGCTGGCTTCGTAGGGGGTTTCTCGTCCTACAAGATGGCAAACCTGACTGGTGTTAGCCCGAAGAGCCTCTACAAGGTCGTCTTGTTGGCCGTCGTTATAGCGCCTTTCGTGGCCAACATCAGCTTCATATGGGCAACTTCAGCTTTCGGGTGGTCTTCTTTGCCTGGAATTGCACCTTTCGTTGGCACAAGCTACATCGACGGTTGGGCCAGTGCTGAGAGCGCGGCTACAGACCCTGGACCTTCGCCTTTCTGGCCCCAAGCTCTTGCTGGCTTCTTAATAGCGATCATTCTTGGAGTCCTCCACGCAAGATACATTTGGTTCCCATTTGAGCCGATTGGGCTCTTCATTGCTACCGAGGAATGGGAACTGCTTGCCGGCCTTTGGACTACGTTCCTTGTAGCATGGATCGCTAAGCTTTTGACCCTCAGGATAGGTGGAAGTAAGGCATATGAAAACTACGGCGTACCATTTGCCTCAGGCTTCGTAACGGGTTTCACCATAATAGGCTTGATAGGTGGGGCAATCCTGGTCTTAAGGTTCTTCGTACCTTTTTAAAATCGTTTGATTTCCATCACAATGTATGCTCCATTGCCAGCTACAAAGAACTTCTCACTCGTTCTCCCTTTCTTCTATGATCTTTTCAACCAATCCATTCTTCAAAAGCAATATCCTGTCGCAAAACTTCAATTCACTCTCACTCTTCCCGGAGCATACTATTGTCATACCTTCAAACTTGCTCATATGCTTCAAGAGCATTCCAACTCCCTTTGCCTCATTTTCCTTAAGCCCAGTGAATGGGTCCTCAAGGAGGAGGAGCTGGGGCTTATTGACTACTGTTTGAGCTATCATCGCTCTTATCTTGTTTTCCCTGCTCAGGTTTGAAATTTTTTCATCAGCATATTGCTTGATGCCGCACTTCTCAAGGATCTCTTTAACAAGATTATCAGCATCGCCCTTCCCTTCTAGCTTGACCAAGAATCTTAAGTTTTCTCTGGGGGTGAGGTCTTCATACAGCTCCGTATCTTGGAGAAAGAGCCCGATGGTTTTTTCCACATCATTCCTCCTGCTATAGGTATCGATGCCGTGAACAAGAACAGATCCGCCAGATGGTTTACAAACACCAGCTATTGCCAATATCAGTGCCCTCCTGCCTTCCCCTGCAACACCCATGATTTCACCCCTCATGACATCGAAACTGATTCTCCTTAGAAGCGCCTTTCCATGCAAGGCAACGCTCAGGTTTTCAACTTGGACGATTTCCGCTTGCTGCCCCCACCTTTCAGAGGAAGGCGTTGCCGTCCACTTGAGCATCAGCTTGCGGATAGCGGAAGCTGTTTTCTTAACAACCTCCATTGGCTCGTAGTTGTAGATCATAGCTATCCTAATCGCAAGATCAAGGGAGTATGTCGACAAACCCCTGCTTCTCGTCAGAGCCAATTCGTTCTCGGTCCTAAATGCTCTCGATCCTTCCTGTGCAAAGCTGTGCGAGAAAAGCAGTTTCTTCACCTCCTTCTCCTGGTCAGATTCCTCAACTATCTCCTTGAACTCCATCTTCTCAGGTA
>Ga0129301_1001609_pt1 | contig 10630 bp, 15 predicted proteins | sample ConPoolayeHmetaG_FD_94489 | JGI IMG/M metagenome (GOLD analysis project Ga0129301, IMG submission 94489) | Hot spring microbial mat communities from California, USA to study Microbial Dark Matter (Phase II) - Cone Pool mat layer H metaG ...
ACCAATTTATCTTCTGTGCTTTTCAAATAACGATTATGCAGTACGCTAAAGACGACAAAAGGCGGATACAGCACAATTACCATTTGCGAAATATAGAGGGAAGCTAAGAGACGTTCATACTCATCAAAAAGACTAAGAATTCCATAAAACCCGAAAAAAATGGGCAGGATTAGGCCTATATATTTTCCAATCATCCGCACTTCGCCGCTCTTTTTATTGTAATAACGAACGCCCAAATCATCTAAAGTCCATAAAAACGAAAGCAAAATCGAGACAATGATAGCTATACCAGTGGCCGTTATAAAGCGCCCAAAATTAAATTGCCCTGGAGGTAGAATTGTCTCTATACTTACAGCAGTTTTTTCATATAGCTGCAAGAAAGCTAAAAGCTTCGTGGCCAAGAGCATGCTCAAGCCGATGCCTTGAAAAGGCCGGATGACCCAATTTTTCAAGGGGTGCAAGTCCGTATCCCTATCTGCCTGCAGTCGCACGAGTTTATTATTTCCCCGATTAAAGAACCCTTGAGCAAAGGCGCACAGTTGGGGGAGCAAAAATAACGGAAGGATTAAAACTAAAGAAAGGCGGACAAAGCGAAAAATAGTCTTCCATATTGCTGTAAGGCCGAAAGTGAAAGTGAATTCGGTGATAAAAGTGGAGACAAATAAAGTTATCAGTAGAATGACTAAAGCAGGGCTTATCTCTCTGATATTTTCTTTTAAATTTTTATTTCTCCATAGCTCGACCATAAAATACCTCAAATACCAAAAAGGGGGCGCTTTAGATTTCTTTTACCTACGGCGGGCAGACCAAAAAGGATAACCTTTTTCATCTCGCAATTGCCAAGTCTTGTCTCCCTTTTTAATAGAGGAAGCCAGAATAACTTGATTACCCTCCACCATTATCTTAGAACCAGTTACTTCCACAATATCACCGACATTAATCCCCATGTCTTGCCTATCAATATACCATTGAGGTCCCAAGTGTACATAAACAGCATAACTATCTTCTTTTTTCAAAGTCATCCCAACTGCTGGGGACCAACTTTTCCCTTTGGGGGGAGTAATTACATCTTTGGTCATTACTTCCCCTTTGACTGTTTCCACTGCGGCTGGGTTCCAATTCCAATGGTAATAATTTGCTGACCAAGCCGGCCATCGTCCTTGGCCGCCCCATCGTTGAGCATCGGCCAGAGTAAAAGAACCCAAAATAATTATGGCTACCAAAATCGAAACCCATTTAATTCTTTTCATTTTCCCTTCTCCTTTCCCTTTTTAGAAGCGCCCCCTTTTTATTTATATCTGGGGTTCATTCTTCGGCCCCATCCCATTCCTTGCCCATAGTTAAAACCCAAATTACATCCCCAAGGGAGATTAGCTACCTGTTCGGGCGTAAAAAGTGCCTTTGCTTTTAAAAGATATTGAATAGATAGGTTATCCATCTTTTTCTTTATTTCTGAAAATTCTTTCTGCTTTTCAAAAATCATTTTGACATCTGGCTGAGGATGATCTATCCGGGCGCGGATCTCATAATAAAGATTTAGGTACTGATTCCTCAACGCTGATATTTCCCTATAAAAAGAGTGGTGCAAACTCGCCAGAGAATTTAATTGTTCAGGGGTGGCCTGCAAGTAGGGCTTCGTCCAGCAAGGAGCCTGGAAAATTCCATAACCACTTTTTCCATAAGTCCCTCCGCGCTGAGCAAGAAAAACTTCTTGATTAAATTCCCATGCCCAAATAAATGTTGCCGAAGCTAAAATTGCTATTATAACAATAAAAATTTGGCTAATATTTAATTTTAATTTCATTATGCCTCCTTTTCTTCTCTCCCGCAACTTGATTATGAGCAGGAAAGAAATCCTTCACTTAAAAGGGGCAGGCTTAATAATCCCGGCCTGGACTATTAAAAATTTTCCAAGGCCCAAGAAACTCTTTTTTCAGGCGCCTCAAAAATTTCCTGAGGAGCCTGGCACACCTTTTCCAATCTGCCACGTAAACCGACTCGGTTGGCTAATTGAATAGCCAGACCTGGACGAGCATTCAACTCCAAGAGTAGAGGCCCCTGCTCTTTATCAATGATCAGGTCAATACCCATATAACCAAGACCGGTCATTTCATAAACTTGCGCAGCCATATGCAGCATTTTCTGCCAATGAGGAACTTGGATCCCGCTCACCGGATTCCCCGTGTCCGGGTGGTGAGTTATCACCTTAGACCGATGCACTGCCGTCAAAGTTTTGCCGCTTTTAATTTCGATTCCGGCTCCGATAGCCCCTTGATGCAGATTGGCTTTACCATCGGAAGCCTTAGTGGGTAACCTCACCATCCCCATCACCGGTACTCCGCGGAAAACGATGATGCGAATGTCCGGAACTCCCCCATACGTTACGGCAGCAAAAACAGGGTCGGGATAGATGAGGGCCTCAAAAATAGCTTTATCTTCATGGCCTCCCAAAGAATAAATACCAGACAAAATTCCTGATATGTGGTATATAAAATCGGCGTGGGGGATAACTTCACCGCTCTGTTTGACGAACCCCCCCTTGATTCGGTCTTTGATGAGCACGATTCCGTTTCCCCCACTCCCTCGCGAGGGCTTTAAGGCAAATTCTTTATGTTCATTAAGTTTCCCTTCGAATCCCTTTATATCCCCATGATGCTCAACGACGTGGTAAAGAGCAGGGGTGGGGATTTTATGGGCCAAGGCAAAGCGCTTGGTCAAAACTTTGTCATCGGCCAACGGATAACGGGCCCGCGGGTTGGAGTCTAAAATAAAGCTGGCATTGCGATCGTTCATTCCTAAAACTCCGGCTTTTCTGAGCGTGCGCATCATTCTCCAGATCATGAGACCCCCCTAAAAGCCCGGAAACGAAAAATTTCGGAAAGCCGGAAGCCTGTGTATCGTCCCAAGAGCAATTGTAATCCGGCGACAGCCAAAAGAAGCTCGGGGTAAAAATAAAAGAGAAACTGCACCGTCTCTTTATTAATGATCCAGTAACTAATGGAAGCTACTGCCGCACTACCCAACACAGTCCTGAGGGCTTCTGGTAATCCAGCCTCTTCGATGAGGATGAAAAAACGCTCAATAGTCATAGTCAAAATCACGATGGGCAAAAGCCCCACGGCCATAACCCCTTTAACATCTAATTTGCTACCCAATAGGGCGGCAAAAGCCAGGGCCAAAATAACAAAGGTAAGAATCACAGATAAGCGGGGAACGAGAAGAAGGTGAAGCTTATCCAAAACCCAACGAAGTGTATAGCCGAGGAGCATGATACCGGTAAAAATTCCCAATCCATACCCTAAGCCCGTATTCCGAAAAGCCAGAGCCATCAAGACAGGCATAAAAATACCAAAAGTAGGAAATCCCACCACATTACGGAGAAAACTGATGATAAGGGCAGCGATGGGCACTAAAAGAAGAATGCGGAATGCCTGTTGGAACTCGGCCGGAAGGTTAAATAATGATATCCGATCGAGAAAACGTGATGATCCGCGGACGTGCTCGAAATATATTCTCCAATAATCTTGAATTCGGTGGGTAATGTTCCAGCGGAATTCTGCAATCTCACCGCCAATAATGGTTAAAGCAGGGTAACCACCAAATACTAAAGGGAGTAATCTATTAGTACTCGCATAAACTTTTCCTGTTTCCAGAGAAAGGCTCTCCCATTTTTTTCCTGTCCACACTTCCACCCAAGAATGAAAATCTCTCCTTACAGTATCATCTAACAAAAGCCCTTCTACCAAACGAGTCGGAAGTTCGGCGGCCCTGAGTAAAATTAAAATAGCCGTCTTGGGTCCCATTTGTTGCTGAATGGCCTGCCATTCCTGCCTGTCTGCCAAAGGGGGCGGATTATTACCCCAATCGCCGGATACAGCAGCAGCAATAGCTCGCAGCCGCTCCGCAGGAGATAGTTTTTTCCATGGCAATATTAAACGACTGGCCAAAGTTTGTTTTCCTTCATCAGCCCATGGCGGATAAGGTTCCAATATGGGCGGTTTTTCGCGGGGCTTTCGAGAGGGGATTAGAACTGCAGCCTGATAAGAAATCATTTGCTCATTTCCAATACTGACTGACCCCGACCAGTAGCCGAACCGATTTGGTGGTTCGTTGAAGAAATTAAAATCAAGAGCCCCGCTCATTACCCGCTCGCCGATTAATCTCCTCCCTTCATAATTAGTAGGTAAACCCATTTCGATAGCCATTTCTTTTTCTTTCGGGACCACTCTGGCCTCCATAGATAGATGCCAGACTTTCCCAAACGCTACTGGGAAAAAAGGATAGCGGAGAACAAAAACCCGGTAAGAAATTAGTGCTGTGGGAATAAGGAACAAAATAGCTGCTAAAATAATCACCGAACGTTTCATGGCTTTTCTTCCTGAGTGCAAGTCGAGTGATGGATGTTCGATTGGCTAACATCAATAAGAAAATTTCCGGCTATGGCCTGCCTACCTACTACCATAGGATATTCCATCAACGAGCGATTACTTAAGGTCACCGGCGTTTTAATTTTTTTTCCTCCCAAGCAGATCTCCATCTCTACTACGGGCCGACGTTGACCGCCTGCCCCCGCTGATTTTACCATCCGCCATCCTAAATGGGGCAGCTCCAGCTGCTGCCCGCCTGCTCGCTCTGGTAATCTGAACTTTACTCTTTTCCCTGATATGACAAAGTCCCGAACGTCAATGGAGGATATAGAAGCTCCACTATCGATCCGAGCCTCAATATTTATCCCCCAGGGCAAGATGGTTATTTTTTCTACTTCTCCAATAATAACCTTCTCAGTTGCCGGTATCCTCGGGGTTGGAAAAAAGGTAAGAAAAATTAAAGAACAAGCCCAGATCATCACTTTGATCAACATTTTTCAATATCTCCTTGGGGCCTAATTGGCCGACTTTAATTCCTCAATGATCCGCGAAAGAGTCGGCCAGAGAGGAAGGTAATTCTTTTTCAGAAAAAGCAAAATGGCTTCTTTCTTCCCGGAGAAAACGCGAGAGCCTTTCCAAATTTTCTAAGTATTTTCGGCAACGGAAGCAATGAGGAAGATGCTCTTCTAAAAGCTGGGCCCTTCGGCCTCCTAATAGCTTAAAATAGAACCAAATCAGAAAATCTTCAAGACCGCGGCAAGGGTATATTTTCATTTTCTTTTGTCTTAGTCGATTTTTCTGCAGAACGGAGATCCCTCCCGCAATAAGGACAGAAAAACAAATTTTCCTTAGGAAGAGAGTCTTTTCGTTGCGCAGGAGTTAAAAGCAGCCGAAAGAAAATGACCCCCAATAAAATTATTAAAAAGAACCCGAGGAAAGGAAAAGGAAACCAAAATTTAGGGCCAAAAGCGCGATATCCCCAGTTCCCTAAAAAATAGGGAGGCCAGAAAGAATAATAAAAATAATAAAAAGCTAAAAATAAGCCGGCCCCCACAATGATCACCCAAACCCAAGGCTTTCCCTCTTTCATTTGTTCGTGCTCCTTTCATTATTTTTCCCTTAGCAGAAAATAAACTATTTTTCTGTTCCCCTTTTTAAAATTTCCCTACGCTCCGATTTTTTACTTTGATTAAACTTTCTAATAAGAGAATTAAATTTGACCAATCAAGCGGCTTAGAAAGAAATCCATTAACTTTCGATTTTTTTAGCCGATCACCTAAATCCTCTGCAGGAATCCCAGTCATCAATACCATCCTCATCTGACCATCCAAACTCTGTGCCTTACTGACCAACTCCAGGCCATCCATTTCCGGCATTTGCAAATCCGTGATCAAGATATCGAACTTTTGTCTCTTTAGAAGAGTGATTGCTTCCTGGCCCGAGGAACAAGAACAGGTTTCATAGCCATAACCCTGCAATAGACGCTCCATAGCCTCGCGGCAAATAACATCATCTTCCACAATCAAAACCTTTTGCGCGTTCATTTCTCCTCCCTAATTGACATAAGCAAGATGCCAGGAAAGATTAATCCCCGGCATCTTTGATACATCTCCCTTATGGGGTTAACACTTTGAGAATTTCCGTGCGCAACTTTATAGACTCTTGTTGGAGCTGATCAACCAAATTGAAAATCTCTTGCTGCAAGGCATTGATTTTGGCTTGATCTGGATTGGCACTCAACCAAAGACTACGCAATTCAATTTTCTTTTTGAAAAGCTCCTCTTGAATTGGCGTAGTTTTTTCTAAACTGGCCTGTTGTAAGGCCAGAATCTTCGCCGACTGTTCAGGAGTCAGATTTGGGACAATTGGGCCCATTCCATAAAATCTTCCACCCCAAGGACCAGCCGTAGCTGCCGAAACAGCTACGACTAAGACAAACATCAAACTCAAACCGATCATCGTTATCTTCTTCATTTTAATTCTCCTCCTTTTGGAAATAATTTTTTAATTTTAATCTCATTCTCCCCTTCTTTAGGGAAAAGGGGGCGGAAATTTTCCACCCCCAGTTTCTTTACCACCGCCCCATGCGGCCCATCTTACCCATGCCCGGCCCATAGCCGAAAGCACCCAGTTGAGCTTGCTGTTCAGGGGTGAGGACATTGCGGATTTCTAACCGGAGATTGGTAGATTTTTCTGCTATTTTTGACTGTAAATTCAAAACCTCTTTCTGAAGGGCAGTAATCTTAGCTTGATCAGGTTGGGGATTTAACCAAAGGCTCCTTAGTTCAATCCGCTTGGCCAGAAGCTGCTGTTGTAAAGGCGCAGTCTCATCCAAGTATTTCTTCTGCAATGCCTGAATCTTGGCAGACTGTTCCGCGGTCAGATTAGGGATGGCCGGATAGCCATACCCTGGGGCATAAAAACCCCGACCATATCCTGGCCCAGCCATAACGCTGGAAACCGCAAGCCCCAAGACTAGAAGCAAACTCAAGGTCAAAATGATCATCCTTTTCATTAAATTTCACCTCCTTTCTTTTGGGATTCTAATAATCCATTCAGCCCTTTATGGTCTTCCCTTTCCGGGAATTTGCTGAAATGGACACCTAAAGTCCAATTTACCTTCATCATTTTTCTTTATTCCGCTGGCCTTTTTTATTTTTTAATCTGCCCTTAATTAAAGCATCTCTGATGCCAACGAAGGGCAAATAAAAATTCATCAAATATTTCCGATTGTTTCATTATTTTAGGCGTCAAACTTCATCAAGGCCATGCCAATGGTTCTTCGTCAAAATTGTCGGCCTTTAAAATAGTCCTGAATAATTTCGATAAGTTAAAAATCGACAATGGGGATAAGGATAATCAAAATTGTCGAATATGCAAATGGGCCGTTGATGAAAATTATTTATTATCAATACTTTGAGAAGTAAAAATAAAATATTTATTGGACTCATAAATTAAATAAAAAACTAAAATCCTGCTGAAAAAAAATAATAAACATCATTGCCTAATGGCGCTGACCGTCGAACATTTTTAATTTTCGCTCCCAAATAGGACTGGGCGGGAGGGGGAGAGGCGAAATTAAAATCGGCTGGGAAATGGCTATCTTCCTCTTACCCACCTTTTTTCCGCAAAGAACGGCGGGGACAAACTTTCCTGCTTCAGATAAGCTCAAATAATAGCTCCTTTATTTAAAATAGCTCCTTATCTTCCCCGCCCCTTTCTATGAAAAAATAAGTGCCGCATTTTAATGAGCCTTTCCCCCTCCCGCCCTGAATTGCGCTGAATCTAAAAAGTGATCGACGGTCAGCTAATGGCGTAGTTGAAATCGGAGCTCAAATAGGCATATAATAGGCAAATAATTGAAGATGATAATTTTTATCTTGAAGTGGAGAATCTATGCAAGCTGTTATTAAAATGAACTTAAAGATTGCCTCAGTTGAAGAAGGCCAGCGAGTGCTTATCGATCTTGGGAATAAAATGAAAGAGCAAAATCTTATCGATGACTATCATTTTGAGATAGAAACTCCCGCTGGTCCGGTAACTGAAAAATGCCTCCTCTCTGACCAAAAAGTTATCGCTTGAAGAGTCTAACCCTGTCTGGAAGACAGGGTAGAAAAATCTCTTTGTATTTGCTGCCTCATTTTTTATTCTTGATTTCTTTTTTTAAAAACGGCCACTGCTGCGCCAAAAAAAAATAAACAATAGCCAGCGAGGAGAAGAATATCAATCCAACGATTGAGCAGCCCCCCTTCGGAAAGCAATGATTGGCGGAAAGCATCGACGGCATAAGTTAAAGGCAAAAGGTATCCAACAATTTGTAAGGATAAAGGCATAGAGGCCAGGGGAATAAAAACGCCGCAAAGAAAGATCATGGGGAAACGAAAGAAGTTAGCTAAAGTCATAGCTTCGAAGACCTCCCGGACTCCTACCGATATTAATATCCCCAAGAAGGAAAAAGTAAAACAAGAAAGCACCAGGGAAACAAAAAGAGAGAAGGGATAAGATACGGAAAGGCCAAAAATAAAAATTATAAAAATTAAAGCAATTAACCCCATGGCTAATCCAAAGAAAGCCGCTCCCAGCCCCTTGCCTAAAAGGATTGTCCGCAGAGACAAAGGAGCCAAGAGTAAGCGCTCCAGGGCATCAATTCTTTTTTCAAAGGTAATGACAATGGCCGCCATAGAGGTGGTGGAAAAAAGAATTGTCATCCCCAGCAACCCTGGACTTACTTCCGAAATTCCCTCAGGGTTGCGTAAATAAAAAGCAAGCAGAAAAACCAAGGGAAGCATTAAACCCCAACTGATTAAAGGCGGCTTTAAATAATAAGCTTGGAGGTCTTTGCGAGCAATGTAATAGGCCCTGCGCCAATCGAGTCTCATCAATTCATACCTCCCATCTTCACTGGCTTATCTATGCGCATAACTTCTGCATCTACGCCAGTCAATTTTACAAAGGCATCCTCCAGGGTAGGAGTTAAAGTTTGAATCGAAAAAATCTTCCTTCCGCCCTGATCCAGGTGGCTGATTATCGAGCCTATGGATTCGTACAACGTTTTCCCATAAAGACGCAGCCGGTCTTCCACAATGGTAACTTTCTCCACTCCTGGAATAGCTTCCATCTCCTTCGTTATGGTAGCGAGCATGGGTTGCATTTTTATCTCTACAACTTCTGTATCTTGAACTTTCATTTTTAGCACCATTGGCGTATCGATAACCCGAATTTGTCCTTTCACAATAATGGCTACGCGATCACATAGTTCTTCAGCTTCGCCAATTAGGTGAGTAGTAAGGAAAATAGTTACCCCTTTTTCTTTGAGCTTTTTAACTATCCCCCGTAATCCGCGGGCGCTCATGACATCTAAACCCGTCGTCGGCTCGTCAAGAAAAAGGATACGCGGGCGATGGACAAGAGCCGCCGCAATAGTCAAACGCCGCTTCATGCCGCGGGAAAATCCCTGAAATTTGGTGTGCGCTCGATCGAACAAATTGAATTCTCGGAGGAGTTCCTCACTGCGGCTTTCCCATTCTTTTTTCGGAACACCGTAAAGCTGGGCCATATAGATAAGGTTTTCTCGGGCAGTTAATTCGGCATAAAGATTTGAGCTTTCTGGAACTACTCCGACACTTTCTTTAGCGCGCACAGGATCACTGATTACATTAAACCCATTTACAAAAGCTAAGCCGCTATCGGGCTTGAGTAGTCCCGAAAGAATCTTTATCGTGGTAGTCTTCCCAGCTCCATTAGGCCCCAGAAAACCAAAAATCTCCCCTTCCTTTACGGAAAAGCTGATCTCCTGCAAAGCCTGAATTTCGCCAAATTTCTTACTGATACCTTGTACTTGAATAATCTCCTTATTTTCTTCCATTGATTATTCCTTTTGATTACAAGCTTCTCCATCAATTTTCTTCCCAGCAAAAATCATTTAATATTTATCCACCTCAAGCCTTTAGGGCCTGCCCAATAAGGCCAAAGTCAAGCCTTTGCCCTATTTTTCAATTCTCCCTTATAAATCCTATTTCTTCCCTTTTTTACCTACGCAGGGATGCTCTTTCTTAGAACCGTGGCATTTTTTGATTTGCTCGGGAGAGCACTCTTCTGGTTTTCCTTTTAATCTTTCGGGTCGTTGACATTTGCTGGCACACATCTTCATTTCCTCCTTTTGTTTATTTAATTTTCTTTCCCCATGGCGGATGCATCCTAACTCCGGCGACGGCCTTAGCGCGGCCATCTCCTCCAAAGCTCGCGCTAATTCCAGCAATTTATCTTTTTCCACAAAATAATGAGTCCAGTATCCCCTTTTCTCCCCTTTTACTAATCCTACTTTTCTTAACTGCTGTAAGTGTTGAGAGACAGCCGCTTCGGATATCTTAAGTTGATAGGCCAGAGCTCCCACACAAAGATCGCGAGTCAACAAAAGTTTTAGAAGCTCTAAACGAGTGGCATCGGCTAATGATTTTAAAAGAGAGAAAATATCCATGATATTTGATTAAGCGTATACTTAATCAAATTTTAAACCACTTAAATAAATTGTCAAGAAAAAAATAAGGGATCTCGGAAAAATTGATTATTTGGTCACTCCCGCGAAAGCGCGAGACCAGAAATGCCTTAAAAATATAGGATTCCTGCCTGCTTCAGCCTGCTTCATGCTTGCGCAGAAATGATGAAATTGCATCCCGAGGAACTTTTTCAGAAGGTTCAATAAACCAAATGTCTACGCTCCCTGCATTGAGTGGGAGGCCGCTTGTTCTTACAAAAAAAGAATC
>Ga0129301_1001612_pt1 | contig 10610 bp, 14 predicted proteins | sample ConPoolayeHmetaG_FD_94489 | JGI IMG/M metagenome (GOLD analysis project Ga0129301, IMG submission 94489) | Hot spring microbial mat communities from California, USA to study Microbial Dark Matter (Phase II) - Cone Pool mat layer H metaG ...
ATACCCTATTGCAGTGAAAAAAGACCAAAAGCTCCGGTAGTATAGTCCGGCCAAGTATTCCGGCCTTTCGACAACAAAAAGGAAGACAGCCGGAAACCCGGGTTCAAATCCCGGCCGGAGCACTAATACCTCAACTTATGGTGCCCTTCCATCAACGCAGCCTCTTAAATCCTCGCAACATCAGAATAGTGGAATGTCTGACATCTATGGTTACTCTGAGAGGCTTGAGAGTGCTAAACGTAGGCTCTCGAGGTACGAATGCAGCAGGCTGTTGCTTGGCTTCTTAGACCACTTAGGAGCCTTGGGGCTGTCAACAGGCAGGGTTGCGAAGTACGCAAACCACATCTCCGCCTTGATGAGGAACGTCGTTTTTGATCCTGTGAAGGCTACGAGAAGCGATGTTGAAAGGGTTGTCGCCTGGATAAATAGTCAACCCTACAAATCCTCCACTAAAGGGGACTTGAGGCTTACTGTCAGAAAGCTTGTGCAGTATGCCAAGTTCGGCAGATGCGACAAGAAGACGCCTTTACCAGTGGAGGTTTCATGGTTTTCTTTAAAAAGAGACGAAAAGGACGTGAGGGTTACGCCTGAATCCCTCCTGACCCTGGATGAGCTGGACGCCATGCTTGGCTCGGCAGAGAACGAACGCGACAGGGCGCTCGTCACGGTCCTCTTCGAGGCTGCCCTCAGGCCTGGAGAGCTCCTTAACATGAAGGTTGGAAGCGTGGAATTTATGCAGGACCACTGCCTCATAGCCGTCGGGGGAAAGACTGGGATGAAACGTATACCATTAGTTGTCTCTTACAAGCCGATTCTAGAATGGCTCGAGAAACATCCTAAGCGTAGCGATTGCGAAGCGCCTCTATGGGCTTCCATAGGGAACAACTCCAAGGGCGAAGCCATGAGCTACCACTACTTCCGAAAGCTTTTGAAGATGTTGGCTGAGAAGGCTGGGGTGAGAAAGGATGTTTGGCCATATCTCTTCAGGCATTCAAGCCTCACATCCTTGGCTAAGGTCTTCACAGAGTCTAGGCTGGAGCTTTATGCTGGTTGGGTTCAAGGCTCAAAGATGGCTAGGCGGTACGTGCACTTCTTAGCAAGGGACCTGGAGGAAGCGGTTCTGGAACTTCACGGATTGAGGAAGGATGAGAAAGCCGAGGCTGTCCTCAAGCTTGCAGAGTGCCCGAGATGCGGTAGTAGAAGCCAGCCGGACAGTGTGAGATGCGGTTTCTGCGGCATGATTCTGGATAGAGAAGCTGCGGCGAAAACTGAGCAAGAAAAGATTATGAGAGAGGAGGAGATAGTCAAACGGCTTGAGAGGCTTGAGCGGGCTGTTTCCTCCCTTCTGGAGGCTCAGAACGGAACTCTTTAACAACTAACTCCCTCAGAGCCTTGATTTCTTGCAAGATAGCCTCCAAATCAGACCTCTTAACAACTATGAAGTCGCGATTATTCAAATGCTTCACCGAAAGCCAGAATCCTGAGAACTTTTAAGTACGAAATATAACAAAATTGAGTAATATCTTCCCCTTCTTTATACGGGATGAATAGGTTTGCCTCGGCGTAAGTCGGTCTTCAAGAATAGAGACAGCTTGTTTCCTAGGCATATCCCTACGTCTCTTCCCCACCGTGAGTATCATGTAAGAATGCTTCACGACCTGTTCACCGATTTCCTGGAGAAGCCTAAAGAGTCTTACCAGAGGATCGTTCAGATCTTAGGCCCCGTAGGCTCAGGGAAGAGCTGCACTGCATACCGTTTCGGAATAGAACTTGAAAGGGAGGCCAAGGCACGCAAGATCCCTCTGAGGGTTGTCCACGTTAGCTGTAAGCTGGGTGTCGATTCCCGTTACGCCCTATACCAAACGGTTCTCCAGAAAGTCGCCCCTGACATAGCCAGCAGAGGCTACTCTACGAATGAGATGCTGCGGCAACTCGTTTACCACCTCAAAGATGCAGGTGAATATCATCTCCTGACCTTGGACGACGTGGACTATCTTATCAGGATGTCGAAGGAGAAGAAGGAGGAGGGAGGCGTCGTCTTCGACCTCACCAGACTAAACGAGATGTTTCTAGGAGAGTACCAGCAGGTGGTCGGAGTCATCTTCATCGCCAGGGATGCCTCTTTCAAGAAACTCCTAGACCCTTCGGAAATCAGCACTCTCGGCAATGTCGTGATAAAGATGCCGAGTTACAGCAGCGAACAGTTAAGCGACATACTGAGGAAGCGGGTGGATATCGCCTTTAAACCCGGCACTGTGGAGGACGCAATAGTTGAGTTTGCGGCTGAGCTGGCTGCTGGGAAATCCTATAATCCCGGAGACTGCCGCTTCGCTCTCGACATCCTTCTAACCAGCGGTCTCGTGGCTGACTTTTCTCTTTGTCTTCGGGGGTGCTTCCGATTATCAAGAGATATCTTTCTTCCGGTAGCTTCAGAGCTCTCATTCTGATACCCCACGCTACTTTAGCAACAAAGTTGTCTCTATAGTCTTTATCACTACTATATGTGATTAGAACCTTGAGAAGAGCCTTGACATCCATAAGTTTCTGAAGTTCGTCATCAAAAGCATTGTTAATATTGTTTTCATGTTCCATATAATTGTGGCAGTTGTTATTGGTAAATCATGGGCTGGGAAGTTCAGTGTAATCGTGTGGAAGGCCAAACCTTGGGGCTTTGCTTTCATGATGTTTGGTATAATGGCTTTTCTTGACGTTTTCAAATGTTCAGGCATGCTTCAGCTCATTAAAGAGGTTAATATCACAGTAGAAGTCTTGTTTATGATAGCCTTTCTCCTCTGATACCCTTTCCCCTCTACATGAATTTGAATAAACCCACTGGTTCAGAATTTCAATTATGGAAGTAGATGCTGGTTCAGTAGATGGAAAAGTATCTTTTAGGTTGATTATTTGGTGTGCGTTGTAGTATTCTTTAGTGGCTCCGTTGAGATATCGTTCCGAGACTTTAAAGCGCATGTCCCTAGAGCGTAAGGTTTCCTCCAAGGTCTTTGAGTTTGCAGTGAACTTGATGGCTAAGAATCTGGAGTTTCCAGCGGCAGAGAACAGGATTTACACCTCCAGAGACATCCATAGATGCCTTATCCAGCTCTCGCTGAGGGAAGGCTACGCTGAGGGCGGGTTGGCTAATCTATCCCTGAGGTGCAACCTCTCAAACAAGGTTCCGACAGGCAGAACCTTCAGAGGGAGGGTGGAACGGGTTGAGAAAGGGGATGTCTGCAGGGCCCTCACGGAGGCGAACGACGAGGTCCTCCGTACCCTGAAAGGGTTTGGCGTCTTCAGGCGTGGGGCTGTGGTTGCCATAGACTATGTCCGTAAACCCTTCTATGGAGATCCCAACCTCAACATGGTGGGTCGGCGGCCCCTACAACCGGGGAACATGCTGGTGTTACTGCTACGCATCCATCCACATCGTTGAAGCTGGGAGACGGCTAACCCTCTACACGATGCCCATCAACCAGTTCACAGAGAAAGCAACGGCTGTGGAGAGGCTGCTCAAAGAGGCCGGTGTGAGAGGCGTCCACGTGAAACTTGTACTCTTGGACAGAGCATTCTTCACGGTGGAGGTGATATCCATGTTGAAGAAGTTTGGTATCCGCTTCATCATGCCTGCCGTGAAGAACGAGAAGGTCAAAGACGCCATAAGAGGCTACCACGAGTCCAGGGCTGAGGCTGTCCAGCGGTTCCTCTTGGGCAAGGGTGAGAACAAGGTTAGTTTCAACCTAGCCATATACCCGAAACCCAGAGAACGAGAGACTAAGAAGCGGCAGCCGAGCATCTATGACCGTTACCTCACCTTTGCTACAAACCTCTCTAAGGCTGCGGCTACCCGGCTTCCCGCGCTTATCCCTGAAGAGTACAGGCGGCGATGGGGGATAGAGACCGGCTACAGGGTGCAGGGAAGCGTTGAAGCTAAGACTACAAGCAAGAACTATACCTTGAGGCTCCTCTATCAGATGGTCTCGGTCTTCGTCTACAATGTCTGGCAGTACGCTAACCTCCTACTGGCAAGAGCTGGAAAGAAGCCTTTTGAGAGGCCGCTCGTCAAGCTGGGGAACATGGCCACCCACTTCGAGGTCCTCATCCTCGGCGGGTTGGGGCCGCCTCAACCCTGAACTCTTCAGCAGTGCCTGCCTAGGAAAACCGATCGCTGTAGGGAAGACTCTAAACCTCCATCTGAGGCCATATACACTTTCCAAATATCGAATTGCTGAAAGAACCTCCAACCTTGAGAGAACCAATCCAAACCCTAACAAACCAGTCTAGAACAGAGAAAAAACATCAGAAAGAAAAACTACTTTTCCATCTACTGTGGTTCAGTGGATCCGAAAGTGTTGTTTGATTTTTCTGGTTTTTGGTTTTTTGGGTTGTAGAAAGCGTCCGTGCAGGGCTCTTAGGGGCTGTTGTTGTTCTTTCTGCGGGTCAATAGTTCACTGGAGTTCCATGTTCGCTCTTGTAATGGGTGTGAAAGACAAGTTTGGCTGTTTTAGTAGTTTCCTTTTGATGTGGTGTAGTAGGGATTTGTAAAGGGCCAGGTGTTTTTGTGGGTAAGTGCTGGTTTATGGTGGTTTTGAGCTGTAGCCTGTGAGGATGAAGTACCCGAAGTCTATGGTGAAGTCTTTGGCTTTGACTGGCGGCCGTTTAGTCTGGTCGAAGGGAATCTTTCGTCTCTTGGCTTCTCCCATGTTGTGCAGGGTCCACAGGTTCTCTAGGACGATGGCGTACTGGTGGTATATCTCTCGGACGGTCTCGTTCCTGCTTGTTGTTTTAGCTCTGAAGTCTTTTCCGACCCTGAAGCCGGTCTCTATTCCCCATCTCCTTCGATAATCTTCTGGGATCTGACTCCAAGCGTTCAAAGCTTTCTCTGTTCCCAGGTTGGTTGCGAATGCACCGTAGAGTTCAAGGATGTTCCTTAACTCCTTCTTGGATTTCCTCAACCTGTGGACTGTTAGATTGAAGTTAACGGTTTCGCCGCCCTTCTTTAGGTTGAACCTCTTCACTTGTGCCTTCCCAGTTCTGAAGTAGTCTAGGATAGCCTCTTTCACCCTGCTGTTTTTAGGAGCAGGGATCAGGAACTTGACGCCTAGAGCCTTCAACGTCTTTATTACCTCGTGGAAGTAAAAGCCCTTATCCAATAGCAGTAGGCGGATGTGTACTCCTTGACGCTTGGCCTCCAGGACAAGTTCCTCTACGATCCTGTCCTTCTCGCAGAGCTCCAGCGGCTTGACCAAGCGGCTCTTGATTGCGTATCTGCGGCCTTCCTCTACGAGGCGGATTGCTGCGTAGCAGTGGAACCAACTCGTCCCCAGCTTGTACTGTCCCTGAACAACGTAGGGAGTAGGCTTCCCATAATACGGGATGTAGGTTAAGTCTATGGCAGCCACAGCCTTTCTCCGAAAAGCACCTTTCCTTTTAGCCATGCATAACACGCTCTCATTTAACTCCTGAAGCATGGATAATGCGTCTCTCCGGCTCATCTTCTTTAGGCGGTAGAGGAAAGTGTCTGCGCTAGGAACCTTTCCAAGCTTGTAGTGGCGGCTTAGCCTCCTCTCAAGAATCTCCAAGCCTCCCTCAGCGTACTCAACTTCCAAGCTGAGGTACGTAAGCGAACTCAAAACATCCTTCCTAGAGTAGACACAGTTGTACCTAGTTGGAATCATAAAAACCTTCAATGCCATCTTGAGAGAAAAGCTAAAAACCCACAAAGCAGCTCTACTGATACCGTGAACCATATGCCTTCGTTTCATTGATGTTCACATTAGAGGTGTATGGTTCACATTCCACAAAAACTAACTCTTATCCCACTCAAACAACGTTCCCTGAAAAGCACTTTCGGAACGACTGGTGGTTAGAGAGAAACTTATATTTTAGAAGCTAGATATTGTTGATTTGTGCCACAAATGACACGGGTAAATCTCGTTTAATTTGAAGAGGAGGTAATGGGGCATTATGAAAAACTCTCTTAACAAATACTTCTGCCTTTTGATTTCACTATTGCTTGTTGGCACGGTCACATCCGTACTTGCATACCCAGAATGGCATGAAAATAGTAATGGATGGAATTATGGAACACATGGTACTGCTGCTTATGCGTATGTTGGCGGATGGTGGTGGGGCACAGCATATTGTAACCCACCCGGTTACCCATTCATTCACATATATGGACATTCTCCTCCTGAGGCTTATTGGGAACCAGCTCATTTCGGACAATGCGGTTACAACACTGCTTGGACCAGAACAAAAGTCTACTGGCAAGATCAATATGGACAGTATCACCTTGATATACAAGCATTTGCAGCAATATAGCTACTATGGCAAATTTTGGTTATAGATGTACCTATAAAGCAAAAATTAAGTTGAGAAACATGAAAGATAAACATCATTACGGCAAATCCACTCGAAAAATAGTAGAAATCCAAGAAATTTGCCAAAGTTTAGATAGCTAAATCATTGAATATAAGATGGCATCAGTAACTGATATCATGCTTCGGAGAAAAAGACAAGGCTGACGAATCATTTTTTTATTTCGTTGATAACGGATATGTTAAACCGATGAAGCATCTTAATGACGAAAAAATATATATTAATAGTAACGCACAAATAGTAACGCATAAATAATCTACAATTGTACGCCTAAATGGCGTAGATTCTGTGAGATGAAGGGACACACGGTGAAACATTTCGAGAAACTTGCCTTCTTTATCATTTTTTTAACCCTTTTTTTGAGTCCTAGTTACTCGTATTCTCAGCCCGGATGGCTTAAAGAGGGCGACTACGCTGTTTACAAATTCAAGCACGCCTATGCAAGCAACGGGCCTTTGGTTTGGGGAGATTTTGGGTGGAAACTTTATGATTTAGGCGAGGGTTATTACCGTTGGGAAGTCCTCAGCATAGAAGGTAACCTGGCAACACTGGAGGTGACGCTTTCAACTGGTAATAGTACTAAAACCGTTGAGGTTGTTATTAACACTGAAACTATGGATTTGGTAGAGGACGGTAAAGTTTGGGGCAAGGCGTGGCTTTGGATTGACATGACGACGCTACCAGCGGCATCTGACATAAACACAGTTGAAAGGGACATTACTCTTGTCACTTCGTGGCTGAACGAATCTGTCAAAAACCCGACGGTGTCCAGAGTACATAGCATGAGCAAAGAAGACAGCTCACCACTTATTAAAACCGGGTTAGGTCTTGTAGACCTAATTGTGACTGTTTCAGCTAATACCAATGTGACCAGTCTTGAACTTGGCAAAATAGTCCTTGGTCCTGTAGCTGGTGGTATTCATCTATTCTGGAATTATGAGGCTCAATGTGGTCTGCTTGTGGCCGGGTGGTATATTGATGACATTTTGACTCAAAAATTTGGGGTCAACTTTTTTGAGAGAATGGAAGAGGTGGGTGAAGTTGGTTATTGGATGTACTTAGAGGATACCAACATCGATATTGGAATCTCCGAGGCGGGAACAGACATTGTGGTGCTTTTAAAGATGTATTTTCCCCACATTTTACTTGGAGTTTTGGTTGTGTTGTTTGTTATTACATTGGTTAGGAGTTGGAGGAGAACCGTAGTTTGAAGTCCTTAATTCTTCTTAAGTGGGAGCTTGCTTCGTTGTTTAGACTGAAAGTCATCCTTCCCTTAACAGCATTCATGTTCTTTACCTCACATCTAGGGGCAGGAATAGGTGGTAGTGTCTCTGTTGGTGATAACCAAGAACTGTTGTCCACATGGCTTGCACGCTTTCTTGGATGGATGGGAAGCGACTCTGTTAGTGGACTGTACCTTGCCCTAGCTTTCTTTTCTGCCATACTGATTTCAACTAGTCTGGCTAGCGAGCTTGAGTCAGGCATCCTTAAGTTCTACGTATCGTTGCCTACGAGTAAATTGAAAATCTTTGCATTAAAGTTTCTTGCAGAATTCATTATAGTATTCTCTATTGGACTAAGCGCCATCTACTACCTGATGTTTATGAAAGCCCCCGGAGATTTTTTGGGTCTTCTTGCAGCATCGCCATTCTACGTTCTTCAACCATGCATATCTCTTGTCTTAGCAACACTGTTCGCATTTGCGGTTTCAATGTATTTTTCGGTAAACTCGCGCAGAGCTTGGCATGCGTCGCTTTATTCGCTCATCACGCTTTATTCATTCTACTCTATCAGGCAAGTTGCTCCCAGCGCGCAATGGTTCTTTCCGCCATACACTTTCGCCATAGGAATATCCGAAATGACAAGCGCCCTTTACACAACATTCTTCTCAATATTGCTGATATGCCTTTCATGTTACATTTTTGTCAGGAAACTGGAGGTTTCCTGATTGAATATCTTATTCAAGCTCGGACTTATAATAATTGTCGCATCACTTTCGACCCTATGCGGCAACAGCCTTACAGTCTTTGGAAGAAGTGGGGGTTCGTCTTATCAAACAGAAGTGGTACCAGAAACTTACGCCGGCGTTTGCCAATTTTTAGTATCCTACAATTACACTGTATCGATTAACAGTAATGCAACAGTAGAGTTCATGGTCATACCTTTCAACCAACTGTTTGAGCAGTACGGAAGACACAACGATCACGCCATAGCCAGCGTGGTTATTGACAATTGGGGAAAGCTAACTTTCAGACCTGATAGAAGAGGCATATACGCCTTGGTTTTCATGATTGCAGACTCAGAAACTACGTGCTATCAATGTCTCAATCTCTCAGAAGACTTTCCTATCACACAGGCCACGGTAAGCTTCAGTATGCTTACAACCAGGGGCTTCGAATGGGACTTTCTATATGACTCACTCATTATCGCAACGTTAGGCGGAGTTCTTACCGTAGCTGGCCTTCTTGTTGAAAAAGCCTTCAAAAGGAGACGAACGCCTTGATCATCGAATGCCAAGGGTTATCTAAGAGATATGGGAAGACTCAAGCTCTTAACGAAATCTCGCTCAATATCGAGGAAGGTGTGACTGGTCTTATTGGACCTAACGGTGCTGGTAAAAGTACTATGATAAAGCTAATCTTGGGGCTGATAAGACCCACAAACGGCGAAGTAAAGGTTTTCGGATTAAACCCGTGGACCAGCGGTGAGGCCGTTAGAAAAAGAGTCGGTGTCTTGCATGAGAAGCCTAGCTTCCCCGGCTGGGCTACAGGTTACGGGCTTTTGGAGCTTGTAGGTAAGCTCCGCGGCGTGAACGACCTAAACCGCGAAATAAAGAAGGCACTGGCCCAAGTTGGCATGTGGGAAGCCAGAAGCACAAAGATAGCTGAGTACTCAGCGGGTATGGTTCAACGGCTGGGCATGGCGCAAGCAATAATCGGTTGCCCAGAGCTTGTGATTTTGGATGAGCCAACAGCAAACTTGGACCCTAAGATGAGGGTGGATGCTTTAGAAATTCTGAAGACAATAAGGGAGGAAGGCTCTTCGATACTTATCTCCACCCACATCCTGACTGAACTTGAAAGAGTCTGCGAGTCCGTAATAATAATGGAAAAAGGCACCATTACAGATAACGGGTCACTGGAAAGCCTAGCTGAGAAATACTATGCCTACAGCTTCACAATCAAGTCAAACAAGCCCAAAAAACTTTTAGAAACCTTAAGCCAGCTAAAACAGGTTCGGGACTTAACTCTAAAGGAGGACGAGGTTTCGGTGCGAACCTCCAGCCCGAGACAACTCATAGAGATGCTTGATAAACACAGAAAAACCAGCAGAATCACTCATATCCGAGAAGAGGCAGGATTATTAGAACGGCTTTACTTCGAAGCTTCAGCAGATCTGTAGCCACAATCATAAAAGTCACTCTTAGACCTCATATTTCACGTTAAAACTTACTCTAAGGTTTAAGTAACATGCTTGCAGCAGACCATCTGGCAGTTGAATTTTTGGCGAATGTGTCGTTTTTCTCGCCTGCTTTCCAAAGATTCTGGAAGTCTTGCATGTTCTAGGATAGATAACGGCAGCCTTCGCATTGGGAACCATGGTCCAATCGTAGCCCAGGTTCTCGACGATCTCTTTGGGTATGTACGCCGTCCTCTGCTGATTCACTCGGATAACAAACTCAACCATCAAACCACCCCCCGCTAGACAATCGGCAGAAAACCACACGACACCTAGCTTAGCTCCATATCCTATATGAATTGGAGACTTGGCTTCAATCGTTACTCTGTAACAGTTCCAAGTCATTTAACTCACTGTTCTGGGAGTGATTTGGCTCTATACAAAGCGTAGGTCAGCATCCGTTCAAAGAGTTGCTTTACTAGAAACATTTGATGAATATTCTCTAGAACGCTATTGGGTTTTGCCAATTCGCTTCTAAGAACCTTGTAATCTGTGACGCCCTTAACTAATTCTATACGTTTCAGCAATTCAAAACTCTTCTCATGGATGTTTTTGACGGTTAACTCTTCTACCTTACTGCTGGTCGGACTTGAATTCTTGGATTCCAGCCAGATCATGTAGGCAAAGATACCATCTTGTGAAAGAACGCCTAGGGCCTTTCGACAACAAAAAGGAAGACAGCCGGAAACCCGGGTTCAAATCCCGGCCGGAGCACCAAATTCATTATCAAGTGATCTCATATTTTGCTGCATGTTGGGCAGTTTGGGTTTTTGGTG
>Ga0129301_1001615_pt1 | contig 10607 bp, 16 predicted proteins | sample ConPoolayeHmetaG_FD_94489 | JGI IMG/M metagenome (GOLD analysis project Ga0129301, IMG submission 94489) | Hot spring microbial mat communities from California, USA to study Microbial Dark Matter (Phase II) - Cone Pool mat layer H metaG ...
GAAGAGGAGGTTCCCGCAGGATTGCAAAATGATTTGAGGAGGTATCGAGAGGCAACCGTAGAGGCAATCGCGGAAGAGGACGCCGAGCTTTTGGATAAGTATTTGGGAGGGGAGGAGCTGTCGCGAGAGGAGCTGCAGGCGGCTCTTCGGCGAGCAACTTTGACCGGTCAGGTTTTCCCGGTTCTTTGCGGTTCGTCCCTCCGCAACAAGGGTGTTCAGAAAGTACTGGATGCGGTGGTGGATTACCTCCCCTCCCCTCTGGACAAGCCGCCGGTCGAGGGCGTGGATTTTGCCGGGAACAAGACTGTTCACCAAGCGGATGTAAAGGAGCCGTTTGCCGCCCTGGCCTTCAAAGTCCAGACTGATCCTTTCGTCGGCCGCCTAACTTACTTCCGCGTTTACTCCGGCAAGATTGCCGCGGGATCTTACGTGTTGAATGCGACCAAAAATGTTAAAGAGCGCATCAGTCGAATCCTTTTGATGCACGCTAATTCTCGGGAGGAAATTAGCGAGATTGGGGCCGGTGAAATCGGAGCGGCGGTGGGTTTGAGCCATACCACCACCGGTGATACTCTCAGCGACGAGAGGAACCCGATCATTTTGGAAAGCATCTCCTTTCCCGAGCCGGTAATTTCGGTCATGATCGAACCTAAGACCAAGGCCGATCAAGAAAAACTGGGTGAGGCGATGAAGAAACTGGGGGAAGAAGATCCAACCTTTAAGGTTTCCTCCAACCCGGAGACCGGGGAAACTTTGATCTCTGGTATGGGAGAGTTTCACCTGGAGATTTTGGTAGATCGGATGAAGCGGGAATTCGGGGTGGAAGCAAATGTTGGCACCCCCCAAGTCGCCTACAAAGAGACAATCACGGTGCCGGTGGAGCAAGAGGGGAAGTATATTCGCCAATCGGGAGGGCGAGGACAGTATGGGCACGTATTCATTAAGTTTGAACCGCTTCCGCGAGGCTCGGGGTTCGAATTTGTGAACGCAATTAGGGGAGGAGCAATTCCCGCGGAGTTTATTCCGCCGTCCGAGAAAGGAATTAAGGAAGCATTGAGCAAGGGGGTTTTGGGAGGTTATCCGATTATTGACATCCGGGCCACGCTTTTCGACGGTTCTTTTCATGAGGTGGATTCTTCCGACATTGCTTTCCAAATTGCGGCGGCGGAGGCCACGCGGGAAGGTTGCCGCCGGGCGAAGCCGATTCTGCTAGAGCCTATTATGAAGGTGGAGGTAACTGTTCCTGAACAGTATTTAGGTGAGGTGATGGGGGATCTTTCTTCGCGCCGGGCTCAGATTGAGGGGACGCTGGTGCGCGGAAACGCTCAGGTGATTCGCGCGACCGTGCCTTTGGCGGAAATTTTCGGCTACGCTACTAACCTTCGTTCCTTGACATCGGGAAGAGGAACTTTTAACATTGAACCGTCTCACTATGAGCGAGTTCCCGAGAACGTTTCCGCTAAAGTTCTCGGAAAAGGAACGAGCTCTTAGGGAGCGGAGGTTCGCGGGTCGGGCAGGATGCCCCCGAGAACATTGTTTCCAGGAATTTAATGGGTAGGTAAGTAGGGGGAAGATACTTGACAGAACTTTTTCAAAGCTCTACTATCTACTAGTCTAAGAAATGGCCGAAATTGCTTCTAAGAAATTCGAACGAACCAAGCCTCACGTCAATGTGGGAACCATTGGTCATGTTGATCATGGAAAGACCACCTTAACCGCCGCAATTACCAAATACCTCTCCTCCAAAGGGATGTCGGAGTTTTACCGATTCGAGGATATCGACAAGGCACCCGAGGAAAAAGAACGAGGGATTACTATTAATATTTCGCACGTAGAATACGAGACCGAAAAGCGCCATTACGCCCACATTGACGCGCCGGGCCACGCCGACTACATCAAGAACATGATTACCGGAGCGGCCCAGATGGATGGAGCGATTTTGGTCGTTTCGGCTCCGGATGGTCCGATGCCCCAGACTCGGGAGCACATTCTGTTGGCCCGTCAGGTGAATGTGCCCGCAATTGTGGTCTTTATCAATAAGGTGGACATGGTGGACGATAAAGAGCTAATTGACCTGGTGGAGGTAGAGGTTCGCGAGCTCCTGACCAAATATGAGTATCCCGGAAGCGAAGTACCGGTGATCCGAGGTTCGGCTCTCAAGGCTTTGGAAGGTGACTCCGAGGCAATGAAGAGTATCGAGGAGTTAATGAAGGCTGTAGATGAGTATATCCCCACCCCAACCCGGGACTTGGACAAACCGTTCCTAATGGCGATCGAAGATGTTTTCTCGATCAAAGGGCGGGGAACCGTTGCTACCGGTCGGGTGGATCGGGGGAGAATCAAGGTTAACGATGAAGTGGAGCTGGTCGGCTTACGCGAAACGAAAAAGACGGTGGTCACCGGGGTAGAGATGTTCCGCAAAACTCTAGATGAGGCCCAAGCCGGGGATAATGTTGGTTTACTTCTCCGCGGAATTGAGCGAGACGAAGTCGAGCGCGGCCAGGTTGTGGCGGCACCCGGATCAATCACCCCTCATACTGAATTTGAGGCCAGCGTCTACGTTCTCTCCAAAGAGGAGGGGGGGCGTCACACGCCTTTCTTCTCGGGCTATCGACCCCAGTTCTACATTCGGACGACGGACGTAACCGGTGAAGTTACCCTTCCAAAGGAAGTGGAGATGGTAATGCCGGGGGATAACGTCAAGGTTTCTGTGAAGCTAATCCAACCCGTGGCGTTGGAGGAAGGAATGCGCTTTGCCATCCGCGAAGGGGGCCACACGGTTGGGGCGGGAGTTGTTTCGAAAGTCCTTAAGTAAGGATTTAGCTAAAGGCCAAAGGCCGAAAGGAAGATTAACTTTTAGCGTTTCGCTTTTAGCTTTTTGCACATTGCCATGCCGAAAGGGAGGATTCGAGTTCGTTTAAAAGCTTACGATGCGCGCGTAATCGACCGGAGCGCGGAGAAGATTGTTGATGCGGCCGTCCGCACCGGTGCGAAAGTTATTGGGCCAATTCCCCTTCCGACCGAACGGGAGGTTTTTACGGTGATTCGCTCCCCCCACATTGATAAGCGCTCCCGAGAGCAATTTGAGATTTTAACTCACAAGCGGTTTATTGATATTGAGGAACCAACTTCCAAGACGATTGATGAACTTTCCAATCTTGATCTCCCCGCCGGAGTGGGGGTCGAAGTAAAGATGTGACGCCCTTCAGGCGTCTTTCCCGCTTTGGGCGAAGATCGGACGCTTTGTGTCGCCGGTTCCCCCTTTCCTTGTTAAGTCTGTTGTGTGATTCTTCAATGGCGCCATTTGGCATTAAAAATAACCTTCCCGTGCTTCTCGGGAGTATTAGGGATTGATCTTCCCCGCTCTCTCTGGTATTATCTACCCGGTGATGCTTAAGCGCCATTCCTTCATCAAAGCTCTGAAGGGGGGACCGTAGGTTTTCTTTTGCCTTTGGTTCTTTGCCGCTTAAGCGCGGCTTTTTTAGTTTATGAGGATTGTCGAGGCCCGAAAGTTAAATATGAGTCAAATCTTCCGCGAGGACGGGAGAGTTGTTCCTGTGACTGTGGTTTCTTTTGAAGAGTTGCCGAACGATCTAACTCCGGGGATGGCGGTCAAGGTGGTTGGGGTTTCCAAGGGAAAGGGCTTCGCGGGGGTGATGAAGCGGCACGGCTTTAAGGGGATGCCGGCGACCCACGGCCGCTCGACCAAAGGCCGGGCGCCGGGTTCGATTGGCGGGACTACTACCCCTGGCCGGGTTTATCGGGGGAAGCGAATGGCGGGCCGAATGGGTGGGGAGCGCGTGACGGTTTGGGGACTCTCGGTGGTTGAAGTTGACCCGGAGAGGAAGCTTGCCAAGATTACCGGTCCTCTGCCCGGTCCCCGCTTGGGTAAGTTGGAGATTCTTTACGAACCGGGGGAGGGAGCGGCGGAGCCGCTAGCAGGACCCTCCGTTCCGGTCAGCGAAGCCGCGGAGGCTGCCGAGGCGAAGGAGGGAGAAATTAAGGAGGAGAAGCAGAAATGAGAGTCCCAGTTTACAACGAAAAAGGTGCCAAAACTGAAAGCACCGTTGAGTTGCCTAAGGAAATTTTTGGGATTAAACCCAATTTAGCGGCGTTGCGGCAGTCCATCCATACCTATCAGATCAACCAGCGCCAGGGAACCGCGGCGACCAAAACGCGGGGGGCGGTTTCCGGCGGGGGGCGGAAGCCTTGGGTGCAGAAGGGGACTGGTCGGGCTCGGCACGGTTCGATCCGTTCCCCAATTTGGGTTGGCGGAGGAACAACTTTTGGTCCTCAGCCGCGGGATTTTTCGGCCTCCTTACCCCGAAAGGTTCGGAATCTTGCCCTTTGCTCCGCCCTTTCCGAGAAGGCCGCCGCCGGTCGGGTTTTTGTAGTGAGGGCGTTTGCTCCGAAAGAACCGCGGACCTCTTTAGCGATGCAGCTTTTGCGCAAGCTTAAGGCTTCGTCTCCGTTGGTGGTCGCCCCTAATTCGGATGCGAGAATCGTTCGATCCTTCCGAAACATTCCTGGAGTGGCCTTTAGTACGGTGGCAAACCTTAATCCCTATGCCGTGGTTCGGTCCCACAGTATTCTTCTCCTCGGGGAGAGTATAAATTTGCTTAAGCACCGATTAGGAGTGAAGGCGGCCGAGGTTCCAACCGCGAAAGGCAAGAAAGCCGCTCCGGTTGGGAAACGACTTCCAGTCAAAAGGAGGGCGGTAAAGGTTAAGCCGCGCGGGAAGAAGAGATGAATATTTACGGAGTAATTAAAAGGCCCCTAATTACCGAGAAGAGCTTTGCGCAGGCGGCGCGGGGGAAGTATACTTTTGAAGTCGCCGAGGACGCGACTAAGGCGGAGATTAAAAGGGCGGTGGAACTTCTTTACAGAGGAACGAAAGTTTCGGGAGTGGCGGTGGCTCGCCTTCCCGGTAAGCGGGTGCGTTGGCGGGTTCGAGGGAGGCGGCCGGTGGTTGGCCAACAGGGTGGTATTAAGAAAGCCGTGGTTTCGCTTTCGGCAGGGAAGATTGAGGTTTTTGAGAAGAAAACATGACCAAAGCAAAGCGATTAAAAATCGGCCGGAAACGGGCGCTCGGGCGAAGTCTCGGAAAGATTACCTCCCGCCACCGGGGGGGAGGGGCTAAACGCCTTTACCGGGTGATTGATTTTCGGCGAGATAAGCGAGGGGTTCCGGCCCGGGTGGAGGCCGTGGAATACGATCCAAATCGCGCCGCCAATTTGGCCCGGCTTCTTTATGCGGACGGTGAGCGGCGTTACATTCTTCTTCCGGAGAAGTTGAAAGTTGGGAGCCAAGTTCTAAGCGCGGAAAGTGCCCCCGTTCGGGTGGGGAACTCCCTTCCCTTGAAAAGGATCCCCGTGGGGACCGAGGTCCACAACGTCGAACTCTTTCCTGGCCGCGGAGGTCAAATGGTTCGGACCGCGGGGTCGGCTGCGGTCCTGATGGCCCACGAGGGCAATTTCGTCCATCTAAAAATGCCTTCCGGCGAGGTTCGGCGCGTTTTTGGGGAGAGTTGGGCGACGGTGGGGAGGTTAGCCGGGGCGGAGCGCAAGCTTCGCCGGATCAAGAAAGCCGGAGTTAAAAGACACCTGGGAATCCGCCCGCGGGTGCGAGGAGTCGCCCAGCATCCGGATTCCCACCCTCACGGAGGTGGGGAGGGTCGTTCGGGGATTGGAATGACAACCCCGAAAACTCCTTGGGGGAAACCTACTTTGGGTAAAAAGACTCGCCGGCGCTTTCATACCGATCGGTATATTGTAATGAGGAGGAAAAAATGAGCCGAAGCAGTCGAAAAGGTCCTTTTATTGACCCGAAGTTAATGCGGAAAGTGCTTAAAGCCAAGGAGGCTGGGAGTGCGGAACCCATCAAAACTTGGTCCCGAGATTCCCAAATTTCCCCCGAAATGGTCGGTCTGACGATTGCCGTTTACAATGGTAAGACGCACGTTCCCGTCAAGATTGTTGAAGCGATGGTTGGCCATCGCTTGGGGGAATTTTCGCCAACCCGGATCTTTCGGAAGCATGGGGCCAAAGGGATTAAGGCAACCCTTTCGGAGGGAAGAGTTTAATGGAGAAAGCAGAGGTTAAGGATCCAAAGATCGGAACGGCGGCGGCCCCAGCGCCCGCAACCAAGACTGAAGCGCGAGCGCTTGGGCGGTACCTCAGAATTTCGCCGACTAAGGTTCAAGATCTGGCTCGGCTAATTCGGGGAAAGCGGGTGAGCGAAGCGGAGGATATTCTAAAGTTTAGTCAGCGCCGCGGAGGGAGGGTCGTGCTGAAGGTTTTGCGTTCGGCCGAAGCCAACGCCGGGACGGGCTTTAGCAAGGAAGCTTGGATAGTCGCTGTCGCCCAGGTTGACAAGGGACCACTTATTCGGCGGCGGGTCGATCCGAAGTCCCGGGGGTCTCGGGGACTGATCTCGATCCCCTCGACCCATCTAAAAATTGTGGTGCGGCGAAAGGAGGAAAAGAGTGGGGCATAAGCTTAATCCAAAATCCTTAAGGACCGGAGTTTTCTTCCCTTGGCGTTCCCGCTGGTTCGGCGGAAAGGGGTACGCTCGCTACGTAGCGGAGGATGCCAAGATTCGGCGGTATTTGCAGAAAAGGTTGGCCGAAGCGGGATTGGAAGGAGTGGAAATTGAGCGTTCCGGTGCGCGGGTGCGAGCGGTGGTATCGGTTTCCCGCCCGGGTTTGGTAATTGGTCGCGGTGGAAGCGGAGCGGAAGTTTTGCGGGAAGAGATTCATAAGATTATTGGGGCTCCCGTGGAGCTAGAGATTGTGGAGGCCAAAAATCCCTCCCTCTCTGCGCCATTGCTAGCGGATCGGATCGGAGTTGCGTTGGAGCGCCGCGGTAAGCAGTACCGCCGCGTCTTGAACGAGATCATTGAAGAAGCTATGGGGAAGGGAGCCCAGGGAGTAAAGGTAGAAATTTCCGGTCGAATTGGAGGGGCGGAGATCGCCCGGCGGGAGAAATTTTCCAAGGGTTCCGTTCCTCTATCGACGCTTCGGGCCGATATTGATTTCGCGGAAAGAGCGGCGAAGACCCGCTATGGGAAGATTGGGATTAAGGTTTGGGTTTATAAAGGGGAACTGGAGGACAAGATTTAATAATGTTGCTGCCAAAGCGGACTAAGTTTCGAAAAAGGTTTCGAGGTAATCTTCGCGGCCAATCTTGGAGGGGGAATGAGCTGACCTTCGGAGACTTCGGCTTGCAGGCACTAAGCTGCGGGAACCTTTCCTCCCGTCAAATTGAGGCGGCTCGGAAGGTGGTTCGGGGCTACACCGAGCGGGGCGGCAAGCTTTGGATTCGCGTTTTTCCGGACAAGCCGGTCTCGAAGAAGCCCGCCGAAACTCGAATGGGTGGGGGGAAATCTGCGGTTGATCATTATGCGGCGGAAGTTCGGCCGGGTAAGATTATTTTAGAGATTTCCGGCATTCCTGCCCCTCTGGCGGAAAAGGCCCTGCGGTTGGCGGCGGCGAAGCTTCCAGTTAAGGCAAAGGTAGTTCGAAGGTGAGAATTAAACTTTAGGAGCGATGACAATAACAACGGATTTGCGGCAAAAAGATGAAAAGGAGCTAAGGAGGATTTTGCAGAGTGCGCGGATGGAGTTAACCAGATTTTCTAGTCAGTTGGCCGAAGGCTCCTTGAAAGATCGTTCCGTCTTAGGTAAGAAGCGGAAGGAGATTGCCCGGATTCTATCAGTCTTAAGGGAAAAGGAGATTTTGCGGGAGGTCGAGGAGGACGCTCCGACTAAAGATGGCAAGAAAGCGGCTTAAAGGAAAAATTATTGCGCGAAGCGGGAATCGAACCGTTTCGGTTCAAGTTGACCGCGTCTTTCACCACCCTCGATATCGCAAGCGGGTTCGGGCCTCCAAGAACTACTTGGCCCATTTGGAGGGGGAGGCGCAGGTGGGGCAAAGGGTTGTGATTGAGGAAAGCCGACCACTTTCGCGGCGAAAGCGCTGGGTTGTAGTTGAAATTGAAGGAAGTCCTGTCCCGCCTTTGGGTGGGGAGAAAGCGAAGCCTCTATCGAGGACCGGGAGGGTAAGGAAATGATTCAGCGCGAAACAGAGCTAGTTGCGGCCGATAACTCCGGGGCTAAAAAATTGCGGGTGATCGGTTTGCCTGGGAGAAGCCAATCTCGGGTGGCTTCAGTGGGGGACGTAGTTTCAGTTGCGGTCCACGGTGCCGACCCCCACGGAGTAGTGAAAGATCACGGGATTGAGCGGGCGGTAATTGTACGGGTGCGTAAGGAGGTCCGCCGGCCGGATGGCTCTTACATCCGGTTCGACGATAATGCGGGTGTGATTATTGACAAGACTGGTAATCCTAAAGGTAGCCGGGTTCTCGGACCCATCGCGCGGGAAGTTCGTGATCGGGGGTTTAGAAAGATTGCTTCCTTGGCTAAGGAGGTTTATTAAAGCAATGGTTAGAGCTAGCTTGAAGGTCAAAAAGGGAGATAAAGTTCGGGTACTCTCGGGGAAGGATCGGGGGAGAGAGGGAGAGGTTTTGCGGGTCCTCCCTCGGGAGGGAAAGGCTTTAGTGGCCGGCATTAATTTGGTAAAGCACTTTACGAAGAAGACTTCAGAGGGGCAAGGGGGAATCAGAGAGAGTGAAGCCCCCATTTGGGTTTCTAAGTTGGGAGTGGTCTGTCCGAAGTGTAAGATGGTCTCCCGCCTAAGTAAAGCTCGGATTTGCCGGCATTGTGGTGCTTCGGTGGAGGGCAATCGGAAATGATTAAAAAGATTTACCAAACTGAGGTAGTTCCTCAGCTTAAAGGCGAATTAGGGAAGGGAAATATCTACGGTGTTCCCACCGTCGTTAAGATTGTGGTGAACATGGGAGTGGGGGCAGAGCGCGGAAACAAGGAGAGTTTGGAGAAGGCTAAAGAAGAGTTAGCTAAAGTTACTGGTCAGGCTCCCGCCGTTCGGCTGGCCAAGAAAGCCGTGGCCTCCTTCAATCTCAAGAAGGGCGAGTTGGTGGGGCTGACCGTTACTTTGCGGGGGAAAAGGATGTGGGATTTTTTGGAAAAGTTAATCAAAATTGTTCTGCCCCGGACAAAAGGTTTCAAGGGGATTTCGCGGAAGAGTTTCGACCGGCGGGGAAATTTGACGATTGGGATCGAGGGGCACACTTCCTTTCCCGAGGTGGATCCCCACAAAGTTGATAAGGTTCGGGGGATGGAGGTTACAATCGTGACGAATTCCGGGAATGATGAAAAAGCTTATCGAGTCCTCAAGGGTTTAGGAATGCCGTTTAGGGAGGATGCAAGTAAGGGCTCGCTAGTTTCGCCGGGGAAATAAAATGCCGAGAGCAAGTTGGATTGAAAGACATAAAAGAACGCCGAAGTTCAAGACTCGCCGCTACCACCGTTGCCAAATTTGTGGCCGCTCCGGCGCTTATCTCCGCAAGTTTGGCATGTGTCGGATCTGTTTTCGGGAATTAGCTTCTAAAGGTGAATTGCCGGGGGTGAGGAAAGCGTCATGGTAGCAGTTTTTCGCGGGGAGGAACAAAAATGAGAACTGACCCAATTGCGGATATGTTTGTGGCCCTTGTTAACGCCCGGCGGGCGGGAAGGGAAGAAGTGGTGGTACCCTTTTCTTCCCTGAAGGAGAAGATTGCTCAACTTCTTAAAGAGGAGGGTTACCTAAGTGAGGTTCGGAAGTTTAAGGAGTCTGGCGGAAGTCGGTTCTTCTTAGCTTTGAAGGGGCTGCGGTTGGGACAGATTCGGCGGCTGTCCAAACCCGGCCAGCGCTGGTACGTTTCTTGGCGGGAGCTTCAAAACCCGCCCCAGGGGGTGCAGATCATTTCCACTTCCAAAGGGATTATGACCCAGCGCGAAGCTCGGAAGCAGAAACTTGGAGGAGAGCCGCTGGGGGAAGTTTGGTAGAGGATGCTTGAGGAGTTGATTGTTGATGGTAGGTAAAAAACCGCTAACATTGCCAGAGGGTGTGAGTGTCGAAGTGGCGGCCTCGACGATTCGAGTTACCGGTCCTTTGGGGTCTCTTTCCGTGAACCTCCCTTCCGGAGTGACCGCGCAAGTGGTAGAGCGATCGGTTGCTTTAAAGAAGAGTCCGGCCGTTCCGGCGGCGGTTTTCGGATTGGCCTTCGCGTTGGTTCGGAACGCAGTCGAAGGCGTTAGCCGGGGGTTCGTGAAGGAGTTGGAACTTGTTGGGGTAGGATACCGGGTTGAGAAAACCCCCGCGGGTTTGAGATTTTCTCTTGGGTTTTCCCACCCGGTGGAGTACCAAGTGCCCGAGGGGGTGGCGGTGGAAGTGCCCGAAAACACCAAGATTAGGCTGTCTGGAGTGAATAAGGAGCTCGTAGCGCAAACGGCGGCAGAGATCCGTAAGCTTCGTCCGCCCGAACCATACAAGGGTAAGGGAATTCGCTACGTTCAGGAAGTGGTTCGCCGCAAGCAGGGAAAGGCGGTTAAGGCCGCGGCCGGAGGAGGGGCAGTTTAATGTTGCGGAAGGTTCAAGTCAATCGTTGGCGTCGCCAGCGGCGCGGGCGGGGAAGAATCCGAGGGACAGCTGAGCGACCGCGACTTTCCGTTTTTCGGTCTAATCGGCACATCTACGCCCAGCTGATTGA
>Ga0129301_1001616_pt1 | contig 10601 bp, 10 predicted proteins | sample ConPoolayeHmetaG_FD_94489 | JGI IMG/M metagenome (GOLD analysis project Ga0129301, IMG submission 94489) | Hot spring microbial mat communities from California, USA to study Microbial Dark Matter (Phase II) - Cone Pool mat layer H metaG ...
AGCTTTATCAGCCAGAGTGGTGGGATGTCCCATCTGCTGGCTTTTCTCGCCATGAAAGAGAATTTAGGACTGAGTAAAATTGTGGGTTTAGGGAATCGTTGTAATGTCGATTTCTGGGATATGCTCGAGTATTTGAATGAGGATCCGGAAACCCAAGTCGTAGCCATGTACCTCGAAGGGGTCGATGAACCCAGAAAACTGGTCGAACTCGCCCGAAGAATGGATAAAAGAAAACCTATTGTCGCCTATAAAGTGGGAATTTCTTCCAACAGTGATCGGGCCTCTCAGTTTCATACCGGCTCTCTCGCTGGAAAATATGAGATCTATCTGGGAGCTTTCCGACAGGCAGGAATTCTAAGTGTCCACAGTTCAGAGGAACTTCTCGACACGGCTAAAGCCCTTTGTCTTTCTTTGTTACCAAAAGGGAATCGGGTGGCTGTGCTTTCAGGACAAGCTGGGCCAGGAATGGCAGCCTGTGATGTTTGCGAAAAGGAGGGTCTCTCTATTCCGTTATTCTCCCCTGAGACCCAAAAGAGAATTAATACCCTCCTTCCTCCGCTTGCAATTCGAACCAATCCTGTGGATATGGGCCCTGCATGGTATGATTCTAAGGCGATTCGCGGGATCGTTGAGGCAGTATTAGAAGACCAGGGGATTGATGCCCTCCTTCTCTGTATGATGTATGCTTCGGCGAATCGCCCTGCCGTCGGGGTGCTGGCGGAGTCCTTAACCCAACTCGAAAGAAGAAAACCTATCCTTTGCTGCATTTCTGCACCCGATGGGATTTGGGATGAAGAGATTCAAAAACTCGAAGCTTCGGGAATCCCGAACTTCCAAACCCCGGAAAGGGCAGCCAAAGCCCTGGCGAATCTTACTCAATATAAGATGACATTTCAGCGGAAGTGACTTTTTTAAATCATCTTCCAAATCGAGTCGCATTGGCTTTGATCGGGGGAATCCTTTATGCTCTCCTCACCTATTGTCTCCTCGGCTTTTTTGAGATCTCCGGACGATTCAGTCTGGCTATGTCTGGGATTGTGTTTCTCTTCTACTTTGGTTCGAGATTGGTTCTTCTTTTTTCTGGAATCAATACTCTTTACTACTCCAGAGGAAAAGATTTAAGAAAATTCTACGAGGGAACCTCTTTTTATTCCGTAGCCCAATGGGTCGGTCGATTCTATTACTATCATGATCTTGCTCTTTTTGGTTTTCTTATCCTTCTCTGTCTTGTTTTTATTTTCAGTCTGATTCTTGATCTCTTCAACCACCAACCCCTCGGACACACACTCCATTCTCTTATAGAATTCCTTCCTTATATAATTTGGTAACCTCTCACTTAGAGGTGGGGAATAAGCCCGAGAGGGGTATTGGAATTGTTCTATGGGTTTCGGAAATACTCCTGTCGGGCTTAAATTTTTTTCCACCCTTCGATGAGGGTTTACACAGTTTTTCATATTTTACTTGACTCCTTTTTCCCATTTTGTTAATTTTTATTCAACTTGTTAATTTTTATTCAACTTATGATCCTTTATCGGATTGCCAAAACAATTCGGAATCTTCGCCAACAAAAAGGAATGACCCAAGAGGCATTGGCCTCTAAGATTGGGGTGAGCAAGGCCTTTATCTCAAAGATTGAAAACCATAATACCACTCCCTCTATTGGGAGTCTATCCAGGATTGCTCATGCGTTGGGAGTGAGTATCTCTACTCTTTTCGACGAAGGGAGGAAAGAAAATCAAAATATTGTGATTGTAAGAAAGAGGGAACGGAAAAAGATTGTCGGCCCGGGTTCGGATATTGGTTTCTCCTATGAGTCCCTTGCGTTTAGGAAAAAAAATAAAATCATGGAACCTTTCCTTATTAAATATCCTTCCGATACCCATACCAAACGGCTTTTTGACCATGAAGGAGAGGAATTCGTTTTTGTCCTCAAGGGAAAGATCAAACTCATCTATGGAGATAAACAATATATTCTTAACGAGGGAGATACGGCCTATTTTAATTCTGCCATTCCCCATCGGGGAGAAAGTGTCGGAAAAGGCGAGGGAATTGGTCTCTGTATCTTGGTCTCTCCGAGGTGATTCGAGTTTAGCTAAGTCGGTGAGGACGAAACGGAATGGAAACCGAACATAAAAAATTCGACTTAATTATTATTGGAAGCGGCCCAGGAGGTTATGCGTCCGCTATTCTTTCTGCTCAAAAAGGCCTCTCTGTCGCCCTCATTGAGAAAAGGGATCTCGGAGGAACCTGCCTGAATCGAGGATGTATTCCCACCAAGACTCTCCTCCATGAAGCTTCTCTATGGTCTCTTTTCAATCAATCAGGAATGATTAGAAACAGAGAAGAGGTCCATTCTTATTTTAAAAAAACGATGGAGAAGAAAGATTTGGCTATTCGCCAGGTGGTCTCAGGTCTTCAAAATCTTCTGGCTCGTGAGCAAATCACTCTCTTTCGTGGAGAAGCCTCTTTTCATAATCCTACATTAGTCATTGTAAAGAGGGACGGGGAAGTGATTGACCGATTGGAGGGCACTCAAATTTTAATTGCTTCAGGTGCTGTTCCCAAGGAGATCGAGACCTCTAAGAGGGATGGACAATGGATAATTGGAAGTGACGATCTCCTTCGTTTAGAAGAGATCCCGTCCTCCTTAGCGATTATCGGTGGAGGGAGGCGAGGAGTCGAATTTGCAACCTTTTTCACCCATTTTGGGGTTCCTGTCACGCTCATTGAAAGGGAGAATCGAATCCTTCCTAAGATGGATCGAGAAATCTCTGTCCGGTATAAAGGGATCTTAATGAAAAATAGAGTAAAGGTTTTTACTGAGACAGAAGTCCTTTCCACAGAAGTCCTCGAAAAAAATAGATCGATTCTCCTCACCCTGAATCAAAAAGGGAAAAAAGAGACAGTAAAAGTTGAAAAAGTCTTGGTGGTGGCAGAAAGAAAGGGAGATGTAGAGGGGCTCAATTTAACCCACGCCGAGGTCGCCCTCAAAGGAGACTTTATCTCTGTGGATCCCTTTATGAAGACCTCCATGCCCAACATCTATGCCGTAGGGGATGTTGTAGGAAGGGGGTTTTATGCCCACAAGGCATTTTACGAAGGAAGGGTGGCAATCGATAATATCGTAGGAAAAGAAAGTCAGGTCAATTATCGAGTCATTCCTATTTGTCTTTATGGGCATCCTGAAGCCTCCTCGGTGGGGATGACAGAGGAAGAAGCATTGAACCAGTATGGGGAAGTTCAGGTAGGGAAATTTCCATTTATGGCCTGTGGTCGGGCTATTGCTGAAGGAAATCAGGAAGGGATGGTAAAAATCATCTCTGAAAAAAAGTATGGGGAGGTCTTAGGCCTTCATATTCTGGGTCCCATGGCAACGGAGTTGGTCCACTTAGGCGTCATGGCTATGAAACATGAAATTGGAGTGGAGGATCTCAAAGAGCTCATCTTTGCCCATCCCACCTTTTCGGAAGCCTTCTTTGAGGCGGGTTTGGATACCTATGGAGAGGCCCTCCATATGATGAAAGGATGATTAGAAGGGTTTTGATTGATTAGCGAGGCGAGGCTCCAGGTGTCATGAGAAGGGTTATCTTATATAGAGGAGATTGACAATGGCGACCACGGTGATCATGCCTAAACTGGGATTGACCATGACGGAAGGGACAATTGAACGATGGTTGAAAAAAGAGGGAGATCGTGTCCAAAAAGGGGAGCCCCTGGTAGAAATCATTACGGAGAAGATCAATTTTCAATACGAATCTCCCGCCTCAGGAATTTTAAAAAAGATTCTTCGCTATGAAGGTGAGGTCGTTCCCGTAGCTACCCCTATTGCGATCATAGCAGAAGAGGGGGAGGATTTAACAGAGATGGAAGGCATCATGCCGGAAATTCAGGCCGAACCTACTGCTCCTCCTCTCATTCATAAAGAAACAAAGGCGGGGAGCTCCGAGAGAATTCTTGCCTCTCCTTTGGCCAAGAAGATGGCAAAGGAAAAGGGAATAGATCTAAGGACTCTTCGAGGATCCGGTCCTCGAGGGCGAATTGTTCAAGCAGATGTCCTTAAAGCGATCGAGCGTCTCAAGGAAAAAGAAGTTCCTTCTCCACCCCCTGTTCAACCCCCTTCTGGAAGACTCCTCCCTCTCAAGGGCATAAGGAAGATTATGGCTAAGAGGATGGCAGAAAGCTTTCAAAATATTCCTCATTTCTATCTCTCTATAGAAGTGGAGATGAGCGCTCTTCAGGAACTCAGAGAGCGACTCAAGGAGGAGATCGAGAGACGATTAAACATTCGAATTACGATGACCGATCTCTTGGTCAAAATCACTGCCTCGGCCCTTAAGGACCATCCTATATTGAACTCAAAGTTTGAAGGGGACCAAATTCGTTTGATGGAAGAGATCAATATTGGTGTAGCGATCGCTCTCGAAGAAGGACTAATCGTTCCTGTTATCCACCAAGCCGATAGGAAATCATTGAGGGAGATTTCGCTCGCTCTTAGAGACCTGACCCAAAGGGCGAGGGAAGGAAAGCTTTCTCTCGAGGATGTGGAGGGAGGAACGTTCACCCTTTCCAATATGGGGATGCTCGGGATCGATCAATTTAATCCTATTATCAATCCTCCCCAGTGTTCCATTTTAGGAGTGGGAAAAACAGTCGAAAAGCCTGTTGTTAAAGGGAGAGAAATAGTGATAAGACCTATGGCTTGGCTTACCCTTTCCTCAGATCATCGAATTGTAGATGGGGCCACAGCGGCCCAATTTTTAAATGATCTCAAACGATTAATTGAAGAGCCCGTCCTTCTTTTAATTTAAAAAGGACAAGGCCGTTAGGAGGGGGAGGGATGAAAGGAGAGGGGTTTATGGAAGAGGACACCAAAACATGGCTTGAACTCTATCGGCTGATGGTCAAAATCAGAAGGTTTGAGACGTTGACCGGGGAGCTTTTTGCTTCCGGAAAGATTCCAGGATTTATCCATCTCTCTATTGGTCAGGAAGCCTCTTCCGTTGGAGTCTGCTCTGTACTGCGAAAGGATGATTACATCACAACCACCCATCGGGGTCACGGTCATGTGATTGCTAAGGGAGGAGACGTGAAGAGGATGTTCGCCGAATTGATGGGTCGAGAAACCGGGTATTGCAAAGGGAAGGGTGGTTCGATGCATATTGCCGATTTTTCGATTGGCATCTTAGGAGCCAATGGAGTTGTTGCCGGTGGTTTTCCTATCATTGTTGGGGCTGGACTGTCTATTAAATTAAGAGGGACGGATCAGGTGGCGGTCTGTTTTTTTGGAGATGGGGCTTCCAATAGGGGACCTTTTCATGAGGCCCTGAATATGGCATCCATTTGGAAGCTACCCATTGTATTTGTTTGTGAGAATAATCAATTTGCCTCCACCACTTCGGTCCATTATTCCACCTCGGTCAAGAGCATTGCCATAAGGGGGGAGGCCTATGGAATTCCAGGGAGGAGTGTAGATGGAAATAATGTCCTGGATGTGAGAGAGGCTGCTCTCGAGGCCGTGGAGAGAGCCCGGAAGGGAGAGGGCCCCACCCTCTTGGAAAACAGAACCTATCGACTTAGAGGCCATTTTGAAGGTGACCCTCAACGCTATCGGACTAAAGAAGAGGTGGAGAAGTTTTCTGAGAAAGATCCCATTCGCCAGTTTCAAACGTTCCTGAAGAATCAGAAGATTCTTGACGAAAAGATCGATCAAGAGATTTGGAATGAGATTGATCAAGAACTCCAAGAAGCCATTCGATTCGCTGAAGAGAGTCCCTTTCCTCAACCTCAGGAAGCCCTTAAGGATCTCTATGTGGAAGAGGGAGAGAGCCTTATCGAGAGGAGACTTGTATGAATTTCCGGGAACTAACCAATACAGAAGCTATGGTTGAAGCCTTAAAGGAAGAGATGACAAGAGATCCGTCGATCTTTATTATTGGGGAGGATCTGGTCGCTCATGGAGGCATCTTTGGACAGTTTATTGGACTTCCCGAAGCCTTTCCTGGAAGGGTCATTGATACTCCTATCTCTGAAACGTGCATCGTGGGAGCAGGGCTTGGTGCCGCCCTCACTGGAATGAGACCTTTTGTAGATCTTCACTTTGCCGATTTTACGACCTGTGCTATGGATGAAATTGTGAACCAGGTAGCCAAGATTAGATATATGTTTGGCGGACAGGCAAAGATTCCAATAGTCATTTGGGCTCCTGATGGGGCTGGGCTGTCTGCTGCCGCTCACCATTCACAATCCTTGGAAGCGTGGTTTATTCATACGCCAGGCCTTAAAGTAGTCTCCCCCTGCTTTCCCTATGATGTAAAAGGTTTAATCAAAACTTCTATCCGAAGTGATGATCCCATCATTTTCTTCATGCACAAAAAGATTTTTTCTCGTAAAGGTCCTGTTCCTGAAGAGGAATATGTGATCCCATTAGGGAAGGCAGACATCAAACATCCAGGGACAGATGTGACCATCATTACCTATTCGATCATGGTTCTTCATGCCCTTGAGGTCGCCAAGGAGATGGAAAAAGAAGGGATCCGTGTCGAGGTTTTAGACCTAAGGACCCTTTGGCCCATGGATTGGGAAAAGATCGCTGAAAGCGTGACTAAAACTCATCGCGTCATCATCGCCCATGAGGCTTGTCTTACCTGTGGATTTGGAGCCGAGATTTCCGCTCGAATCCAAGAAGAACTCTTTGATGAACTGGATGCACCCATTTTTCGAGTGGGGGCTTATCGTGTCCCTATCCCCTTTAGCCCCCCTTTGGAAAGATTCGTAATCCCAGGAAAGGAGTCCTTGAAAAAAACCCTCTATAACCTGTTTGGGAAGGAAATCGATTCAAAATGACTGAGCTCATTGACCAAACTCTCTATCTTAAGATGTACGAACAGATGCTCACGATTCGAAGTTTCGAAGAAAAGGCGATCGAGCTTTTTGAACATAATCTTATTCGGGGAAATATTCATCCGTGTATCGGTCAAGAAGCGGTCTCTGTAGGGGTCTGCTCAGTTCTTAGAAAAGAGGATTATATGCTGAATACCCATCGAGGTCATGGGAATTGTATTGCAAAAGGAGCTGATCTTAAAAGGATGATGGCCGAACTTCTTGGGAGATCGACGGGATATTGCAAGGGGAAGGGAGGCTCCATGCACATAGCCGATTTTGAAGGAGGGAATTTAGGAGCGAATGGCATTGTTGGGGGTGGACTGCCGATTGCTGTCGGTGCAGGAATTAGTATTCAGAATCGAGGCACAGATCAAGTGGTGGCCTGTTTTTTTGGAGACGGGGCGGTCAATCAAGGAACGTTTCATGAAAGCCTGAATTTAGCCGCCATTTGGAAACTGCCTGTTATTTTTATCTGCGAAAATAATCAATATGCCCTCTCCACCCCGATTCGGGAAGCGATTTCGATTTCTAAAATCTCAGATCGAGCCCTTGCCTATGGAATCCCAGGCGTCACCCTGGATGGGAATGATGTAAGAGCAGTCTATACCCAAATGAAAGGGGCTGTTGAAAGGGCAAGATCGGGAAAGGGCCCTACCCTTCTGGATTGTCTAACCTATCGGTTTTATGGTCATTTTACTGGAGACCCCGGAAGGGGGATGACCTATCGATCAAAAGAAGAGATGGAAGAGTGGTGGGGAAGGTGTCCTATCAAAAGATTTAGAGAATCTCTTTTTCGAGAAGGTATTCTTTCAGAAGGAAAGGAGAAGGAGATTCAGATCCGTGTGAAGACCTCCATTGAAGAGGCGGTACGATTTGCTCTGGAGAGTCCCTTCCCAGACCCTGAGGAGGCAATCCAGGATCTTTTCTATTAGAGGGGTGATCGTGTGCCCGAGGTCACTTTTGTTGAATCCTTAAGAATGACACTGAGAGAGGAGATGCAACGCGATCCTTCTCTCATGCTCATTGGAGAAGATATTGGCCGATATGGAGGCATCTTTGGAGTAACGAAAGGGTTGCTCGAAGAGTTTGGGCCTTATCGAGTCCGGAGTACCCCTATTTCAGAATCAGCCATTATCGGTTCCGCATTGGGAGCGGCCATGACAGGGATACGGACCGTTGCCGAGATCATGTATATCGACTTCACCCCTTGCGCTATGGATCAGATTGTAAATCAGGTGGCTAAGATGCGATATATGTCTGGAGGTAAGGTGAAGATTCCACTGGTCATTCGTACTCAGGAGGGAGGCGGAAGAGGAAATGCAGCCCAGCATTCCCAGAGCCTGGAGGCTTTATTTTTTCATATCCCCGGGCTAAAAATGGTGGTGCCCTCGACTCCCTATGATGCGAGAGGCCTGCTAAAAAGTGCTATTCGAGATGATAATCCTGTAATATTTATTGAACATAAACTTCTCTATGCCACCAAGGGTTCGATTCCCGATGGAGAATATCTCATTCCTTTTGGTCAAGCCGATGTCAAACGGGAAGGGAAGGATGTGACGATCCTCTCGTTTTCTTACATGGTCTTGAAGGCTCTAAAGGCAGCCCAACACCTTGCAGGGGAAGGGATCGAAGCAGAAGTGATTGACCTCAGAACCCTCGTTCCCTTGGATCTCGAAACAATCCTTCGGTCTGTCCGGAAGACAAATCGAGTGCTCATCGTTCATGAAGGATGTCGAAGAGGCGGTATAGGTGCAGAAATTGCTTGTTGCATTCAGGAAGAGGCCTTTGACTATCTCGATGCCCCTATAGAAAGAATTGGGGCGCTGAATGTTCCCATTCCTTATTCTGAGCCCTTAGAGAATGCGGTGATTCCCAAGGAAGAGGATATTATCCGGGGAGTGAAGAAACTTTTATATCAGACTTAAAAGGGGGTTGCCCTGAAAGCTAAAGCAATGGTTCTGATTGAGCCTGGACGATTGGAGATTCAAGAATTCGAGTTGAGGCCTCCAGGTTCTAAAGAAATATTAATTAAAACAAGAGTCACCTCTGTTTGTTCCACCGATGTTAAGGTATTTCATGGACAAGTAACCTCAGCTCGTTACCCAGTCATTATGGGACATGAGTTCACAGGTGAGATTGTAGAGATCGGACGGGAGGCAAGGAGAAAATATTCTTTAGAGGTTGGAGATCGAGTTACTCCAGAACCTTACATCCCGTGCGGGCACTGTGAATGGTGTAGAACTAATCACCATTATCATAATTGTCCCACCGTTGGCCTTTATGGAATTTCCCTACCCTGCAATCAACCCCCCTATCTCCTTGGAGGCTATTCAGAATATGTTTATTTAATAGAGGGAACCATTCTTCATAGGTTAGCACCAGGGGCATCAGACCTGGCGGGAAGCCTTTCCTCGGTAGTGGGCAACGGGGTAAGATGGGTTAAAACTTTAGGACAGATGAGCTTTGGTCAATCCTTAGTGATCAGTGGAGCCGGTTCTCAAGGCCTATGTACCCTTGCCGCGGCCCGTGAGGCAGGGGTAAGGCCCATCGTGATGCTTGGTCTTTCTTCCGATTCTGCTCGATTTGAGCTTGCCAAAGAAATGGGGGTTGACTATATAGTGGAAGTCGACAGAGAGGATCCATTAAAAGTGGTTCCTGAATGGATTGGAGGAGACCCAGATGTGGTGATTGAGACCTCCGGTATTCCTGAAGCCATTCAAACCGCAATTCGACTGGTTCGTCGTTCTGGACGAGTGGTCTCGATTGGTCTATCAGGAGGTAAACAGACTCCCATTATTTTTGACGAGCTTGTATGGCGAGACATCAGTATCGTTTGCGGCAAAGGGCAAGCAGGGAATGTGGTCGACGCAATGCGCCTCATCCATTCTGGTAAATACCCCTTTGATAAGATCAACAATTATCATTATCGGTTGTCAGAGTTAGAGCGGGCCCTAATGGATACCGAAAGGCCTCCAGCCAATTTCATCAAGGGGGCCATCGTGTTTGATGAATAGGTTTTAAAAAGAAAGGAGGTGATAGTAAAAGAGGCTAAGAAAAGAGAGAGGTATAGGGAAACAAGGTCATGAGGTTTTAAACCAAATAGCATTTGAAAGGAGGATGGAGATGAAGAGAGATGTGATCGTTTTTATTGTATGCGTAACCTTATTCTTCTTTATTTTTGCAGGGCAGGGACAAGCTCAACAGGTCAAATGGAAGGGCCAGAGTTGTTTTCCTCTCAATAACCCGCTGGGTAAATTAACCATTGGCCTCTGGAAAGAATACGTGGATAAAATGAGCGGAGGAAGGATGGCGATCGAGCTTCATGATGCAGGAACGATTGTCCCCCCAACCAAAATTTATGATGCGATCAAAGATGGCCTTCTTGATTTCGGACTCAACACCCCAGCCTGGCAAAAAGGGAAATACCCTGCTGGAGACCTTTTTTATACCCTCCCCGGTGGCGTGTTAGAATTCAATGATTTAATCATCTGGATGTATGCCGGAGGTGGAAAAGAGTTGGCTCAAGAGATGTATAAGGAAGAGGTCATCGTTTTCCCATTGGGGCTGACCCCTCCTGAAGAGGTTTGGTCAAAAAAGCCGATTAAAAGTTTGGCGGATATTAAAGGGATGAAGATTAGAGCCGCAGGCCTGAGTATGGAGCTTTGGGAAAAATTAGGGGCCTCAGTAGTCTTATTAGCCGCTGGGGAAGTCATCCCAGC
>Ga0129301_1001618_pt1 | contig 10597 bp, 6 predicted proteins | sample ConPoolayeHmetaG_FD_94489 | JGI IMG/M metagenome (GOLD analysis project Ga0129301, IMG submission 94489) | Hot spring microbial mat communities from California, USA to study Microbial Dark Matter (Phase II) - Cone Pool mat layer H metaG ...
CAATATGCCCTTATTTTTATCACTTGCTCTTCCCACCCATTAATTTCTAAATTTCTCAATTTCTCAATTTCTTCAATTACCTCATTCATTTTATTTTGATAGCCTTCCGCTATCAGCGTTATCAGCGTATTTTTATCAGCGTTATCCGCAAATTTATCTAATTCTGATATTCTTTTCCCCGCATAAAACAATTTTTTCTCAATCAATTTTTCCGGATTTTTTCTCACTTTCCATTCATTGTATTTTTCGTTTAGTCTTGCCGTTTTCCACTGCCAGCTCCCCGGTTGCCAACGAACATAAGGAAACGGCACCCCATTTTTGAAGGTTTCCAACTTTTCAAAATATTCCCCATCTATCCGACTCTCCAATTTTGCCTCCGCCACCACCTCATCCCCTCTTTCCATCAGCGTTATCCACGTTTTATCAGTTTTATCAGCGTTTTTTTCATCCGCATTATCCGCTAGAAAAATCGCCGACCTTATCTTATACTCCGGCAACCCCACAATTTCCGGTAAAACCTCAATATTGTTTGGAGAATAAATTATGTTTCGAGGAACATAAAAATGGGGAAGAAAATCACTACTTTTATAGATTGAAATTTTAGGCTTGTCGAAAATTTTAACAACACCGGATATACTTTCTATTGTTTTCCTTATTTCGGGTCCTCTACCACCAACTCCATAAGCATTCTTTCTAATAACAAAGATGTTAATTGAGGTAAGCTTTAAAAGATTTCTTAATTCTGTTATTTCTTTTTTTTCAATAGTCCTTAAAATAAACTTTCCATAATCTACTGATAGTCCACTGGTTTTATCCGAAAAAGCAAACGCGCCTGGTTTTCGAGATAGCAAGGCAAAAATATCAACCGCCTCTTTATAGGGACCGTAAAATCTTTTGTCATCTAAAAATCCTAAAGATGTCCCAGCGGGTAGAAATAATACTTTTTTATCAGACAAATCTTTTGTCAAAAATTCTTCAGCTTCTTGATATTCTCTTGGAAAATCTAGAGTCCTCAGTCTTGCATCATGCTCCGCCTTCGGCTTACCATATAGTTCACCAACCCAAAAAGGCAGGGAGTTTAAAAAAATAAATATTATTATTAACGCTAGTAAAAAATTTGAGATAAATCTTGTCTTTATTTTACTAATCTCCTCAGAGGTAATCGCCACTAGAACAGAGTATGGAAAAGCAGAGATAACTATCATCCGACTAATGTCTCTAATGATAATAGAGAAAGGCAAACGATAAATAATGTCCTTAAGACTGTAAATTATCAAAGGTAAAAGAGCAACAATAACTAAATGTAAAACTTTTTTGTCTTTTTTCCTCAATATTAGTGCTAAAAAGGAAAGAATTGGCGGGGTAAAACTAATTGGAAATAAGAATTTTGGATAAGCAATCTCAAATTGACAATTAAACAACCCCCCCCAAAGTCTAACTATGTTGGTAAAATTTAACCTAATTCCAAACCTTAGGGCATCATAAGCAGAAACTGTCTGAGTTAATAGTGGGTCAGGAAAAAAAACAAGCGGTAAAACCCAAGCAAGATGAAATAACAAGCTGATAAGGAGTATAACAAAGAATGAACGAATAAAAATAAAAAAATTCCCTCCAGAAGAAACAACTAAAGGAAAAGAGGCAATCATTAAAAGAGGAAATAAGAACATTACCGGAGATTGAAAAAAGGTAAAAGCGAAAAGAAGTCCACCAATTATTGAATAAAAAATTCTATCTTTTTCAATAGAATATTTAAATGCTAAAAGGAAAAAGGGTAAAATTATCATTGTCAAAAGAACAAAAATCCAACCCATAATTGAATAGTTAAATACCAATGGGGTTGTCATATAAATAAATCCGCTCAAAAAAGAAGATTTAGGACAAAGTCCAATTTTACAGCAAAAGTAATAACAGGAGAAAGGAATAAAAGAAAGAAAAAAAACTAATAAAATCTTGCTAAATATCGCTCCCCCAATACCGATTTTAGAAAACAAATAAACAAGAGAATTAAAGGGGTAGGTATTAAGATGGGGTAATCTGGCTCCTAAAAGATTATTTCCCCAGCTATAGAATCCATGTTCGCCAAAAACTTCCATCTGGGAGTTAGTTAGCGGAAGTGACCAATCAGAGCCGATCACTATACCCGAAACCAAAACTCCCCTTAGAAAGAAAATTGCAATAAGAACATATAAAAGGAATGCAACTATATATTTTCTCACCATTATTTTGTTGCGATAAATAAAATCTCCTGCCCTAAAACTTCCAAGGGAATAAAAATTGGCTTAATGTAAACAACCCCCATCTTAGCTCTAAGTGCTGGGTTAGGGGGAAATCCAAAAGCAAAAATATATTTTATTTTAATATCTCTAAAGCCAATATCACGTAATAAGTTAAACCAGTAAACTGCTCCGTGAACATTTATATGAGTAGGATCGGCTTCCCCAAAAAGGCGATTTAAAAAATATTTCGCGTTGGGAGTAGTTCCATATAAAATTCCATCTGTCTTAAGTCTATCGTAAGCAAATTTAAGAATCCTCTTATCGTTATTAAGATGTTCTAATACATCAAAGGCTGTTATGACATCGAATCTTTCATTAATAAACAAGGAGTTTAGTTTAACAGGTTTTCGTATTTCCGCTTGCGTATATTTTTTAGCTTCATTAACGGCATAATCAGAAACTTCTAATCCATATGTCTTAATACCAACCTTATCGCATAAACTTAAAAAGTAGCCAAAAGCACAACCAATATCTAAAACAGTCTTAATTTTATTCTTCATTGAGAATAATATATTCAGATGATACTGAAATATTTTTCGCTTTTCTTTACTAAAGGCATATCCTAAAAACTGTTTATTAAAATACTCGCGATTATATGGGTTATTCACGCCGCCCCATCTCCTTTCTTAAAAACAAGATTACCTGCTTGCAATCTCTTTATCAATTCTAATTCTCTATTAGCAATTTTATCCCAATCATATCTTTTTATCTTTTTATTAAGACCAAAAACATATTTCCTCCTTAAACTCTCATTGCTCAAAAACTTAATTATGGTTTTAGCAAAGAAAATAGTATTGCCTATAGTCACAACCTGAATATTTTCTCCAAAAATTTCTTTAAAAACAGGAAGATTATAGGTAATGGGAGCCAAACCACAAGCAATAGCCTCAAAAACAACAATTCCCCACCCTTCCTCATAAGACGGTAAGATAAAAACTTTCCCTGTCTTTAAAATTTTGTAAACATCTTCGTTTTTTTGGATAAAACCCCTAAATTCAACAGAATCTAAAACGCCAACGCTCATAAATTTCTCTTTTAAATCTTTAATTATTTTTTCTTCCCCAGCACCAATTAATATTAACTTTGCTTCCGGCACTTTTTCTAAAACTAACGGCCAAATTTTAGGGAGATCAAATATCCCCTTGGTTAAATTAAGTCTTCCTAGGAAAATAACATTTTTACGTTTTGGCTTTTTTGGCTTTATTCTTTTTATTTTAGTAATATCTACACCTCCTCCTAAAACAATTAATTTTTCAGGATTAAAACCCATTTTGACTAATGATTTTTTGACTCCATTATTCAAAAGAAAAATTAAATCTGCCCTTTTGAGAAGAAAAAAGCTAACCCTTTGAAGTAAAAAAGATCCCAGGGCAAACAAAAACTTATTTTTCTCCCTTTTGGTTGGGGGCAAATTGATATGGAAAATATTAGCTACCCATTTAGCTTCAGAGTTTTTCCTTTTGATCCAAAAAGCGGGAAAGGTATTACAAATAAAATCACCAGTCGTGTAAAGAAGATCATATTTTTGCTCTTTTAGGATTTTCAATGAACTAAAAGCCCTTAAAATATAAATCGGACCAATAATAAAAACGCGAGGAAGCTTCTGATAAAGCCTTTCAAGAAAATTTCTTGGAAGGGAAAAATATTTTTCTGCTCCCAGCTCTTCTTTTAAAAATCGACTGATTGAAGGACCAAGAACAGAAACTCTCAGCCCTCTCCATCTTTTAATTGTCTGAGCACATCTAATATCTCCTCCGCTTCCAAGAAAACTATCCAGCATTTGGTTATAAAAAACTAATACTTTTATGCCCTCCATTTTTTCAAGGTGTAGATAACAATCCAATCTATATATTTCAAACTAACCAAATCTAAACAAATTTGCTATTCCTTCGGCTGGGCCACTAATTTGGTAATAGATACTCTTCCTGGTCTTTGGCAAGGAAACTTTCTTAGCAATAAGTAATGGGTTTGAGGCAAACAAAGAAGGATAAAGCCTTGCTAGGGCATTCATCAATTTTTGAAATGGTACCCGAGAAACAAAATCGGTAGTCCCTACCACTTTCTCCAATTTAAAACCCGTCTGCAATAAAAGTTTTGACAACCGTTTTATAGTGAAAAAACGAAGGTGGCAAGGAACCAACTGAAAGTCATGAAAATCACAAAAAATTCCCATAAGAAGTGCTAAGCGGCAAAATATCCAACCAATGTTCGGAGTAGAAATGATAATTCTCCCTCCGAATTTCATTACTCTATTTGCCTCGGCTAGGGCGTGTATCGGATCAAAAAGATGCTCAAGAGTCTCAAGGCTAACCACTGTGTCAAAAATTTTATCTGGAAATGGTAACTTTTGTGTGCTTACATCAACTAATTTAACCTTAAAGTATCCTCGTTTTAAAGCGGTTTTTAAATTTTTTCTTGATAAATCAACTCCATATAATTTTTTATTTTTGATTATCAGCGCATTTTTACCAGTTCCACAACCAATATCTAAAATCTTCTCCCCGGCAACATATTTCTGTACTACTTTTTCTCTTTCCAAAAGACAATTACTAGTATCTGAGGTTATTAAACTGTAACCTCGGTAGTAATCTTCCATCGGATTAACAGTTCTTGTTTTTTGACGGATATTTTTCATTTTTATAAAAGCCACCATATTCTATTTGTTTAGTCTTGCTAAACAAATAGGGAATAAAAAAAAGCGCTGATCTAAAAATTCGTCCCCACTCGTAGGGTTCAGTGATCATTCTTATAAAGTAATTCCAACTGAAGTAAACCCTCTTTAATGACCATCGATTCCATTTATTTATCTCTTCCCAGGAAAGATTAGGATAGTTAATCTCTCCTTTTTGGTTAATATATTTATTCTTTTTAAGCCAATTATAAAATGGCGTCATGGGGTATGGTTTTGGTAATGTAATAGTGTAGCGTTGGACAGGTAATCGCCTAGCCCATTCGGTAGTTTTTTTAATTGTCTCTACACTCTCGTGGGGAAGCCCGGTAATAAAATCAGCAACAATAAAAATACCTGCTTTTGCAGCATCATAAGTAAATCTTTCCGCCATTTGGGGCGTTGTTCCCTTTCTAATAGCCTGAAGAATTTTTAAATCTCCACTCTCATAGCCCACATGGAGCGTTCGACAACCCGCCCTCTTCATTAATTTTAGAGTTTCAAAATCTAAATTTGCCCGCGAATAGCCACTCCAACAAATTTTCAAATTGTTTTTAATGATTGCTTCAGAAATTTCAATTGCCCTCTCTTTAGGTAATGTATCATCTTGAAAAAAAACCTCTTTTATATAGGGCATTTCCCTTTTTATAAATCTCAACTCCTCAATTACGTTCTCTATGCTTCTTTTTCTATAACCAGCTCCCTTATTAATAGTATTTGGCCATAAACAGAAGGTACACAATCCCCAAGAACAACCCCTCCCGGTAAATAAATCAACAAAGGGGTATTGATGACCGGTCTGATGATAATCCCAAATGTTAAGATGCCGGCGATAAACATCAGTAACAAAAGGAAACTTGTCTAGTTCTTCTTCCGGAACAGGCAAACGAGGTGGGTTTTTGATAATCTTTTTCCCTTTTTTATAATAAAGACCTTTAATTTTACTTTTGGGCACTCCCTTGGCTATCTCCAAAACAGTAAAATCAAATTCACCTTCTGCTAACATATCGATGTTTTTTGCCTTTTTTAAAGTCTTTTTGGGGTAAATCGAGGCCCAAGGACCAACCATCACTACTTGACAACCGGTTAAATCTTTTATTTTTTTTCCCACCTCAATATCATTATCTAAGCTAGCAGTAGAAAAGTATAACACAAGAAGTTCTGGCTCAAATTCTTTAGCTATCTGATATGTCTGTTCATGGGTAAAACCCCTGTTTTGAGCATCCAGAAGTTTAGGATGATGCCCCCATCTTTCAAGTAAACCAGTACAATATCCCAAGTAAATTGGATACCATTCACTTCCAGAAATCCCCACTACTGCCCAACGGGCATTACGCATAAAATTTTTAATAAAAGGAGGGTTTAAAAGCAAAACTCTCATTCATGTCTCCATTTTTGGTTAGAGGCAAACAGTAACTCTCTAAGATATCCAAAGGACCAAGCAAAAACCATTATAATACAAGCATAAACAAAATTAAAGGCGATTCCAAATGATTTTGAACTATAAAGCCCATAAACAAAAAGTCCAACTATAAAAATTAAACTCGTAAGGAAAGAAAAAAAAATTAACCGAGGAAAAAGAATATTCAAAACAAAAAGAATGACCAAAAAAGGAATAAAAAAACCTACTCCTTTTTGGGTTAAAGTAACCCCTCTCACTCTTCTCCTTTGCAAAAGAACCTTCGCTTGAGCATAGCGCATCATCTGGTTTAACCAACTCTTCGGCGTAGTTCTCCGGAAGTGATAAACAATAACATCCGGGACATAAAGCAGTTGATAACCTAAATCTTCAACTTTTTGGGTCATTAAAACATCCTCACCCTCCACTAGAGTTTCGTCAATCGGAAAAATTTTTTCTAAAACTTCCCGTCTAAAAATTGCATTTGAGCCGTGAGAACGGCTTTTAATTATTCTTTTATATTGTTTGGTCGGGGAACCTGCATTAAAAGCATACGCCATATCAAAAATCAAACTTACCGCCTTACCAAAGGGTCTTTCAAACGAGGGAACCAAATTTGGTCCGCTAATTCCCCCAACTTTAGGATCAGTAAAATACTTAACGGCGTTAATTAACCAATCTTTATGAAAAGTACAATCTACATCGGTAAAGGCGATCAAGTCTCCTTTTGAGGCTAAAAAACCAACATTTCGACCGGCCACTACTGTTGTTTTGGGGTTGTCAACTACTTTTACTCTGAATTTACGGGCTATTGTTCTTGTTTTATCAGTAGAAAAACCATCGGCAATAATAATTTCTATTTTCTTTTGGGGATAGTTTAATCTCTTTAAACTCTCCAGACATTTTTTAATCAGTTTTTCTCCATTTTTAACAGGAATTACTACAGAAAACTTTGGTAAATCTCTCTTTTTCACTTCTTAGTGTTCACCCCCATAATACTAAATAAAAATGAAGAAAAAAATGTTTGAAAACCAACTATCAAAATCGTATTTGCCAAAATCATTGGTCTAACTGCCTGAAGTTCGCCAAATCCCTTTTTAGCCCAAAAAACAAAAACCAATAAATTAATCAATATCCCCAAAAAAATTAACAATCCTCCTAAAGCAATTCCTCTTTCTAGGTTAAAATACTTAAATAGCAACCTTAAAGTTTTACTTTTTTTCTGATAACCTTGAGTATAAGCAAAAATCTTAGCATGTAAACCATTAATCACAATTTGAAATCCGAGAATTAAAAGTAAAGAAGATAAAATCATTGAATGAATATCAAATCCATGCTTTAAAAAATAAAAGGGACCAAAAAAAAGCCTCACTAAACCAAAAAAACCAAAAACCAAAATAATAAAACCCGGAATTAAAAAAAGATGGTTTGGACTATACATTAGAAGAAAGCGAATATGCCTCCAAGCGTCTTTTACTCCCGAAAGTTTTGATTTACCTTTTCTTGGATAATATCTAATTGGTACCTCAAAAATTTTCATTTTCTTCTCTAAAGCCTTAACTAACATCTCTGAAGCAAATTCCATCCCCGTTGTTTTTAGTTCTAGTTTTTTAAAAACCTCTTTAGTAAAAGCTCTCATACCGCATTGGGAATCAGAAATATTTATCCCAAACATCAAACGGATCATCGCTGAAAGAATCGGATTACCCAAATACCGATGGCTCCAAGACATCGCTCCTGGCAAAATTTTCCCCCTAAATCTTGAACCAATTACCAAATCATATCCCTTTTTAAGAGGGCTAATAAATTTATTAATCTCCCGAAAATCATAAGTGTCATCAGAATCTCCGATTATAATATATTCTCCCTTAGCCGCCGCTAAACCCTTTAAATAAGCACTGCCATAACCCTTCTCTTTTTGAAAAACCACCCTTGCCCCCAACTTCTTAGCAATTTTAACAGAATTATCAGTTGAACCATTATCCACTACCACAATCTCAGCTGAAAGCTTATGTTTCTTAATAGCTTCCTTGGCTTTCTTAATAGAATTGCCAATACCCTCTTCTTCATTTAAACAGGGCATTACCACCGAAACCTCAGGAAATTTTTGTTTAGCGACCATTCTTAATTCTCACCAAAAGAGAAACAGCAAAAATAGTATACCAAAAAAGGGCTCTTCCCATCAATAAAGTGGCTTCGATTTTGTCTTTAAAAGTAAAAAAATATCCCAAAAGAGGAAAAAAATCGTGTCTGAAAAATAAAATTATATTTTCAAAAATAAAAACTCCCAGAAGAATTTTTCGCCACCGTTGCCCCAGACAGCCAATAAAAATTATCCCCCAATAAAGTAAGAAAAAAAGTACGGGAAATAAATTATCCACTAAACCCCTCCTCGAGTAGACCCCCTGAGAAACGAAAACGATGAAAAAAATTGGAATTAAGACAAAAAAGATAAACTCGAATTTTTTTATTTTGATATTTTTCATAATTCCCAGAATTGTAAAAAGAAAACCAGAAATTGAAAAAGCTCCAATCAAAGTAAACCGATAAAATCCCAAACCAACACCGGGAATATTAGGATGAGGACTATCAATAAAAAGCCCAAGGAAATTGTAAAAACGATTTTTAAAATGAGTAACAAAATCAAATGTCAACTCTGTAAAAGGGCCTCCGGTCTTTAGAGGTGAATATAAATATGGACTTATTCTATTGTCGCTTAATTTCCCCCACATCAACCAAAGAAAGAAAAACAAAAATGGGACAAAAAGAAAAACAAGTCTGCTTCTTTTTTTCTTTAAAAACCACAGATAAAAAGATGACAAAAAGATATAGGGTAGAGAAGCGGGATGAGTCAAAAAGGCTAATGAGGAATAAAAAGCAAGCAGAAAAATGGTAATCCGCTCATTTTCTAACCCGCCTAAAAGAATTTGATAAAAATTAATAAGGAAAAATAGGGTAACTAACCTAATAGGAATAAAATGAAACATAAACAAGAAGTAATGTCCAATAAAAATTAAGGGGAGCAACCTATCTACTCTTTTTTTCAATGTAGAGCTTTCTAATAAACTAAAATTAGAAACTACCAATAAGGAAACTAAGAAAATAATAATTCCCTGAAAAACGAAGAATCTATCGCCGAAAAAATAAAGAAAAGGTAGAGAATAAAAAGAAACTAAAGGTGTTCTATCGGAGACGGTACAACTCCGAAGAAGTTCTTCACTAACCCCACTCTTGCCTAATCGATAAAAAAATATTTTTGCTACCCCATAAGGCAAAAGATAATCTTGCTTATAGAAACCAAGGGGGATGATATAGCTAGAAGAACTATCAAAATAAAAATCAAATCTTTTGTTTTTGGGAGTAGCGTCAAAAAAAGAAACTATTGAAATAAGAAAAAGAACAAAAAACAATTGTATTAAAAAAGTTCTTCTGTATAATTTTATTGCCTTTGTAAAAAATTTCCTTCTGATTATTAATGTTATTAATACTCCCAGGGGAATAGTTAAAAACAATAAATCACTTTTAATTACTGCCTGTCTTAAAAAAGAAATGAAAGATACCAGAGCGATACCGGCACTATATAAAAAACTAACATTAACTATTCTCTTGGTTAATAAAAAACTTCCAATTAAGATTCCTGTAGAAAAGGTAATAATTGCTAACCACAAAAAATACAAAAAATAGTTTAAAAAACTTCTTTTAAAATAAATTATCCTCTCGAAAAATCTTGGTTTTTGAGAAGAAAAAAAGAAAACCTCGCTAATTGTTTGGAGTCCGTCAGGATCGTATGTTTTTAAAAAGGTCATCCTAATCCGATCCGTCTTAATACCTTCCCTTGGAAGATAATGCTCTTTAATCTCCTCGTTGTTATTCACTACATTCTGCTGATAAACTATCTTCTTTTCTAAATAAAAAACTAAATTGTAATCAACAGCACGGCGGTATCCAAAATCAAAAACCATTTTCGTTAGGACTAAAGATGGAAATTCAATTTCTAAAAAGGGTTTTTCTTTCCTCCCCACATCAAAGTACACAAAAGTCTCGGGGTCGTTATCAAAAGCAGAATTTACTGAACCTCCTTTCTCTTTTGGAAAAGAATCTACCACTCCAAAAAATTTAATTTCCTTTAAGTTAGGTTTAATTCTTTGAAAATTTCTCTCGCTTCCCCATAAAAGAGAAAATAATAAAAATAAACCCAAAAAAAGAAAAATAATTAAATCAAAGAATTTATTTTTTTTCATATCTTCTTCTCCC
>Ga0129301_1001620_pt1 | contig 10594 bp, 8 predicted proteins | sample ConPoolayeHmetaG_FD_94489 | JGI IMG/M metagenome (GOLD analysis project Ga0129301, IMG submission 94489) | Hot spring microbial mat communities from California, USA to study Microbial Dark Matter (Phase II) - Cone Pool mat layer H metaG ...
CGGAAAAAGTGCCATCGCAATCTACGAATAGTACTTTGAAGCCTTGCTTTGCACAGTTGACGGCAAATTGAATGGCAAGGGTTGTTTTTCCCGTTTCTGGCTCTCCATACACTAGACTTATGCTTCCTTCTGGAATGCCTTCTCCTAGAATTCTGTCGAGCAGTTCGCAGCCTGTTGGAATGGTGTGCATAGCACTTGTCCACATCAACGAATATAAGTAGCGAATTTAATAATTTGCCTTGTGCAACAGCATTTATGCGATAGGAAGTGACATGAGGGCGAAAATAGCAGTAGCCACAGTTTCAGGAAAAGCCTACTATCTAATCGTAAACGAGTTGAATAGGCGAAACATATCCTTTTTAAGCTTAATACCAAATGAGCAGATACCCGCAGACGTTAAGGTCGTATTGACCACAGATGCAGAGCGCTCTTTAATAAATCATGAGAAAATCTTGACAATTGAAAACTCAAAATCAATTGAAGCCCTAGTTAATCAAGCGTTGCAGATAGATCAAGGAAAAGAAGCCTACGAAAAAATCGTCATAGGCATCGACCCTGGCGAAGTTTTTGGGCTAGCCGTTTTGGCTGATGGTGCAGTTGTTGAGACTGGAAACTGCTTCGGCATTAAAGAAACGCTGGAAAGAATAGAGCATGTTATAAAAAATTTTCAAGAAACGCCTACAGCAACAGTTGTAGTCAAAATTGGTGATGGGATTCCAGAGTATAAAGAGAAACTTTTAGAAGCCTTAAATGATATGTTACCGTCAAACGTAACGCTAGAAAGCGTGAGTGAAGCAGGAACTAACCGTCATATAAGTGAGACTAAACATAGAAGGGGATTGAGGGACATAGTTTCAGCGATAAGGATAGCTGGAAGAAACGGCCAAACGTTTGCTAGGAGAAAGAAAGATGAATAAAACAGTTGAAAAGGGAAAAACGCTTCTTGTCGATGGCCCAGCTTCTGTCATAGTCGTTTCTGGAAAGACAGCGGTCTTTGGTCTGGTGCTAAAGAATGGACAAAAGGTTGTTATCCGTGAAGGAAAACAGCTACCCTTTGCAGTTGAAGAACCAACCACATTTGATGTATCGCTTGGAGAAGGCGCAGGCATGGAGGAAGTGGATGGAAACACAGTTCCTCCTTCATGGAGCAAAGCCTACGAAGAACTATCAAACATACAAGCAAAGCCTGCTACAATTCTAGTTCTTGGCACCATCGATTCAGGGAAAACAAGTTTCTGTACATTTCTAATCAACAAATTGACGGAGGCAAAGCAGAAGATAGCGATTCTTGATGGAGATTTAGGACAATCAGATATTGGGCCTCCATGCACGGTTGCCTACACAATCGTATCTAAACCTCTTACGGACCTCTTCAACTTGGAAGCAAAAAACGCCTTCTTTGTAGGTGTAACATCGCCCAGCAGCGCAGTTGAGAAGGCTGTAGAAGGCTTAGCCTCATTGAAAAAAGAGGCTCTAACGCACAATCCAGATTGGATTATTGTGAATACTGATGGGTGGGTTGGAGAAGAAGCCGCTGTTAGATACAAAACTCAGCTTGTCGAGAAGCTCTGTCCAGATATCGTTTTCTGCATACAGCAAGCTGATGAATTGACTCCGCTTGTTAATGCTCTTGAAAAGTTTAGAAGAGTCCATGTCGAGTCTCCGCAGGCGGTAAGACAGAGAAGCCGAGAAAAACGCAAAAACCTTCGAGAACTAGGCTATGTGAAATATTTAAAAGACGCCAAAATTCAGTCCATCCCGTTAAGTTGGGTAAAAATAGAAGAAGACATGCCGGTCTGTTTAAGTGACAACATAAGCCTTAGACAAGCAAGAAAAATCTATGATCTTTTAGGAATGAAGTCTCTACATGTGTCTGAAAGACCTGACAAAATCTGCTTGGTTGTCGGTAGAGAACGGTGGATAAACCCTGAAGGAATTAAAAGAGTTGAAGAGTTCGCTGGAAAGAAGGTTGAGATTGTATGGAAAGGTGAAGAGGAAGGTTTGCTTACTGCACTGTACAATAGCGAGAGAAGATTTTTGGGGATAGGGGTCTTGAGGGAAGTGCATTATAAAAGGAAAACTGTGAAAATCTACACTTCTGTCGCTAGAGATATTGCAATAGTTTCCATTGGCAAAGTGAAACTAAATAGAAGTCTAAAGGAAGTTCCAACGCTTTTAACTCCGGAAAACTCGGCGAATTTGCATAAGCTCAGCTAAAGAATCTGCTTAGCTCTTCTCCAACCACTCCATCTTCATCAGGCAAAACTATCAGATTATTCTTTATCCATGCTGGAAGAAACCGTTGACAATAGGACGTTGCAAACCGATAATCTAGAAAAACCATTGCGCCCCTATCTTCAAGCGTTCTAACAGGTCTGCCTGCAGCCTGAGAAGCCTTTTTCATTGCTGGAAGAACATAACCATACTCTCGTCCAAGCCCAGGAAATCGGATGTCAAAATATCTAATTTGCTCTTTCACTTTCGGAGTAGGCTCTGCATACGGCACTCCAACAATTGCCACGGCGTTCATCTGGTCTCCTGGATAATCAACGCCTTCCGAAGAACGCCCACCTTGCACTCCAAGAAGTATTCCGCCGCCGTTTCTGGCTAGAGCTTTAAATTCTGCAACCATTTTTTCATTTTCTCGTGAGCTCATACCTCGGCGCTCGCAGAAAACGGGTTTATCAACCGCTTTTTCTATTCCAGCGTTGACAAGCGCTTGCAAAACTTCAAAGGAAGGCGTGAAGACTCCTACATTTGCTGGAGTGTTTTCCACCACTTCTTGGATGCGTTTGATGATTTTCTTGTACATTTCTGGTGTTCGCTGCTCCATTGCTGTTGTGACGCCTCTGCAAATGAGCGGTAGAATATGCTCTTTCGGAAAGGGTGAAGGAACTACGCTTTTGAAAGTTTTTTCCGGCAGCCCTGTTATTGTTGCGTATGCTTCGAGCGGTTGAAGTGTTCCAGACATGACGATGCTAGAGTTGACAGCAGAGAAAACAGGCGCCGTTACTTTTGACGGGTCCAAGGCGGTTATTTCTAATCTTGCTGTTAAGCCACCTTGCCTTGATACGTACTTGCTTATTGTGCGAGCAAATGCTAAATCGTTAACTGTTTCAATCCATCTTGAAAGAAATTCTCCCATTGCATTAATGAAAGAACGTGGATATTTTCCATTAGCAAGCTGTTCTCGTCTGATTAATCTTCCAACCTCGTTGAGGTGTTCAAAAAATGTGGGGGGATTATCAATTTCCGTTTTTTCTTGAACAAGTTCTATCAAAAACTCTGGCTCAACCAAAATTTCCTTTTTGACTTTTTCCGCTTCCTCCTCAATTTCTTCTCTAAAAATCTTTGAGAAACTTGCAATCTCTTTATAATCGAACTTTTTCGCTTCGATTTCTGCTTGTTTCATTGTGAAAAGTGATAAGGTGCTGCTTGCGATTTCTATTGCGGTGTCTGGAAGATTGTGCGCTTCGTCGACTATTAGGAGAATTTTGTTCATGGGGCGGTTAAGATTTTTTAGAAACGGTCCTCGTATGGCTGGGTCGAAAACGTAAAGATAACTTAGTGCAACAACCTTGACTTCTGGAAGAACCATTTTAACAACTTCGTAGGGACATAAACTTCTGCTGCGGCACATTTTTTGAATCTCTGAGGCTTTGTAAGCTTGCGAAGATACTTGCTCTTGAATCTCAAAGTATTCATCCTCCTTCTTGTCTGTGTTTTTATAGTATGGGCATCTGTCCCTAGCTTTCAAGAGTTCGCAAACTTCCATAGCTGAACGTGCGTCTAAAGCGTGTCTAATCACCAGCGGATGTAAGCACATGTCAAGTCTTCCGCTTACAGAAATTCCAGAAACATGCTGTTTTTTGGAAATCTCCCTTAGCTCTTCGATTACACGCTCATGCTGACGATGAGTTCTTGCCACATACAGAATTTTGAGGTTTCTATCTAAGGCGTAGGGCAAGCATGCGGATAATGCGGAAATGGTTTTTCCTAAGCCGTTACTGCCTTCAATTAAGACTGAGCACCCTTCGCCTATAGCTTCGGAGAGTTTGTTGATAAATTTGTCTTGATGAGGTCTAACTTCAGCATATGGGAAAAATTTTGCAACATCTTTCGGTAGCCCATTCATATACTATTCCACGGTTGCTTTTGACGGACAAAGATTGTCTAGAGGGCATTTGACACATAATGGTTTTAGAGCCTTACAATATCTTCTTCCATGCATAATGAGTAATATGTGAACTGCAAAATAATCTTCTGGAGCGTACAGTGACTGAAGCGCCTTGCGTATTGCTTCGTAATCACCATTTGCTGGAGCGAGATCGAGACGTTTCGATACACGATAAACATGCGTATCCACAGGTATCGTAGGCTGGTTGGCTGAAAAAAGCAAAACAACATCAGCAGTCTTAGGTCCAACTCCAGGCAATTGCATTAAAGTTTTTCTTGCCTCCTCAAATGGCAAAGCCAGAATCGTTTTCAAATCTCCATGAAATTTCTCGAGAATAATTGTCGAAACTTGCCTTATTGTTTTAGCTTTATTTCTGTACAATCCAGCAACTTGCAAGCACCTTTCAATCTGACTTGTTTCAGCGTTTGCTAAGGCTTTAGGCGTTATTTCGAAGTGTTTCGAAAGGTTTTCGAAGGCTTTTGTCGTATTCCTATCAGCAGTGTTCTGCGAAATTATCGTCACTATTAGTGTCGTGAACGGCTCTTTTCTTGAACGTGTCCCATTTGGCATTTCAAATGTTGTCTTCAATAGTTGCAAGATTTTTTCGGCTCTTCTCTCCCTCACGCATTCACATCTCTGTCTTTTGAAAATGATAAATAGTGATTGTGTGAAGCTATTAATAAGCAGTGGAGAACCAGTCAATGGAACGTGCCAAAATTGTTAAAGATGAAATAATAGAACGGAATGTGCGCTTCTTGTCCGTGTATTTGGAAACCAAAAACGCATGTCTAATCCTTCTAAGCGAAAGAGAGGATAAACTTGGAACCATGGCAATTGCAGTGCCCAAACCTATTGACACTCCAGGCTTGCCCACGTCCTCTGTCCTGCTAGGCGACAGATACACAATTTCAGCTCGCATGTTCGCTGAACATGTGGCTTCATCAAAAAGAAAGATAGCCGTAGTTTCCATGTACCTTGAAACAGTTGACGAAACACAAGCGCAATCAATCTTCAAACGACTTATTGAAAAAACCGTCTCCAAAGAACCCAACGCAGAGGGAACAATAACATGAGCCTAAGAACCTTTTTGGAACAGATGGAAACGAAAAAAGAAATACTGCAAGTGAAGGAGCAAGTTTCAACACATTTCGAAATCGCACAAATTATAAAAAGCTTCGACAATGATGGCCCTATTCTTCTGTTTGAAAACGTAGAAAACAGCAAAAATCACGTTGTAGCTAATGTTTGTGGAACACGGAAAAGAATCTGCAACGCACTGGGCATCGAACCAACAAAATTATATCAAAAACTGGCTGAGACTTGGCGCTCTCCAAAAAAACCAAAAACAGTCAACGACGGTTTAGCTAAGGAAACCATTGAAAAGCCAGACCTTTCTAAGCTTCCAATTCTAACCCATTTTGAGAAGGATGCTGGACCCTATATTACTTCGGCTATAGTTCATTCAAAAAGCGTTGATGGAAAGGTTGAAAATGTTTCGGTGCATCGTCTGCAGGTTTTAGACAAGAACCATTTAGCCATTCGACTAGTTCCGAGACATCTCTTCAAACTATGGACAATGGCGAAGAAAGCCGGCAAAGATTTGGACATTGCCATCGCTATTGGTATTCATCCAGCAGTTTTGCTTGCTTCTTCTTCACCTGTTCCTTTCGGCGTGAACGAGTTCGACGTAGCAAACTCTCTTCTAGACGGCAATCTTCGTTTGATAGAATGCAATATGGTGGATGCTTGTGCTCCAGCGGATGCCGAAATCGTTTTAGAAGGCAGAATCTCCTCAAAACAAGAAGTTGCTGAAGGACCATTTGTTGACATAACTGGCACATATGATATTCAGAGAAAACAGCCAGTTGTCGAAATTGTTAATGTCATGCACCGTAAAGATTTTCTTTACCATGCGCTTTTGCCATCCGGAGCAGAGCATAGGCTTTTGATGGGATTGCCTCATGAAGTTTTAATCTTGGAATCTGTCTCGAAGGTTGTGCCAAAAGTTTGCGCAGTAAACCTTTCAATGGGCGGAAGCGGTTGGCTCCATGCAATAGTAGCAATAGAAAAACAGGTTGAAGGCGATGGAAAAAACGCTTTATTAGCTGCTTTCGCTGCGCATCCAAGCCTCAAACATGCGATTGTTGTAGATTCAGACATTGACGTTTTCAATCCTCACGAGGTGGAATGGGCTGTTGCAACCAGATTCCAAGCAAATAAAGATTTGCTACTCATCGACCATGTGCGAGGCTCCACGCTGGACTGCTCTGCTGAACAAGAAACCGGCTTAACAAGCAAAATGGGAATTGACGCAACCAGACCATTTACCAAGCCAAAAGAAAAATTTGAGCGAGCAAAATTTCCACCTACCAAGCGAGTTGAAAACCTTTTACGTAAGCTACGAGAAGCATGAGACTTTTTATTTTTGCACACTAGTTTATATTTAAAAATGCCATAGTAATGTGAGGTGCTTTGAGTGCCTGAAAAGAAAAAGGAGGATACGGGTATGTCGTTGAAGGTTGAGGATGTTATGGTTAAAGAAGTCATCACTATTGACGAAAACTCTTCAGTTAAAGAGGCAGCTGAGATTATGAACAAGTTTGAGATTGGCTGTTTGATTGCAGTTAGCAAGAAGAAGGCTGTTGGAATAGTGACCGAAAGAGACATGCTTAAACGTGTGGTTGCTGAATCGAGAGACGCAAGCAAAAACAAGGTGAAGGACATTATGTCAAGTCCCTTGGTTGTTGTTGAGCCAAACATGGATTTAGAGGAAGCAGTGAAGCTAATGTTTCAGATGAAGATTAAGAAGTTGCCTGTTGTTGAAGAAAAACGTTTGGTAGGACTAGTTTCGCTGACTGATATTGCACGTTTTCAGCCTCAAATGATTACTATTCTAAAGCAGCTCGCAGCCAAGCAAGCTGCACCTAAGAGTATGCAGAAAGTCATGGACTACTACGTAGTTTAGCCGCAAAAGTTCTATCAAAAGCAAAATCCAACTTAAACACATAAGCATTGAAAAGTAGAAAACACTGTTATTATTTGATATTTTACATTTGCCTTCTCTTTTGAAAATTGGCTAGAAGGATTCACTTTAAAAAGGTGTTTAGCTTTTCTTTTAAAAGCGAGCCCACGATGAAGAAAACTTTCGTGTTAAAAGTAGATTCACAAGAACCTGACCAATACAAGATTAGGCAGGCAGCAGACTTGATTAGAAACGGTAAGCTGGTAGCGTTTCCCACCGAAACTGTCTACGGCTTAGGCGCTGACGCATTAAACTCAAAAGCAGTTAAGTCTCTTTTCAAAGCTAAGAAAAGACCCTTTGATAATCCGCCAATAGTGCACGTTAGCGATATTGAAATGGTTTACAAGCTAGCGAAGACTGTGCCGCCAAACGCTGAAAAGCTTATGAAAAAATTCTGGCCTGGACCTTTAACTCTGATTTTCAAGCGTTCAATGATTGTGCCCAGCATTACTGTTGCTGGCTTAGATACCGTTGCAGTTAGAATGCCTAGACACGCTGTTGCTTTGGCTTTAATACGAGAAAGCGGTTGCCCGATTGCAGCGCCAAGCGCGAACCTTGCAGGCAAACCTAGCCCAACTTCAGCAGAGCATGTTCTAGAAGACTTAAATGGGCGAATAGACGCTGTCTTGGACGCCGGACCAACATACATTGGCGTAGAGTCCACCGTTTTAGACTTAACTGTTAAAACTCCAGAAGTTTTGAGACCTGGAGGAACGCCTTTTGAAATTTTGAAGCAAATCTTAGATAATGCGATTTTGCATCCAATCGCTCTGGCTGAAAAAGAGGTTGATGTTGAAAAGGCTCGCTCGCCTGGAATGAAGCATAGGCACTACGCGCCCAGTGCAGAGATGATTGTTGTTGAAGGAGACCTAGCCGGTATTGTTGGAAAGGTTAGGGAACTGGCAAGTTTTTATGAAAGCAAGAGCTTTAAGGTTGGAATTCTTGCTACTGACGAGACCATTGCGAATTATAGTGCTGATGTTGTGAGGTCTGTTGGAAGCCGAAGCGACTTGGAGGGTGTTGCGAGGAACTTGTTCAGGCTTTTAAGAGAGTTGGACGCTAAAGGTGTTAATTTTATTATTGCTGAAGGCGTGCCTGTTGAGGGGCTTGGATTAGCTGTTATGAATAGGCTGCGAAAGGCTTGTGGTTACAGAATTGTTAAGGCAAATAGATATTAGCGTTTGGAGCAGGTGTGCTCTGATATTTTGAAGGGCTGATTTTTTTTTACTTCCTATATATAGGTTTGACATTGTTTTGGATTGAAAATCAGTTAATAGGGCTTAGCCCTATCTAGGTTTTAACATTTTATTTCTAATAGGCTTTTAGCTGAGGGAGGCTTGCTCTCTCTGAGAGCTTTAGATCCCCTTATATATACCTTCAAACATGGGTTGAATTTTGTTGTGTTGGGATGATTTGATGAACAAACGTTTTGTTGTTTGAGTCGGATTCCGAATTTGTATAATTACTTATAATTCAGAATCTTCATTCATAGAGGTTAAATGTGATGTATTAAGATACGTTATTCAGCGGTTGCTCAGCTGCGGAAGTTTACGCAATGATTTGCTCTGTTCAAAATCCTTCGATTCATGCAAACTGGAGACTAGGCGATAGCATTTCTAGAAGGTTAGGGTGAAAATTGTGAGGCTTCGTTGGAGAACGCTTCTCATAGTTGGAGCAGTCCTCGTTTGTCTTCTTGCTGTTTTGCTTCTTGTTTCTAATGCTATCATATCGAGTAGCGTTGTTGGCATGGAGCAGAAGCATACTGCTCAGGAGATGAATAGGCTTGTTGGTATTTTGGCGCTTGAGCTTTCTGGATTAGACTCTACAACAGTAGATTATGCAAGGTGGGATGACACTTATGGCTTTGTTCAGACTGGGAATGCAAGCTATATTGGATCAAATCTTGTGGATTCTACTTTCACAAATTTAAGAGTAAACATAATACTTTTCTTTAATTCTTCAGGCGATTTGGTTTACGGAAAAGCCTTTGATCTAGTGAATGAAACTGAAATACCTGTACCATCAAGTTTATTGGAGCATCTTGCATCAAATAGCTTCTTGCTTACGCATGAAGACTTGACGAGCAACAAAACGGGCGTTTTATCAATTCCTAAATATCCTATGCTAGTTGCTTCTAGGCCGATTTTGACCAGCTTAGGTGAAGGACCGATTGCTGGGACATTGATCATGGGACGCCTTCTTGATTCTAGGGAAATGAACCACATAGAGCAACTTGCCCACTTGCCTATTACTATACAAATCCTTGGTGAGCAATGGGTTTCTTCAGATTTTGAAACCGCCTACTCTTCGCTGGCAAAAGAAAACACAATCTCTGTTCAGCCTTTAGACAGCAAAAGCATTGCAGGTTTCGTTTTGTTAAAAGATGTTTATGGAAACCCCACTTTTATTCTTCGCTTAGTCATGCCGCGAGATTATTATGCCCAAGGGCAAGCAAGCGTTATCTATGTTGCCTTTGCGCTTGCGATAGTGGGCTTAATCTTTACTGGAGTTACAATAATACTTTTGGAAAAATGTGTGCTATCTAGGGTTTTTCGACTTCGTGATGATGTGAGAAAAATAGGGAAAACACGAGATTTTAGCGCCAGAGTGTCAGTATGCGGAAAAGATGAGCTGTGTGATTTGGCGAATGACATCAACAGCACATTGTCAGAGCTGGAGCAGACGACAAGGAGATTTGAAACATTGCTTGAGACAGCTAAAGAAGGAATAATTACTGTTGATGTTGATGAGAATATTACTTTTGTTAACAAAGCTTTCATTGATATTGTGGGCTACGAAGCAGATGAGCTTCTCGGTTTAAATGTTCGGAAGTTGCTTGATGAAGAAGGCGTTAAAAAAATTACAATGGAAACGCAAGTTAGAAGAGAAGGCAAAACAAGCCGTTACGAACTTGTTTTCTACCGCAAAAACGGTGAGCCTCGGATTACTCATTTATCAGCGTCGCCGCTATGGAATGAAGATGGAAGCTATGCTGGCGCTTTAGGAATAGTTATGGACATCACTGAGAAGAAGCATTTGGAGCAAGCGCTTCTGGAATCAGAACTCAAGTTTAAGAAATTATTTGAAAGCAATCCAGAAGCCTCAGCCTTAGTCGACAGCGAAAGCCGTATTCTAGAAATTAATCCAAAGTTCAGTGAACTTTTTGGCTATTCAGTGGAAGAGGCTAAAGGAAAAGCTCTCGACGATTTAATAGTGCCAGAAGACAAACGGGAAGAGGCAAAAACGCTTACACAGGAAAGTATGAAAGGATACGTTTATCATGAAACAACCAGAAAAGCCAGAGATGGGTTGTTAATTCCAGTTTTGATATCTGCGGCGCCAATAAAAATTGGAGACAAATTTGCAGGCTGCGTAGTATCATATAGAGATATTAC
>Ga0129301_1001621_pt1 | contig 10589 bp, 6 predicted proteins | sample ConPoolayeHmetaG_FD_94489 | JGI IMG/M metagenome (GOLD analysis project Ga0129301, IMG submission 94489) | Hot spring microbial mat communities from California, USA to study Microbial Dark Matter (Phase II) - Cone Pool mat layer H metaG ...
ATATCCCCGTCGCTTGAGCTGAAGCGCGCGTTCCAGAGTGGGCAGCTTAACCTCGCCTCCGATGTCTTTGGCTCCTTGTCCCCACTTTATTTCAATGCCCTCAACCCCGAGCTTCTCTATAGCATACTCGGGGACACCAAGGCGGGTATCCTCAACATTTGCCTGAACCAGTAACGTTCCATAGCCTTGATACCAGTCTTGATATATTTTTACCCTCCTTGCTAACTCCGGAGACTTCATAATCTTGCCATTTTTGAACTCGGCATGAGGGTCCATGCCACAAACATTTTCGCCACAGACAAGAACCGCACCGCATATGGCTATGGCTATAGCCGTGCCCTCCCAGTTCACTCGCGCTATTTCAGTCGAACCCAAAGCGCCTGTGAAGAAAGGAATTTTCATCTTAATCTTCTGTCTCTTAGCACCAATTTCGGTAGACAGGTCAACAGCAGAGAAGATAGCCTTATCCGGGTCGGCTTCGATACCAACTGCGCCAACACATGTGCCCTGGATGTTGAAATGGGAGAAATCCACAGGATAATCCTTTTCCGATCCCGCAATAACCTTGCTGAAGGGCTGCGGGTAGATAATCTCCCTTCCCCTGAGCGCCGACCGTCCTACTTCACAATAGCCTGGGCAACCATCAACGCAGGTGACACACAATCCCGAAATAGGTGCTGGCGCCACTCTGGTCGTCGTTAGTGTGGCTGCACTGGAGTTTGGCTTGCTGAAAGTCATCTATTACCTCCTTTATATTTTTACCGGTATCCCTTTTTCTTTTAGATACCGTTTTGCTTCAATTATAGAAATCTCCCCGAAGTGGAAGATAGAAGCGGCTAAGACTGCTGATGCTTTGCCAATGGTTACAGCTTCATAAAGGTGCTCTAGCTTTCCTGCTCCACCGGAGGCAATAACTGGAATGTTAACGGCTTCAGCCACAGCTCTAGTCATCTCCAGGTCATATCCCTCCTTCGTGCCATCGGCATCTTTGCTGGTGAGCAGAATCTCGCCAGCCCCAAGCTTCTCCACTCTCTTTGCCCACTTGACAATATCTATTCCTGTAGCTTCGTTGCCACCTCTGACCACAACTTCTAGTCGCGGAAGACCACTCCCAATAGGATTTTTCCGCCCGTCGATAGCAACAACAAGCTTTTGCCTGCCAAATTTTTTGGATGCCTCTGTTATAAGCTTTGGATTTTTGACAGCCGCGGTATTTATTGATACCTTATCCACGCCAAGGTCGAATAAGGCTTTCATATCCTCGACGCTTCTAATTCCGCCACCCACGGCAAAAGGAATGGTAACCTTTTCCGCCACTTTCTTGACCCACTCTAGCCTGGTTCCCCTATTTTCCACAGTGGCAGCGATATCAAGGAAAACCAGCTCATCAGCCCCTTCACGGCAATAAGCTTCTGCCGCCTCCACAGGGTCTCGGGCATCTCTCAAGTTCACGAACTTTACGCCCTTGACCACCCTGCCGTCCTTCACATCTAAGCAGGGTATAACTCGCACTATATTATTCATTTCATGACCTCCGAGAATTTGATCAGGTCTCGATATTCCATTACGGTCCTCATAGCATGGTTTTCCACTTCTATGCCAGATTCCACAGCAGCAGCCGCAGGGTTTAGCCCACCAATAAGTATCATCCCTACTTTGTTTACTTCCACGGGAACGCCACATACCGGCTTGCTCACTTCACCCATCATAAGCACTCCACCCAGACCAGCTTCTTTTAGTCCGGCAATAACTTTTTCTGCTGTGGATTGACACAACCCAGGTATCTCCCTGAAGTTGGCCAATATCCTTCCCTGGCCTTCTGTAGCAGCTTTGACGACACTGGTCATTTTACTGGTGATGAATATCTCTGAGGGATCTAAGGAGGAACCTGAATACTGAATAAGTTCCACAAACCGCAATGGCTTACGGTTCTTGATTTGAAGGATACCACCAAACTTGGAATTCATGGGTATTCCAGCTTTGAGCAGAGCGCCGTTAACGATGATACTACAAACCGTAGCCAAACCTATCTTACCCTGGGGCACAGTTATCTCGCCCAATTTTTCACCTTCACGGGCTATAGCTACAAGCTCACTAACGCAAATCCCAGCCTGAAAAACTTCCTTCATTGCTTCTAGCGCTTTTCTAAATTGCCTCACAGGGAAGAAAGAGACGTTGACAGGAACTTTTCCTTGACATTTGTCCATGTCGAAGTCTGTTTGATACGCTAGAAGCTCAATCTTGGAAGCTACGAAACCGACCTTGTCGCTCACCAGAGCGCTTTCTAGTTCTTCTCGACCTAGCTGTGTAATCAACCTTCCATCTCTTCCTACGCTCTCCGTAAAGCCACGCTCGTCCATTAGCTTGAGATGATAGCGAACCGCCCGTTCGCTTAAGTCGATACCCTGCTCTTTAAGAGCGTGAGAAATAACTCGGGCACCAACAGGCTCGCTGGATTGACTCAGAATCCTGAGAATGGCGATTGTCTTTCTTTCTACGTCCTGTGTTTCGAAACCCACGGCAAGTCCCACTTTTTGTAGGTAATAGGCAACCGTCGTCTACAATACCACAACGAAGTCACTTTTGTCAAGCACAGTGTGCTCCGATCACGAGTTTGCTTAGTTCTGTTGTTTGGTGTATGATGAGCCCTAGCTCATGCGATACTCTGTCGAATCTGCGCTTAAAAAGCGAGTTTAGCTATCAAGAATCAAGTCACAAATTTGACAAGATATGAAGGTAGGCGTTCTGGCTCTCCAAGGCTCCTTCATAGAGCATATTGGCATTCTGCGAAAATTGGGTGTGGAGACTTCTCCAATTCGGCTGCCCCGTGAGCTCGATAGTATAGATGGGCTTATCATCCCCGGCGGAGAGAGCACTACTATACTGAGGCTCATGAAGGATTTTGGGTTAATTAAGCCCATAAGAGAGATGGCTCAAGACGGTTTACCTATTTGGGGAACCTGCGCAGGCATGATTTTGCTGGCTAAGGAAGTATCCAACTCTGAAATGGAGACTCTAGGACTTATGGACGTGAAAGTCAGACGGAATGCCTTCGGCAGCCAGATTGACAGTTTTGAGATAGACTTACAGATACCGCTTCTGGGAAAACTGCCATTCCGTGCCATTTTCATCCGAGCTCCTATTATTGAACAGGCCAAGCCTGGTGTGGAAATCGTATCCCGTCTTCCTGATGGTAGGATCGTCGCCATTAGGCAGGATCGGCTATTAGCTTGTGCTTTCCATCCAGAGTTCACCGACGATCTAAGGTTTCACAGCTATTTCTTAAATATAGTAAAAGGGTCCTGCAGCCCTAAAGACAAAAATCTTCCATGTAGCCATGTTAAGTCCCGAAGCGCAGCAGCACCTGGAAACTATACAACGGCAAATCTTATGTTTCGGATTGAGGTTTCTGTAAAGCCTAGGTTTCCCGATCTCGAAGGGGACAGGCTAAAGACAGACATCCATGACATTGGCATCACCACTGTAAAGGAAGTCAGGGTCAGCGACGTATATTTTCTAGAGGGAAAACTAGATGAAACTGAGCTGGAAAGGATTGGTCGGGAATTGCTGGCTGACCCGGTGTTTGAAGACTTTTCCTGGGGGGAGGGTCCTCTGTCCAGCCTCTCAGGCGAGGACACCCACCTCATTGTTGTAACCTATAATCCTGGTGTCACCGATCCTGTGGCTTCCAGTGTCAGTAAGGCAATCCGTGACCTTGGCATAGATACAGTCACGTCAGTCAAGACAGCTCGCAAATACTCCCTACGAGGCGAGCTATCGGAGCATGCCCTCAGGTCTATCTGCGATAAGCTCTTGGTGAATAGTGTGATCCAGCACGTAGTTACCAAGAAAGAGACGATTGCACTTCCCACCCCAACCTACAAATTCGTGTTAAACACTGTTGATTTGCTGAGCCTGGACGATGATGGTCTGATGGAATTAAGCAGGGGCAGGCTCTGGCTCAATCTAACCGAGATGAAGCGCATCAAGGACTACTTCTCAAAGTTGGGACGCAATCCCACCGATGTGGAGCTTGAAACCCTGGCACAGACCTGGTCGGAACACTGCATCCATAAGACTTTCAAGAGCAAAATAAAGCTAGGCGAGGATATTGTCGATAACCTACTTAAGAGCACAGTGATGAAGGTTACTGAAGAGTTGAAAAAACCTTGGTGTCTTTCAGTTTTTCGAGACAATGCTGGCGTAATAGATTTCGATGGACGCTACGCCATTTGTTTCAAGGTAGAGACGCACAATCATCCCTCGGCAATAGAGCCCTACGGAGGAGCAGCGACAGGTATAGGCGGTGTCATTCGCGATATCCTAGGGACAGGATTAGGAGCCAAGCCCATCCTGAATACCGACGTGTTTTGCTTTGCCCCTCCTGATTTCCCCTATGACAAACTTCCCCGTGGGGTGTTGCATCCCCGGCGCATTTTCAAGGGCGTCCGCGCCGGCGTGGCAGACTATGGAAACCGAATGGGCATACCCACGCTAAACGGTGCTATCTTGTTTGATGAGCGGTACGTAGGAAACCCGCTAGTGTTCTGCGGAACAGTGGGAATGTTGCCTGTGAGCATGAGCCAGCGGGGCCAGCAGCAGCCTGGAGATTTTGTGGTTCTGGTAGGGGGGAGGACTGGGCGGGATGGCATCCACGGGGTTACTTTCGCTTCTGGAGAACTCACCAAAGAGTCAGAAACCATATCTTCTAGCTCAGTTCAGATTGGCGACCCTATTACGGAGAAGAAGCTGATGGATGTTCTCCTGAAGGCGCGGGACCGGGGACTGTACCGTCGTATCACCGATTGTGGAGGAGGCGGACTTTCATCGGCGGTGGGGGAGATGGCTGAGGAAACAGGCGTGCGCGTTTACTTAGAACGAGTCCCCCTCAAATACTCCGGGCTCTCTTATACAGAGATATGGATATCCGAGTCTCAGGAGCGCATGGTGTTGGCTGTGCCACCAGATACAGTCAACCAGCTGATTTCTCTTTTCCAGAGCGAAGGAGTGGAAGCCGCTGTTATCGGCGAATTCACCAACACTCGACGGCTTGAGCTTTTCTACGAGGACAATCTGGTTGGCGACCTCGATATGGAGTTCCTGCACAAAGGGCTGCCTCAACCGGAAAAAGAGGCTATTTGGGAGCCGCCTAAGCATGAAGAGCCAGATTTCCCACAGCCATCTGACCTGGGCGAGCAGCTTTTGCGTATCCTGTCCTCCTGGAATGTTTGTAGTAAAGAATGGGTGATACGACAGTATGACCATGAGGTGCAAGGCGGTAGCGTTCTCAAGCCTCTTACAGGAGTGAACAACGATGGCCCCAGCGATGCTACTATCGTCAGACCGTTGCTAGATTCCGATATGGGCATCATCGTGGCCAATGGCATAAATCCCAAGTATGGGGACATTGACCCCTATTGGATGGCTGCGTCAGCCATAGACGAGGCATTGCGGCAAATTGTTGCTGTCGGTGGCAGCCTCAAAAAGGTAGCGCTCCTGGACAATTTTTGTTGGGGTAACCCAGACAAACCGGACAGACTGGGTGGGCTGGTGAGAGCAGCCCAAGCCTGTTACGACATTGCCCTGGGCTATGAAACTCCATTCATTTCTGGTAAAGATAGTCTCTACAATGAATTCGAAACTGAACAAGAGAGCATTTGCATTCCACCTACGCTGCTCATCTCAGCTGTAGCGGTAATGGATAATGTAGAGAGGGCGGTTACAATGGATTGCAAGCGAGAAGGAGACCTCATTTACATTGTGGGCACCACTTGGAATGAACTCGGTGGGTCACAATATTACAGCATCCATGGCTATATCGGCAACAGAGTTCCCCGTGTTAACCCCAAGAAGGGCAAGAGGCTCATGGATGCCCTCAGTGCTGCCATGGAAAAGGGTTTGGTCAGGGCTTGTCATGACCTGAGTGAAGGAGGTCTTGGGGTAGCTGCCGCCGAGATGGCATTCGCTGGAGGTCTAGGGATGGTAATAGACTTGGCAAAAGTGCCTTTGGGCGAAGCCATTAATCGCGACGATTATGTGCTTTTCTCAGAGTCAAATACCAGATTTCTGGTAGAGGTAGCCCCGGAGGACAGGCACCGGTTCGAGAGCACGATGGCTGGAGTTAATTTTGCTGCCATTGGTCAGGTTACAAGTAAAGAGAAACTAGAAGTTTATGCTTTCAATGGAAAAATGGTGCTTTCAGCTTCTATTGCTGAACTCAAAGAGGCTTGGCAAAGACCACTTCGCTGGTAGGGCTTGATATGATGGGCAAGGTAAAGACATTGATACTGAGGGCGCCGGGTACAAACTGTGATGCGGAAACCGCTTTTGCTTTTGAGCAAGCGGGGGCAGAGGTGGACTTAGTCAGCGTGAGTGAACTTATCCGTCGGCGCAAGCTTCTCTCTAATTATCAGATAATGGTCATTCCTGGTGGCTTTACTTACGGAGATGATGTTTCAGCTGGGAAAATCTTTGCCAACGAGCTGAGACTCAATTTAGGAGACGAAATCCAGAAGTTTGTTGACGATGGCAAGCTTATTCTGGGCATCTGCAACGGTTTTCAGGTCTTGGTGAAAGCTGGCTTGTTACCTGAGCCTCGAGACAAGAAACTGCAGTCGCTAACCTTAGCTGTCAATGATTCGGGGAAATTTGAGTGTCGCTGGGTGTACCTCCGTGTCAACCAAAAAAGCCCCTGCGTTTTTACGCGTGGAATAGACCTTATGTATCTCCCGGTAGCTCACGGAGAGGGCAAGGTAGTAATTGAATCGGGGGCATTAGAAGAGCTAAATGTGGCACTTTACTATGCCGACGAGACAGGTGATGTTCGAGCTGGCTACCCTCACAATCCGAATGGTTCAGTGAACAACATAGCTGGCATCTGTGATGCCAGCGGTCGCATTTTTGCCCTGATGCCACATCCAGAGCGATTCATCCGTTGGACGCAACATCCAAGATGGACTAGAGAGCCCCGCCGAGATTATGGGGATGGGTTCCATATTTTTCTGAACGCTGTGGAGTGGGCTAGAAGCATCCAATAAAGGAGCAGCTTATCGTGCCTCAACTTCTACAGACTACAGAAAATGCTCATCGATGTTTGCTATACTAATTGCCAGAAGGAGACGAATTGCACAGCATCAGAATTGGCATAGCTCAGGTCAACTCCACAGTTGGAGACTTGCCCGGCAATACCGAGAAGATAATCAAGTTTATTAATGAAGCTAAATCGCTTGGCGTTGACTTGGTAACCTTCCCTGAACTAGCCATCACCGGCTATCCTCCTGAGGATTTGCTGCTCAAACCGCAGTTCATTAAGCAAAACCGGGAGTGCCTTAACAAGATAATAGAACATAGCTCAGATATAGCAGTGGTAGTAGGCTTCGTGGATAGCGATGGTGATATATACAATGCTGCCGCGGTACTTTATGACAAAAGATTGGTGGGCGTTTACCACAAGTTTTATTTGCCCAACTATGGCGTGTTCGATGAAAATAGATATTTCCAAGCTGGCAAAGAATGTCCAGTTTTTGTCATTTGTGGCATCGGCATAGGCGTAACCATCTGTGAAGATATGTGGTATGAAGCCGGGCCAGCAATTGTCCAAGCCCATGCCGGGGCTAGAGTGCTGATTAATATAAGCGCCTCTCCATATCATGCTGGCAAAGGACTCTCGAGAGAGAGGATGCTTGCGACCAGAGCCTCAGACAGTGTAGCTGTTGTTGTCTACAATAATTTAGTTGGTGGGCAAGATGAGCTTGTATTTGATGGCAATAGCCTGATTATCAGTGAAAAAGGAGAAGTTATTGCCCGGGGGAAACAGTTCGAGGAAGATTTTGTAGCAGCTGATTTAGATATGGAGTCCGTTTTTCGCTCCCAATTGCACGATCCCCGGCGAAGAAAAGAAACACCATGGATAAGAGACAAACTAGAAGAAGTTACCAAGATAGAGGTGTCGAAGGAGCCTCGGGCGATTGCCAGACCCCCCTTGCCGGCGAGACAAGTTGAAAGGTTAGATGAAATCGCTGAGATTTATCAGGCTCTCGTCCTTGGCACCAGAGACTATGTGCGCAAAAACGGCTTTGAGAAAGTGGTTATTGGTCTGTCTGGTGGAGTTGACTCAAGCTTGGTAGCTGCTATAGCCACAGATGCCTTGGGGGCTGATAATGTCATAGGTGTTTCCATGCCCTCTCGTTATTCCTCGCCCGGGAGCATATCAGACGCCCAGGCTTTAGCCGGAAATCTGGGCATACAATTCAAGATAATACCTATTGAGAAAGCGTTTAGCTCTTATTTGGAAACACTGGCAGAGCCTTTCAAGGATACCCAACCCGATATTACCGAAGAGAACATTCAAGCCAGAATCAGGGGTAATATTCTCTTCGCCCTGTCCAACAAGTTCGGCTGGTTAGTGCTGGCTTGCAGCAATAAAAGCGAGACAGCTACTGGCTATACCACCCTTTATGGAGACATGGCTGGTGGCTTCATCCCACTCAAGGATGTGCCCAAAACGACGGTTTACAAGTTGGCACAGTACAAGAATCGCCAAGCCGGGAAAGAGGTCATACCAAGAGCTGTCCTGACCAAGGCACCATCGGCTGAACTAAGACCCAACCAAAAAGATACTGATACTCTGCCTCCATATGATATACTAGACCCGATTCTGAAAGCTTATGTAGAGGATGACTTGGCGATTGACCAAATCGTAGCTCTGGGTTTTGACCGCGATACAGTTACGAGGGTAGCTCGCATGGTAGACAGAAGCGAATACAAGCGACGCCAAGCTGCTCCCGGCATAAAGATAACACCCCGGGACTTTGGCAGGGATAGGCGATTGCCCATCACTAATCGATTCAAAGAGGAGTAGTTTGAGAAAAATCGGCGGTATCTTGGTAGCAATCGGCGTGGGCATTTTAGTAGGCTGGGGGTTTCATTTGCTCTTCGGTTTAGTTTTTCCATGGCTACCCTTATCCGTTAAGATTGCCTTCGCTGCCATAGCCGTAGGGCTTATCCTACTCCTTATATCGCTAGGCTGGGAAAGGTATCGAGCATCCAGAGAAGAGAAAGAGAAATTCAAGGAGGTGGAAAAATGATGGTCGTTACCACAGAACAAATAGAGGGCAAGAGGATAGTGGAAACCCTGGGATTGGTTAGCGGCAGCACTATCCGCGCTAGGCATGTAGGGCATGACATTATGGCTGGCTTGCGCAACATTGTTGGTGGCGAAATTAAAGACTACACCGTTATGCTGGCTCAAGCTCGTGAGGAAGCATTGCAGAGGATGATTGAGAAAGCCGAAAAGCTGGACGCCAATGCTGTAATAGGCACCAGGTTTGTAACTTCTATGGTTATGTCTGGAGCGGCCGAGATGGTAGCCTATGGAACAGCAGTAAAAGTACTGTGAATTTTGGCACTACAAGACGAGTGAACTTCCTATGGCGAAAAGCTTTCGGGATTTGCTTGAGACCTAAGTATTAAGATTAAGTAAGATTAAGTATTAAGATATAGATTCCAGAAATAGGAGGATTTATGACTAAGAGACAGCGAGCCGAAGCCAAAGAATATGTTCTCAAATTAGCTAAAGAGCAAGATATTAAATTCATAAACTTGTGGTTTACTGACATCCTGGGTTTTCTCAAAAGCTTTTCTATAACCTTTAAAGAATTAGAAACAGCTTTGGAAATCGGAAGTGGCTTTGACGGCTCCTCAATTCAGGGCTTTGCCCGTATTGATGAAAGCGATATGGTGGCTATGCCCGATCCCACCACGTTCCAAATTATTCCATGGCGATCACAAGAGCACAAAACTGCTAGGATGTTTTGTGATATTTGCTGGCCTGGTGGGCAGCCTTTTGAAGGCGACCCTAGATATGTGTTGAAGAGAAACTTAAAAAAGGCTGCTAATATGGGATATACCTTTTATGTTGGTCCTGAGCTGGAATACTTCTACTTTAGGAATTCAGAATCACCTGAATTTCTGGACCAGGGTGGCTATTTCGATCTAACCCCGCCTGATATAGCTACTGATTTGAGGCGGGAGACGATCCTCATCTTGGAGGAGATGGGCATCGGTGTGGAGTACAGCCATCATGAAGTTGCTCCTAGCCAACACGAAATAGATTTATGTTACACCGACGCCTTGACCATGGCTGATAATGTCATGACTTATCGCCTCGTAGTTAAGCAAGTAGCCCAAAAACATGGCATCTATGCTACTTTCATGCCCAAGCCCGTGTTTGGAGTCAATGGCAGTGGCATGCATGTCCACATGTCATTGTTTAAGGGAGATAGAAACGCCTTCTTTGATGACAAGGACCCGATTCATTTATCAAAAATAGCCAAGAGTTTTGCTGCCGGACTACTAAAATTCGCGCCCGAAATTACCTCTGTTACCAATCAATGGGTCAATTCTTATAAACGCCTGCTCCCAGGCTACGAAGCACCAGTATATATTACTTGGGCGAGAAGAAACCGAGCTGATTTAATCAGAATCCCTGAGTATCAGCCAGGGAAAGAAAAGTCCACCAGGATCGAATATCGTGCGCCTGATCCGGCATGCAACCCATATCTAGCTTTCAGTGTTCTGCTGGCTGCTGG
>Ga0129301_1001628_pt1 | contig 10559 bp, 13 predicted proteins | sample ConPoolayeHmetaG_FD_94489 | JGI IMG/M metagenome (GOLD analysis project Ga0129301, IMG submission 94489) | Hot spring microbial mat communities from California, USA to study Microbial Dark Matter (Phase II) - Cone Pool mat layer H metaG ...
ACGCCTGGGGATCCCAACCGTCGTCGATTGTGATCACTACACTGATCCGGTTGTCGGTGATTGTTTGAGTTGGCTCGGCGGTTGGAACGTCCGTTGGCACCATGGTCGGAGTCGGGGAGGGAATCGCGGTGGGTTCGACAAGCTCACCACCTTCGGTCGGCGTCGCCGTAGGAACAGCGGTGACCGGCGGAACTGTTCCCGTACAGGCCGCCAGCAGGATCGCAAGAACCAGAGCGAAGGTCAGCCTGTTCATCTCGGTCTCCTTTCCCCCTTAGGGGATATCGATTTATTAATGGTTATAGGATATCACAGCTCAGAAAAAAACGCAAAAAAAGCCGACCGGCAGTTGCCCATCGGCTTATCTTAAAAGCTTCTCCTCCCACCATTCCGGAGGCACGATCGCTGCCAGCATCCCCAGTAGCAGCGTCACCCCGATTATTAGCCAGGGTTTAGCCTGCAAGAAAAGCGAAAACAGATCCGGTCGGGCGGCCTCAGTGATATTAAGGATGGTCGCCCAAGCCTCCATCGCCAGGAAGAGAAAGGCCCCGTAAAGGATTGGCTTGATCCTCATCTCTTTTCTCCTTTCTAACTCTAGAGTATAGCAAGAGATTGCCAAAAGAAAAGGCCGCTCGGCTTGGGAAAGCAGAGCGGCTTTAGTCGAAGCTTACGGAGCAGGCGGGAAGAAGAAATGCATTTCCTTTCACCTCTCCTATCAGTTACAATTGGCCTGTGTTCGAGAACTACGTTCACACTAAAGAAGATCTAGAGGCAATTGGGGAAGCCCTTGAGTATCTGGAGCGTCCGGAGTTGGATTTTATCTTCAGAGACCGCAGTCTGATCAAAAACACACTTGTGATCAGCTTTGACTCCAGAGAACTTTTCATTTGGACTAAGTTAGGGACGTCGAAGCTGGATAAGATGCTTTGTCAAGTTAAAGGCTGGAATGCTTACCGTACTGGCCATCAAATAGAGTTTTCCGACAAAGATCAGGTTGGGTGGCGGGCTGGAATTAAAATCGAAAAGATATTGGAATATTTACCCCCCGAGTTCGATAAGAGTGATTTTGAAATTCCAAAGATTAATGGGAGTCTTCTCACCCCCTTTATAGGAATCCACAAAAAACAGCGGGAAACGAACCTTCGTCCGCAGGACCCGTATTATACGTATGAAAGCTACCTTGCCACGATCATTCATGAGTTTGGCCATGTTTATTTCAATCAACACAAGCTCTGGTTCTACGGGAGCAAGGAGGAAACTCTTAATTATATTTCTCTAGCTCGAGGTCTTTACCAAGGAGAGGCGGTCTCTGGGAAAGTTTTCCTTCCATTGAGGTTTCCGATTGACAGGAAATTGATCAGTGAGGTATTTGCATTCTGTACTGATTACAGCGCGGCAAAAATGTTTTGGCCGAGGCACATTAGGGAGATAAATAAAGAAAATGAGAAGAAGCTGAAGTGGTTTGCAGAAGAAGAGAAGGGAAGGGACCTTGATTGCCAGGACTCTATTTTGATCGAGGATCCCCATAATGCGGCGGCAGTTTTGGGAAAAATCCTTTTAGAGGTGTATCCTAGAAGTTGGCCCGACCTACTTTTGAAGCTAGGTAGAATTTGAGAAAGTTCCGAGTAAAAAAGGCCAGGAAACTTTCGTTTCCCAGCCCTTATTGGACTTATGACGGCCACGGATTGCAGGCGGGGCCGCACTCCTTTACGGCTGAGCCGCCGCAGGCATAAGGTTGTAGTTGAATTCTATCACTGAACTATAGGACTTGCAAGGTCATTTCCGAAACTGCTACTGTAATTGCAGAGGAAGGGAGTTGATTCGTCGGGAGCACATCTAAAATTGAAAAGGTTTGCGACGCTCGTTTTCCGTCAGTAGTCGGAAGGTTGATGTCGCTAATCCCAGCTGCCCTTTGTTCACGGTTCCTCTGCCCACAGGCCTCGATCGCGGAACTCCGCCCGTTCGAGGCCTTTTCCTTTTGTTTAGGGGAGTATCAACCGGAGTTTCTTTTCCAGGTCTTCCCGTTTTGGTTTTATGTGAGGGAGGTCTTTGGGATCGGTATAAATGAATAGATCGCTGATCAGGTCGCTTGCGATTTCGCGATCCTGACCTTCAAAACATTTTAGAAGTGCAGTATTTCCAGATTCCCCGGGTTGATAATCTGCCTCTAATCCGAAGACCTTATCGAAATTCACATTCAACAGGTGAAAAAGGTTGTGTTGGGTTTCGTTTCCATCTGGAGTGACTTCAGCGAGGGTTTCTTTGATGATGCCTAGCAACAAACGCCGGGCTTCTTCACAATCTCCCGACTCCACCGCTTTTGCGATCGGCGTTACGCGCCGCCAGACTCCTTCAGAATATACATTTTTGTACTTCTTTATTTCCGCCACTCTCACCTAAGATTGTATCAGGTGATTGTTGTTTGACATTCGGAAGCCCAGAAGTATAATCGGGCTAATACGTTCCTCTCAAGGAGGGAGAGATGCCAAGCCATCGTTGGGAAGACGATGAGGAGTGGGGAGAGTACCGGGAACGGGACGACGGGAGGCATTCCGTCGTATTTGGGGATAAGGACAGCGGTGGTGATCACGTCCACGCCGTTTACGATGAAGATCAGGATCTTGAATACTTCAGGGACGAAGATGGCACGGTCGTCGTTGATAATTAGCCGTTTTGTTTAGGTCTCGATCGCGGAACTCCGCCCGTTCGAGGCCTTTTCCTTTTATGTAATAATGTTTTCGGCATGGTGGAAACAAAGACGACCACTTTTTTGGAGCCGTTGACTAAGCTGTTCCCACTTACGCGGCCGATTGAGCCGGTGAAGGTGCTGATGGTTCTACCGGAGGCTTCTCCTTACGCTTCGGTGGGGGGAGTTTCCCGAGTGGGGGCGTACTTAGCGCGGGAACTGGTGCGGCTGGGTCATGACGTCCGCCTTTTTATGCCTAAGTATGGTTTCATTGACGAAAGCCAGTACCCGATGGAGATGATTGTGGAGGGTCTCAAAGTCTACACCGATGCCGAAGGCGAAGGTCCGAAGGAGCTGATCTGCAACGTGAAGACTCACCTCGGGAAAGACGGCGTCCGAACTTACTTTCTGGAGAATATGGAGTATTACGAGAAGCGGGCGAACGTTTACGGCTACTCCGACGACCCCATTCGGTTTGCGCTTCTTTGTCGGGGGGCGCTGGAGTTCCTCCGCCACTTTGAGTGGAAACCACAGGTGATTCACTCCCACGATTGGCAAACGGGGGCGGTTCCGAACTTTCTCAAGACCACTTACGCCAGGAGTAAAGATTTGGCGGGGATCGCCACGGTTTTCACCATTCACAACCTTTACTACCAAGGGATGTTTGACCACCGGCAGATCTCCGAATTGGATTCGGATGATGGAAAATCCCCGATTGCTCCTCTCTTTTCCGAGCGGTTGAGGAAGCAAAATTTTATGAAGCGGGGAATCATCTACGCCGATGCTGTTAACACGGTTTCGGAAACTTACGCCCGGGAAATCCTTACCCCCGAGTACGGGGAGGGACTGGACAAGCTCCTATTGGAGGTTCGCTCTAAGCTTTTCGGGATTACCAATGGTATCGATTATGATGACTTTAATCCTTCCAAAGATCCGTTGGTTCCTTTTCCCTTTGATATCCATACGCTAGATCGAAGGGGTTTGAACAAAATCGCTTTGCAGAAGGAATTCGGCTTGCCGGAAGGGCAAGAGCATTTCTTAATGGGGATGGTGGCGCGGCTGACAGAGCAGAAGGGAATTGATATCCTTTTGGAAGCCTTGCCTCCCTTCCTGAATGAGTTTGATGCGCAGTTCATCGTCGTCGGCGGCGGAGAAGGCCGGTACGTGACTGGCTTTCAGGATCTTCAGAAGAAGTTTCCCAAGAAAGTGGGGACGCATTTGATGCCTAATTTCACATTGCCGCGGTTGGTTTTTTCGGGGGCGGACGCCATGGCGATTCCTTCCCGCTTTGAGCCCGCGGGGCTGACTCAACTGGAGGCCATGCGCTACGGTGCGGTGCCGGTGGTGCGGAAGACCGGTGGCTTGGCGGATACGGTTACGGATTTGGATCCGTCCGGCGAAACCGGGACTGGCTTCGTTTTCCAAGAGTTCAACCCTTGGGCACTTTACGGTGCGCTAGTTCGGGCTTACGAGAACTTCCACCACCCCAAGGTTTGGGAAGCGCTGGTTAAGCGGGCGATGCAGGCCGATTTCTCCTGGGGGGCTTCGGCGAAGCGCTATGCAAATCTCTACTTCCGGGCGATCCAGCTCAAAGAAAAGTCTTCCTCGAAGGAGAGTCGAATCTTGCCGTTGGAGGAGTAAATCTAGGGCGCAGCGATTAGTGGCTAGTAGATAGCTAACAGAAGAAGTGCAAAGCTACAAGGAATTAAAAGTTTGGCAGAAGTCTATTGATCTTACGCTCTTCCTCTACAAAGCTGTTTTGAAATTTCCCAAAGACGAGCTGTATGGATTATCCTCTCAGATAAAGCGCGCCTCCGTTGCTATCCCTTCGAACATTGCCGAAGGTTTCACACGCCAACACACCGCCGAGTATATCCAATTCCTCAAGATCGCTTTTTCTTCCGGAGCTGAATTGGAAACCCAGCTTTTGATTGCTAATAAACTCGGTTTCCTTCCCGAAAAAGAATTCGACAGATTGTCAGCTGACCTATCCGAATTAATGAGAATGTTAAATGGCTTGATTCAGAAGTTGAAGACTAATCGCCAGTTACTAGTGCCTAATCACTAAACCATGCTCTGGGCCCCGTTTCTTCATCTCTACCAGCCCCCGACTCAGTTTCCGGGAGTGCTAAAAAAGATTGCGGAAGAGTCCTACGTTCCCCTGATTTCATTCTTGGAGAGAAATCCCAAAGCTAGGGTTACTCTTAACATCAGCGCTTCTCTGACCGAACAGCTTAAGCGGGCCGGTTTCGGCGATGTATTGGTTAGTCTCCGGAGACTGGCAGAGAAAGGGCAGGTGGAGCTGACCGGATCGGCCGCTTACCACCCTTTGCTTTCCCGAATTCCCTTCTCGGAGATCAGCCGCCAAGTGCAACTGAACGAAGAGATCAATCGTCGGTACTTTGGCGGAGTTTACAAGCCCCGGGGCTTTTTTCCTCCCGAAATGGCTTACTCGAGAAAGGTTGGGGATGCCGTGGCAGAGCTTGGGTACGAGTGGATTCTGGTGGAGGATTGCTGCTCTTCTATCCAGCCGCCGAGGTTCAATGCGATTTACCGCTTGGATAAGCTGAATCTGGCGGTTTTCTTCCGGCACAAAAAACTTTCGCTGGCGATTGCTTTTAGCCAGGTTCGAACTGCGGATGAGTTTGAAGCGCTGGCCCAAAAGGAACTTAAGGGAGACGACTTTATCCTAACAGCGATGGATGGGGAGACTTTCGGCCACCACCATCAGGATGGGTTTGAGATCTTGGAGGAGCTCTATTCCCGGTTAGGAAGTGCTACCGTTTCGGAGTTGCTCTCCCGCTACCCCCCGGGGGAGGAGAACGACCCGATGGAATCGACTTGGGCGGCGAGCTACGCCGATTGCAAGCGGGGGGCAATTTACCCCCGTTGGGATCATCCAGGGAGCTTTCTCCATCCCAAGCAGTGGGAGCTCTACCGTTTGGCTTTGACCGTCGTAGAGGGTTACCCCCACCAGATTTCTGCCCGATTTGCGGACGAGAGGGCTCGTGGGCATCTAACCGCTGATCAGCAGCGGTGGCTGAAAGCTCGGGAGCTGCTGGATAAAGGTCTCCACTCCGACCAGTTTTGGTGGGCGTCCCACAATCCGCATTGGCACCCGACAATGGTGCAAAAAGGGGCAAAACTGCTTTTGGAAGCTGTCCTTAACACTCCGGAAGTATCGGAATCCGAGGAGAAGCGCGCGCGGGATCTTTATCGGGAGATCACCACCGAGGGGATTAAGCGCTATGGTCGGGAACCGATAATTGGGTAGAATCGATTAGATGCTTTGGGCGAGTTTTCTCCACCGCTGTCAGGCGCAATTCGCCCAGAGAAAGGCTAGACTTTAACGTAAATAAACAATGTACTGGGCCAACTTCCTTCACTTTTACCAGCCGCCCACCCAGAAGAAGGTTTGGGTGGATCGGATCACCAAGGAATCCTACCGGCGGATTTTAAAGGGGTTGTTAGATAATCCTAAGGCTTTTATCACTTTCAACATTAACGGGGTTCTTTTTGACCTTTGGCAGGAGTTTGGCCACACTGACGTGATTAAGATGGTGGGAGAATTGCTCCAGCGCGGGCAGATTGAGCTGACGGGATCGGCCAAGTTTCACCCGCTTCTGCCGAAGATTCCGCCGGAGGAAGTTCGGCGTCAAATCGAGCTAAACACCGAAACTCTCCGGCGGTACTTGGGCGACGTTTACCAGCCGAAGGGTTTCTTTCCCCCGGAGATGGCTTACGATGCTAATTTGGCGAAGGTGGTTAAGGAGATGGGTTTTACCTGGATCATCGCCGAAGAGCTCTCTCACCCGAAAGGTGTAAGTTATGACCGGATTTACCAGGAGGAGGAGTCGGGAATTATAATCTTCTTCCGGGAGCGCGAAATCTCCTACAAGATCCTTTCGGGTCAGTTAGGGACGGGGAAGCTTTTTCTAGAAGCGCTGGGGGAGCGGGTGACTAAGAACGAGTACCTCCTTACGGCGATGGATGGGGAGACTTTCGGCCACCACCGGCCGGGGATGGATCGGGCGCTGTTGGAGTTGTTGTCCCTTCCCGAAGTGCCGACGGTTTTGCTTTCTCAGCTGCCGGAGAAGTTTCCCCAAGTGGAGAGAGTGCGAGCGCGGCCCTCAACTTGGGCTCTAATGGAGAAGGATTTGGAGAAGAAAGTGCCATTTGCGCGTTGGGACGATCCAGACAACGAAATCCACCAACTCCAGTGGCAATTGACGGAAATGGCAATCCGGGCGGTGCGCGAATCCCGAGACCCCGGAAAGGCGCGGGAGATGTTGGACCGGGCCCTCCACTCCGACCAATATTGGTGGGCTTCGGCCCGTCCTTGGTGGTCCTTAGAGATGATTGAGCGGGGGGCGTTTGAGCTGAAGGAGACGGTGCTCGCAGTGCCTGATGCTTCCGAGGAGGTCAAGCAGAAAGCTCAAGAGCTTTACTACGCGATTCTCACCACCGGTTTCGCTTGGCAAAGGGAGGGGCGGGTGGAGGAGATGGCGCGGGTGGAAGATGAAGAGATTCGGATGCATACGGACGCGGCGCTCCCAGGTCTGCCGAAAGAGGAGATCGAAAAGATTATCGCCCACATTCAGCAGGAGCTCGAGGAAGTGGCCCGCCAGCAGGAGTTCGAGCGCGCGGCTTTGTTGCGCGATCGAATTCGGGAGCTTCGGAGTTATATCGAGAAAAAGTAGTCGAATGACCTATCAGGAAATTTTCCAGCCCCTCTTTGAGAAGTTAGGGTTCAACCCCTTAAAATTTTTTCGGGAAGGCCCCCGTTTTTTTGTGGTCGGGGGGGAGTACCGGCAGGAGCGGGTCGTTTTTAAATCGGACGTCGAGAAGCTCAAGACGCAATTGCCGAAGGCGAAGATGCGGCTCCGCGGCGAAGCTTTCTTCCTGGAAGTCGCGCAGCTAGAGCATGTTCCCCGGTTCTTTGCCAAGGGGACGCACCGGGGTTATTTTTGGGTAATTGAAGAGTGGGTACCAGGAGAGTCGCAGGAATTGGGAGAGAGTTCCTTTCTCTTTAAGCCCACTTTTTTCACGACCGAGAATCTGCGAACTGTTTTGGGTTTTTGGAAGGCGCTTCACGAATTGCCGCGGACCAACCGCACGGCTGGTTTTCGGTATTTTCAGGAGAAGATCGCCCGGAGGTACACTTTAGCGGACTACGCCTCTTTGGCTACTTTCGGGAAAGAAAGTTTGGTTGGTGCGGCTCAGCTGCGGCAGATTGGCGATTTTGTCGAAAAGAACCGGCGGTTTTTTGACGCCCACCAAACCGTGATTACCCACCACGAATTCTTTGCCCCCCATATCTTTATAAACCGCCCCGAGCTGAATGTGATTGACTGGGAGAATGTCGGATGGGGGAACCCAGCTTATGATTTCACCGAGCTTTGGATGCGCAGCGTCCTCTACCCCGAGTTCCAACAGGAGCTGGAACACCGCTTCCGCCGGCAGCAGCCTGATCCGGAAGTTTTTGACCAGCTCTTTCGGATTGAGCGGGTTCTTCAGGGTTTGGGGAATCTGCAGCTTTTTGCGACGACCCAGATTAAGGAAGAACAGCGGGTGGCGGATCGGATGAAAGAGTTCCTTTGGAGGCAGCTCGAGGAGGCTTTGGCAAGTTAGGTGCGCACTTCCGCTGAAACCGTCCGGAAAACTGATCTGCACCCATTTCACTTTCAGGAGGCCCTTCCTTTGGGGGGAGATCAGGACGCGGTTTTTACGGCGCGGGAGATTGTGGATTGGGTCGAGCGGTTTGGTGTTTTTACCCGCTTCGTTTTGGGGTCCCACCCGCCGGGTTTTTTCCGGATTAAAACTAAACTTTCTCCGGAGGAATATCTGGACGGGTTGAAAAGTTATATTGAGGGAGTCCGGCCGCACTTCTCGGGAAGGATCTTCCGGGGAATCGAATGCGATTTGCGAATTGAGCGCGGCGGAAAGTTCTCTTTTACTCCGGGAGAAGCACTGCTCTCTCGATTTGATCCAGAAGTGCCTCTAATCGCGTTGCATTTCCACTCTTCTCTGACTTACGCAGGGTTGTTCGAGTTGGAGATTGGTGATTTGGTCGGCGCTTTAAATTGGGCAATTCAGTCTGGCCGTTTTGCGATTCTCGGTCATCCCTTCGATCTTCTGGATAGGATCTGGAAGGAGAGCCCCGCAAGCTTTGAGCAATTAGCAAACCTCGCTCGGGAGCGGAAAGTGGCGTTCGAAATTAATGCCGATAAGGGTTTTGTCGCCCCAGTTCTAGAGAGACTAGTCGCAAATGGGAATCTTTTTTCCTTCGGCGGTGACTTGCACTCCTTTTCCCATTGGTTGAAGCGGGAGCCGCGAGGTTTAAAGGTTCCGCTGATCAAGCGCCAGCTAGTGGGGAGGGTTCTAGGTTTGACGCGCGAAGCAGCTGATTTCGAGAAGGATTTTTGGCGGGAGATGGATCGGTTGATTTGGCACTTACCATACCCTAGCGTGAGGAGGTGGGTGGTGAGGGACCGAGCGATTAACCTCTACCGATCTTGTCCTAGCGCCGAGGCCTTTGATTGTCAACTCCAAGATTTAATATTGGTCTTTAGCCCAGCGGACCGCCGGTGGGTGGAAAGCGGCTTGCGGAAGCTAAATCGAATTTACCGCCGGTGGGGTGGGGAAATCCGCCCTGAGGAGCGGCGACAGGCGGAAAAATGCTTTTTGACCGCACCACTAACAGTCCACGAGCGGGCGGTTTACGTCCGCTACTTAAAAGCGGCGAAAGATCTGGGGCTTAAGGAGGAACAGCTAATAAATAGTTGGGAAACGTCCGAATTGGAGCAGTTTTTCTCCCGTTGAAGGATTATAGAGTAAATATATTACTCTTGCGCTGGGTTAAAATTTCCAACTTGTAAGAAGCTGTGTTGGTGGGAGGATTTTCCGCCCGCGAGAGGTAGTATTTCCTTCCTTGACATTGGTTTCCCTCTTAGGTAGACTTTTCTTGACTCTGGGCGGAAAGAGTCTTTTTTTGTTTAGGGCTGTGAGCTTAGAAGAATTTAAGCTCTAAGATCTAAAGATGCGACGCATCATTAATTTTCTAAAAGAGGCCTGGGTGGAGTTGGGAAAAGTGGTTTGGCCTTCCAAAAATCAGACTGTGCGCTTGACCGTAGCGGTCTTGGCAGTTACTTTCGGCGTGGCGGGACTGACCGCGGCGCTGGATTACCTGTTTAATCGGATGTTGAACTTTCTGGTAGAGAAATAATGGCCGAATTGCGCTGGTACGTCGTTCATACTTACTCCGGTCACGAGCAGAAGGTTGCGGACGCACTAAAGCAGCGGGTCGAAGCCTTTAATCTTAAGGAACTCTTCGGGGAGATTCTGGTGCCGACTCAGGAGAAGATCGTGATTGATGCGGGGAAGAAGAAAACCATTCGGGAGCGCCTTTTTCCGGGGTACGTGATGATCCAGATGATTTTGACTGATGAGACTTGGGGGGTGGTGCGAAATACCACCGGGGTGACCGGTTTTGTGGGAGTAGGGGCGAAGCCAACGCCGCTTCCAGAGCACGAGGTGGAAGCGATTCTCAAGTTTACCCAGATGGAGGCGCCGAAGTTTGAGCTTAACTTCAAAGTCGGCGAAACGGTCAAGGTTATCGATGGGCCCTTCACGGATTTTCTGGGCAAGGTGGATGAGATCGATGAGGAGAAGGGCAAGGTTAAGGTGCTGGTCTCCGTCTTCGGACGGGAAACACCCATCGAGCTCGACTTTTTGCAAGTTTCCCGATTATGAGGAAACGCAGCGAAAAGCTAGGTTTCCGAAGGAAGCCGTCCTTCCTCCAGGTAAGTCGGCTCTAGTGGGTAGTAGACGGTCCGCAGTTAACGGTTAGAATGATACCAATTCGCAAGCTGTATAC
>Ga0129301_1001629_pt1 | contig 10555 bp, 9 predicted proteins | sample ConPoolayeHmetaG_FD_94489 | JGI IMG/M metagenome (GOLD analysis project Ga0129301, IMG submission 94489) | Hot spring microbial mat communities from California, USA to study Microbial Dark Matter (Phase II) - Cone Pool mat layer H metaG ...
AGACGGCACACCAGTCACAGCCCAAGACATCGCATGGAACTTCGACTTCATAGAAAGCATAACACCACCAGAACTTGATTTCATATGGAAGCCACTAATAAAATGGGAAATTCTGAATGAATACAAAATAAAACTATACGTTAATGCTACACAATGGAGTTTCTATGATTTCGGCAGCTGGGCATTAATATTTCCACAGATAGCATGGCAGACATATATAGGAGACTATGACCCAGCAACAACTGAGGACTATGAGGCTGCAGTAGCCTACAAGCCATGGGAAGTACCTCACCCATTAGTGCCAGGATTGACGATGCTCTATGGAACAGGCCCATACATCTTCGATTATTGGGATCCATTGATTGGCAAAGGTGAAATACATTTGGAAAAGAATTATAATTACTGGGCTAGACTGAACATCAATGATGCGCAGGCAACTCTTGGAATAGATGGACTGCTATATCACATAACGAAAGAACAAGGTTCAGTCTACTATACAGTACAATTCATAAACGTGAATCCCACACAGATTATAAGCTTCACGTACTGGGGAGCCTTTAAAGACGTTGGCTCAACAGGACCACGACCAGGCGCTTCCATTATATTATACCCATACCAGTCAGTAACTTTCACATACGGACCTACAATGCCATCACCTACTGGAGACCTCGGGGGTGGTACACCGCCAAGATTCTTTGATTATGACAATGTAGTAGACGGCAAAGACTTGTCTCTGTTGCTGAGAGTAATGAAGAGCGGAATTACAGGCGAGTACATACCTCAATGGTGGACAATATACATCAATGGCGTTCTGTGGAAGCAAAGCTAACATCTAGAAAAATAGAAACACAAATCAGAAGACAGTGTATTCCAAAATGTTGACAATGCCCACACGCATAATCTAAGGATACTTAAAACCACATTATCCCCTTTTTTATAAGGATCATTATTACAATTCTGAATTAATCCAAAAATCGCTTAATTTGAAACATCTTTTGAATGACGCTTTCTGAAGGAGAGCATTATAGTCAAAATAATCATAATGGTAATTGCAATCATAACTATTCCTAAAGTTGTAACGGTATTTAAACGCATAAGATAAAAGCTGATAAAGTAAACAGCATAGGTCATAAGGATTATGCCGCTAACTGCTCGTATCTTAGACCGGTGTCGATAAGCGCTTCTCGCTAGTTTTGATATGGAACCAGCAACGATTCCTATGCCGATGAAGGGAACTATAACGCCTAAGCAAAATACAAGAAGAACCAGAGGCAAAAATACAAGTAGTGTTTCTTGAAATGTACCTAACATAATTACGAAAATTGGCGCGATACACGGATCAAGAAAATAGAAGAGAAAACCAAGTGCCATAAGCCCAGCGTATGTAAAAACATATTTTCTTGATAGTTTCTGGATTATAGGCTTTGTCTCAACTTTAATTTTCAAAAATTTTAAAAAGTTGAGCCCAAGCAAGTCAAGTCCAAAAATTATGGCAAAGACACATATTATAAATGTTAAGGCATTTTGGAAGACTGATGTAGAAAATGCGATAATTAATCCTACTGATCCAAGAAAAACAAGCACAGTTGCAAAAATAAAACCTATTCCAAAGGTCGTAACCTTTAGGAAACCTTCTCTGAAACGTGTTGTTTCTCCTATAGAATAACCCAGAACAAAAGATAACAGTATAATTAGGCATGGGGAAAAGGTTTCAAAAAAACCAAAAGCAAACGCGCCTGCAAGAACAGCAATTAAAGGCATTGGTGGAGGAGAAGGTGGCGGTTCTAATCCTGCAAGATATGCCTCAATGACCTCTATTACACGAGTTTCATTGATGCCATAACCTATAAATGTCGTAAAATTGCCTTTTCCATCTTTTATCACTATCGAGTTGGGTGTAGTAGCAGTATAATCCACAGTTGCACGTATTCCATCATCAGAGAGAATGCGCTTGCCATAAGGATAAATATAATATTTCTTCCACTCAACTAAAACACGACCACTATAGCTTATTCTAATTTCATTCATTGTATCGTTTTTTCCTAAATAATCGTTAAAAATGCCCACCCAAGAGCCACATGTCTCGCAATAATCAGGATCTTCACGTGGATCCCAATAGAAGAATTCGATAGATACTTGCGTTGTTGAATTAGCTATTTGGATGAGCAAAAGAAATAGGACAAAACTGAATATAATGAGAGCGTTATTTAGTCTTATCATTTGTCTATCAAGAAAAATTAATATTTTCCAGAATATAAGTTGATATGTAGAAACATTCTATATCATCCATTACAAGATTAGAAAAATTCAATCCATTTTTGGCAGATTTATCGCTTTTTTGGCTTTCGAGTTAAGCCAGTTTTTTTAGGTATAAATGCCCATACAGATATACCTCCACCAACAAACACTAACGCCATTCCAGGAAGCAAACGATCTTTATATGGATATTCAATGCGCGACTCTCTAATCGATTTCCAGAGAGAAAGGGAAGGTATAGGATCACCATATAGATATCGTGCTTTTCCATCCAGGATTGCTGTATAATTACCTGTTTGAGTAGTAACACCTCCTAAAATTCCCTCATCCTTCTCTAAACATCCCTCATTTTTAAGGACAGTATAGATATAAAAGTCGGGATCTTGAACTGGATCCCCAGCAAACTCGACTTCAATGACAAATTGGGTTCCATCTGGACCAACTATTGAAACATTAAAGGGAATATATTGAAATGGAGGTTGCACACTGGGAAGCTCTAACATCAATCTTTCGTTTCGATTGAAAAATCCTGTCACGTTATATTGGTATGTAGACAATCCTGCAAGCTCCGAGGTCCCCCATACCAATTTCTCTAGTGAATACATGTGAGACAAAGAAAAAACAGATCCAATAAACAAAAACAAAATCCCGATTAGGAGCACTTTTTTCTTTGCAACTCTCAATTTCTTCCACTCACTTTACACTTACTTTGCTAACATACATCAACCATAAGATCTTCAAACTTGAACATATCTAAAGTTAAAATAATTCCATCTCCACCGATAAACATTTCGCTCATCTTCTAATCAAGCCGAGTTTGTATTATCAAAAATTGTCAGGCAAAAAATTCCAGATTTTTCCTCTAAAAGGCTTCTGAAAAATAAAGACTTTCCTATTTTTATCCAATCCTGAATAGCGCATCGCATGCTTTGAATAGTTAAGCTTTTATTTTTCGAAAATACTGATTTTATAGGGATAAAGGAGAGCATAGATAAAGGAGAACCCAGAAATGGGTTTGCTCTGGATAGAAGCAAAATGCAATCAACACGGTTTTGAACGTTTCACTATCAAAATCGTTAAAAAATTCAATATGCCCTCTGACGAAATTGCTCCCAGATTTAGGAGCAGACCGAAACCTGGAGAATTGAGTTGCCTACTTGTGGGAAGAGATGTGACTACTCGAGAGATAGAGAAATACATAACAGAGTATCTTCGCCAAAAAGGTATGTGGAGTTCAATTATAAGAATGCGTCTTGAAGTTTAAGATAATTCAGCAACTTTTATTCTGCAATTTTCTTAAGTTGGCTCTTATACATTTCAACAATTTCCTTACTGGTCGTAGCATCCTCTGCTGCTTTATCAAGTCTATAGTTTCCCGTGAAACGAGGAAAACGGATTGCCAACCCGCTTCCCTTTCTGATGGAATCCATCGAACATGTGTGTATTGGGCTCAAGGTTATTTCTGCACCCAAAATTTCAAGCACAATAACAGGCTCAAACCAAACATCAGCCTCAAGCATGGAATTTACCCTCGAACTCCTATGTTTTATAACATGTTTCTGCATAATCTCCGGCAGTTTCGCTAAATCCTCATCCGTAAAGCCTGTCCCGCATTTGGTAACAGTCTCAAAAATGTCATTTTCAGAATTGTAAGCTGCCAAAAGCAAGGCACCATATGTTCCTGCACGCTTTCCCCTCCCGTGAAAAGCGCCAACGACAACTAAATCCACCGTGTCTGTCATCTCGCTTTTATAATCCCGCTTGTATTTTATCCAAAGCCAGCCTCTGGCTCCAGCTTGATAAACAGAATCTGGAGCAATAGATTTGCAAACTAGGCCTTCGCAACCATTTTCTATAGCTTCTTCAAAGAATTTTTCCAGCTCCTTTGCACTGTTTGTAATTATGTGTTTGGCGATTTTTACTCTGTCACCTTCTTCAATTACTTTTTCAAGTGTTCCTCGCCTAGTCAAGTAAGATTCTAAAGTTAAGTCTTTACCATCAATGTAGAGAGCATCGAACACAAGTAGAGAAACTGGATATTCTTCCATAGCCTTTTTAATTTCATACTTGCGTCTTCGGTGCATCAGCTCTTGAAATGGTCTCATTTCACCAGTAACCGGGTCTATGGCAACACATTCAGCCTCCAAAATAGCGCTTTTCGCTGTAACATGTTTCTTGATAAGTTCAACAGCATCTGGATATTGATCAGAAATATTTTCCAATCGTCGAGAAAAGAGAATCACTTCATCGCCTTTCTTGTGAGCCTGTATTCTTTCACCATCATACTTGTATTCGGCTATGCATCTGCCGCCAAGCTTTTCAAGAATCTCCTCGGGTGTAGAAAGCCTCTCAGCCAGCATGGGTCTTATAGGTTCACCCACTAGAACTTCAAATTTTTTAATTCCTTCCAAGCCTTTTTCTGCCACAACATTTGCAACTCTCCCAAGATCTGAGGAGATATTGTAAGCTCGCTCTACAAGTTCGCGGGCTTCCTTTCCTCCACCATAGGCTATGGCTAGGGCATCAAGAACAGTCATGTCAGCAATTCCTAAACGTAAATTTCCAGTGACTGTTCTCATAATATACTTAGCCTCTTTTGGTGTGGCATCAGCTAAAAGTCCAGCTAACAATGCAGTTTTAAGGTCAACAGCTCCAGAACCAGAAGCTTTAGCCATTTTGTCAAGAGTTTCATAGACTCTTTGAGCTGTCAAAGGTTGCTGAAAAAAGGTCACTTGCTTTTTATTTCTTATGAAATTTTGAGCTGTTTCACCGATGTCTCCAGTTTTCTTTAAATCCTCTTCAATTTCAGTTTCTTTCCTTCCAGAAGCCCTTGCTAAAGCTTTTATTGCGAGTTTCTCTGCAACGCCTATTTCAAGGTTAACGAAATCTGGATATATTTTGCCTTGAGTTAAGTACACAACTTTGTCGATAATTTCTTTCGGAGTATTTTTAAGAAGGTCAACTAAGAGGTCTGTCATTTCCAGCCTTTTAGTTGTGGCTTCAATTCTCTCGTATGCATCTGCTATTACAGCATACTTCAACACTAAGCCTCTAAGAATACAAGGATAAAATACAAGTATTAAAATTTCATTTTGTCAAGCTCAATTAGCAAATCAGCAAGCCTTTCTATAGCCAAATTCCAAGCTTTCTCACCTTTCTCTTTCGAAGCCTTTGTCGGGTCGCCTATCACACCTGTTTCACTTAGCTCTCTTGTTCGAAAACTCCAAGAAACTTTCGGTCCAGCTTCTTTTAATCCTATTTTTGTATACTTAGATTCTGGAAGCTTAATCTTCGCTTTTCCAATTCTCTCTTTCACTACAAATTTCTCTCGATTCGCTAATGTTGTTGAGGTTTCGAATTCTCCAGCATGCGCATCATAGACGGTTTCAATGTAATCTTTGATGAAGTCGGGTATGAGGCTTACAGAATCAATAGTAACAAATGCGTTTGTCTCCACTTTTATTCTTTGAGAAGCAGCTTCAAGCGCGGGCGTATTTCCTCCATGTCCATTTTCAAAAAGTATCTTCTTAAATCCATGCTTCACAAGCGAAGAAGCCACTTCAAAGACCAGTTGCTCCAAAGTATCAGCGCTCAACGTAATCGTGCCGGGAAAATCCATATGATGCAATGAAACCCCGTAATAAATTGGCGGCGCCGCAAGAGCGCATTTAGCCTTTTCCACAGCCTTTAACGAAAGCCAAAAAGCATCATAGGCATCTGTGTCAACTGGCAAATGTGGACCATGTTGTTCGCAACTTCCCACAGGCACAACAGCCACATCATGCTGGGTCAAGAATTCTTTTATATCTAGCCACGTAAGTTCACCTAAATAGTAAGAACGCAATTTCATTAAGGCACCTCACTTAGAATGTTTCGTAGTGAACTATTAGATTTATGGGTTTTCTGCTTTGTGGAGAAGGCTTTTCAGCTGGATAACCAACTGGGATTATGGCTACTGGTCTTATTCCCTCTGGAATGTTTAAAATTTCTCTCACCTTTTCTTCTCTGAATGCGCCAACCCAACAAGTGCCAAGTCCAAGAGAATAAGCAAGCAAAAGAATGTTCTGCGTGGCTGCTGCAGTGTCTTGGATACAATATAATGTTTTGCCGCGAAGGCCATATCCATGAGAAGAACGATTTTCATTTGCACAAACAACAATTACAACCGGGGCTTCTTCGATAAATTCTTGATTTAACGCGGCTTCAACCAATTTTCTCTTAATGTTCGGCTTTCTAACAATTATGAATTCCCATGGTTGAATGTTACCCGCAGAAGGCGCACATACTGCTGCATTAATCAGTTTTTCAACAATTTCCGAGGGAACATCTTCACTTTTAAAGGCTCTTATGCTTCTTCGTCCTTTAATGGCTTCTAAAACATCCATAACCTCATCACTTACCTATCAGTTAATGTAAATCACAAAAGCCTTAAGTTTTATCATGCATTCATTTCTTTAGGATGATGAAACAGAGAGTCAATAGAGCTTTAGCAGTGATGTGACTCGACGGGCGAACTGACATCTTTTTCTACGGAAAACTTATCAATCAAAAAAGCGAATGAGAAAAGAAAAAGTTCAAACTTGTAGATTGATAGTTAGGCGAAAAGGACTTGCCTAAACCTAAAATAAATGAAATCTTTGACAAACTTTCATCAAAGCCTATGGTTAAATATGGAGTTTATTTGACTGCGATTATAGTGTTTTTTGCTTTGATATTGTTGCCGCCTATTTTGGGCATAATAATTAAGTGGAATACTATGCAAGAGGTTCTTACTGAAGGAGAACACATTGCACGCACATTAAATGCTATTAAAAACTCCTTTATCGTTGCCTTGCTTGTCTCCACCGTAGACATTTTAACAGGGGTTCCCATGGCTTGGCTTATTGCACGCAGCAAATCAAAATGGTTGAATGTTTTAGATACGCTTGCCGACATACCTTTTATTGTGCCAACAGCCGTACTTGGTTATTCACTGTTAATCTTTTGGAGCGGAACTGAAAGTGTCTCATCGCCTTTTGGAGAAGCGTTGATTTCGCCAGGTTGGCTTCTTGTTATGCTCCTTCACTTCGTTTTTTCCTACCCAGTCGTTGTAAGGGTGATTGTTGGAGCTCTACTTGATTACAAGATGGAGTATGAGCAAGCCTCAAGGACTTTGGGAGCGCCACCGCTCACGGCAGCAAGAACTGTCACGTTTGCGATTATTAAGCCTTCTTTGATTGCGGCTTTTATACTTGCGTTTGCGAGGTCGATTTCAGAAACTGGAGCAACAATGATGGTTGCCGGGGTTTTCTATGAAAACGGGTTTTCTAGAGCTATCTTTGAAAATGGACCAGTTTTCATTCAGAACATGAAGAAAGATTATGAAAATCATTTGATAGGTCAGTCTGTTTACGAAGGTTCTGTTGTCTTCGCTAGCTTTATTCTTATAGCTGTCTCTTGCCTAATTTTTGCGGTGATACGAATTCTTGGACCAAGACTCAGACTACCTGTAAAGAAAGTTTGGTCGCCAACTGAGAGGAAATTAAGTTATTCAAAAGCAACATCAATGAGAAACAGCCTTACACTTCTCATTTTCATCATAATAGTGCTTATACCATCCCTTTTCGTGGCGCTTCCAGCCTTTGAGGCTCTATTTACAGACAATTTTTCTAGGGCGTTATCAGGCACGTCCGGAGTCAGCGAGGTTGTTATATGGGGTGAATTTTGGCATAGCCTTGGCCTTTCTTATTTTCTTGGAGCTGTTGTGACTGTATTGAATGTTATCATAGGGTTGCCAATGGCGATTATTATTGCCCGAAAAAAGGTCGGCGTCTTACCGTCAACAGTTTTGAACGTTCTTGTTGACATTCCAATAATCGTTCCCTCTGTGGCTTTAGGGGTTTCCCTCAAGTTTTTTTGGAAAGAAACATTAGCTTTTATACCGGAAATTTGGCTGTTAATCTTCGCCCACTTAGCTATTACTTACCCATATTTTGTGAGATCCGTAGCGGCGGCTGTTGAGAGAATAGGTTTGGACTTAGAGGAAGCTTCGAGAACTCTTGGGGCTAAGCCTCTGGTTGTTTTTAGGACAATAATATTGCCCTTAATCAAATATTCAATTTTTTCCGGCGTAATAATGGTATTTACAAGAAGCGTAAGTGAGACTGGCGCAACTCTAGCTGTGGTGAGCACACTCAAGACGGTGCCAGTAGTTCTTGTAGATTGGGTTAACCCAAAATTTCCAAAACTACCGGCAACACCTTTAGAAATCGGTTTAGGCTGCGGCTTCCTAATACTATTTTCTTTTGTAACGCTGTTGGTTTTTAGGCTTGTTGTAAGAGGGCGAGGAAGATACTAGCATGTTTAATATAGAGCCAGTAATTTATGCGATACTTTGCAGAAATGTGAGGAGAGAGTGGAGGATGTGGGCTAATGCCTGATGTCCGCTTGGTCAATATTACGAAAAAGTTTGGAAAAATTGTGGCTGTTGATAATGTAAGCCTCCATATTAAGGATAAGGAGTATTTTGCACTTTTGGGACCTAGCGGATGTGGAAAGACAACATTGTTGAGGCTTATTGCAGGTTTGATTGAGCCTGATAAGGGAGAAATTTACATTGGAGACAGACTTGTTAATAATGTTCCGCCAGAAGATAGAGATATTGGATTTGTCTTCCAAACATTCGCATTATTTCCACACATGAACGCTTGGGATAACGTAATCTATGGTCCACGAGTGAAAGGTTTCAATCAGAAAAAAACGGAAACGATAGGAAACGAAGTGCTCGAGATGGTTAGATTGCATGAACGGTTAGATGCCTTTCCAAGGGAATTAAGCGGTGGCATGATGCAGCGAATAGCCGTTGCAAGAGCATTAGCCGCAGGAGCCAAATTGCTATTGCTTGATGAACCCTTAGGACAATTAGATGCAAAAGTAAGAAATGAACTCAGATATGAGATAAGAAAGATGACTGAAGACCTTAATTTGACAGCCATCCATGTAACTCACGATCAATCCGAAGCCATGGCAATTTCTGACAGAATCGCAGTCATGAAAAAAGGTAAAGTTGTGCAGGTTGGAACCCCAAACGAGCTTTATATGAATCCGAAAAGTTTATTCGTGGCTCACTTCATTGGCGAGTCAAATTTTTTGGAAGGATACGTTTCAAATGTAAGCGATAAAAGAGCAATAATAGAGCTTCGTCGGGGAATAAAAGTTCAAGTGGTTAATAAGAATATGAAAGAGGGAGATAGAGTCATCTTAGCAATAAGACCAGAGGCTTTTCTAATTGAAAAAGAAACAAAGAAAAGTAAAAGTTCAATTATAGGCGTGATAGAAAAAGTTACTTTTGAAGGAACAAATATACGATATGAAATTAGACTTGAAAACCAAGATTTGATAGTAAGCCTTAAACCATCCCTAACTGAAGAATGGTTTAATATAGGCGAAAAGGTCAGCGTAAGATTTTCACCCGAAAAAACTAACGTATTCGCATATCCTGATGCGGGATTGAAGGAGGAAATAGCTGTTGAGTGAACTGGTAAAATGGTTCCAGAAGAGAAGAGAAACAAAAGCTTTAGCAATTGTGCAACGCCATTTAACTTTGACAACGGGAATCGTTGAAGATTTGGAAAAAGCTATAACTGCAGCAATAAAAAAGGACGAAAAAGAAAAGCAAAATTGTATTGAAAGGGTAGCAAGCAACGAGAAAGAGGCTGATAGACTTCGAAGAAATGTAATGGATGACATATCAAAAGGAGAACTCTCGCCAATGGATAGGGTAGATTTAATGGATCTTGTGAAGAAGGTAGATATGGTTGCAGACTGGAGCAGAGAAGCCACACGAGTGCTGAGTGCAATACCTATGGAACAAGTTACGAAATTAATTAAAGACAAATTCCTAGAAATGGTTGGAAACGTAAAAGAATGTGCAGTTTCTCTCCAGAAATGTGTGAATAAAATGATGACAAAACCTGAAGAAGCTCTTCAAGCCGCAGATGCGGTGGAGCGAGAAGAGGAAAAAGTTGACGACATACATGAAGAAGCTAGAAAATTACTTGGAAAAGAAAAATTAGCAAAAGCGGGTATAGTAGTGTTAACAAGTCAACTTTTCGAAGCATTGGAAATGATTGCAGACGCATGTGAAGATGCTTGTGACCAAGTAAGAGTTATAATGGTTAGGAAATAAGGTGAATTATATGATGGAGACGAGAATTAATATATCTGAATTGAAAAGCGAAGAAAGCGATTTGGTTAAAGAGCTGGCTGAATTCATAAAGGAGAAGACAGGAGCAGAGGTTGAAACAACAGTAGAAGCCAT
>Ga0129301_1001630_pt1 | contig 10542 bp, 10 predicted proteins | sample ConPoolayeHmetaG_FD_94489 | JGI IMG/M metagenome (GOLD analysis project Ga0129301, IMG submission 94489) | Hot spring microbial mat communities from California, USA to study Microbial Dark Matter (Phase II) - Cone Pool mat layer H metaG ...
ATATCGATGGCGGGGAAGATCCGGCGATCAGCTAATTTCCGATCTAAGACAATTTCCATATTTCCGGTTCCTTTAAATTCTTCAAAGATAACTTCATCCATCCTACTCCCTGTATCAATAAGGGCCGTGGCAATAATAGTTAAGCTGCCTCCTTCCTCTACATTACGCGCTGCCCCAAAGAATCGTTTGGGTTTGTGCAAAGCATTAGAGTCCACTCCGCCCGAGAGAATTTTGCCGCTGGGCGGGACTACAGCATTATAGGCCCGGGCTAATCTAGTTATACTATCTAAAAGGATGATCACGTCCTTTTGGTGCTCAACTAACCGTTTGGCCTTTTCCAGAACCATCTCGGCAACCTGCACGTGGCGTTGAGCCGGTTCATCAAAAGTAGAGCTAATCACCTCTCCTTTAACTGAACGCTGCATATCGGTGACTTCTTCTGGTCGTTCATCAATCAAGAGAACGATCAAGATCATCTCTTTATGATTAGCCGTGATACTATTAGCTATGGCTTGGAGAATCATGGTCTTCCCGGCCCGCGGCGGACTGACGATCAAACCCCTTTGGCCTTTACCGATGGGCGTTAAAAGGTCCATGATGCGCATGGACATGTTGTTTTCGCCGGGCACTTCTAACTTAATCCGCTCATCTGGATAAAGGGGGGTAAGGTTGTCAAATAGAATTTTTTCCCGAGCTAAATCCGGTTCTTCATAATTCACCGCTTCTACTTTAAGGAGGGCAAAATACCTTTCTCCTTCTTTGGGTGGACGAATTTGTCCGGCAATGGTATCGCCAGTTCTAAGATTGAAACGACGGATTTGGGAAGGAGAAACATATATATCATCGGGACCTGGCAAATAATTAAAATCAGGGGAGCGTAAAAAGCCGAAACCATCAGGAAGAATTTCCAATACTCCCTCTCCGTAAATTAGCCCGTTCTTCTCAGTTTGCGCCTGCAGGATGGCAAAGATAAGGTCCTGCTTGCGCATACTGCTGGCCCCCTCTACATTTAATTCCCTGGCTAATTTATTAAGTTCACTGATTTTTTTCTCTTTTAACTCCACAATATTCATTGCCACTCCTTAAATATTAAAATTTAGCCCTGCTTTTAAAAAAAGTGGGCTTCGCTCATGGCGCTTTCTTAGAATTTTAGGTTGCGTGGGGGATTATTTCTGGGTTCAAATAATATTTCCATTGACTTGTAAATTAAACTTTATTTTTAGCTCCTCATGAACATGAAGAACCTTAATTGATTTCCTGAAAGGAGTTAATTCGGATTAGATCTCAAGGTAGAATTTCTTGATTATAATTGCCGTCCTTTTCGGAAGGATCCAATCTTATTTTAAATATTGCCTTCCTCCTTGTCAAGAATTTTTTACCCTGGTTGTCTAACAGTTTTAATTTTTCTCGCTAACAGCAAATAGGCGCCTCATTTTAAGGAGCCTCTCTCCCCTCCCGCCTGAATTAAGCTGGAATTTCAAAAGTGATCGCTGGTCAGTTTTTTACCCCCACTGACTAATCCCTTTTATTTTGCTCTTCTGCTTAGCAGTTCTTTATTTTTTCAACCCAATAAAATTAATCATTCTCCCTGAATCTTTCCCTTCCCCGCGGTAAGAATAATAATTCTTTACCTCACAAGCGGGGCAAGTCTTAAACGAAAATATATTCTCTTCTTTTATCCCACAAGACTTGATCAACAGCAAATTTGCCTGATAAATATCCAATAAAAACTTCCCATTCCCTTTGTCTTGGGCAATTCTATCCCATGGGACTTGGGCCTCGGTAAAGGCTTGTCGCACGGGCTCATCTACCTCCAAACATGAAGGGCAGATACCCGGACCAATACCGATTTGCATATCCTGCACCGCGGACTTAAAAACTTCCTCCATCTTTTTTATGGCTTTGGCGACAACCCCTTTAGCTGTCCCCCTCCATCCTGCATGGACGATACCCACCGCCTCCTGCCCTGGATCGAAAATCAAGATGGGCAAACAATCTGCGGTAAAAACTGCCAGGGTATACCCTGCAGTCCGAGTTAGCAGAGCATCTCCCTCTCTAAACCATAAATCTTTAGGTTCCTCTCCATTAAAAATCACGAGGCCATCCCCGTGGACTTGCCGCAAAGACACCACAGGATATTCCTTCCCGGCAACCGTTAAGGCCTGGCCAAACCAGTCTTTCCTTACCTTCTTTCCTCCACTTCTCTTTGTCCCAAACCCATGAAAAATTTTGGGATGGTTATGCCATTTTTCGATAAAATGATAATTAAGCGGCAAATCCCCTTCTTCTAAACAAAAGCAAATATTTTTATGTTGATAAGTCATACCTCTCTAATAATGCAATAACTTCTTGAATATCCGCTGGCAGCGGCGATGTAAAAATTAATTTTTCTTTAGTCACTGGATGAGTAATCCCTAAATAATAGGCATGCAGCGCTTGTCGTTTAAGGTTGAGGAGCCCTTGCTTAAGATAAGGCTCGAGGGAGTTTAATCCTTTTCTACCCCCATACACCGGATCACCCAAGATAGGATGACCCAACGAGGAAAGTTGCACCCTAATTTGATGGGTCCTTCCCGTGGCCAAAGTAAATTCGACTAGGCTAAAATTACGAAATTGCTTAATCACTTTCCAATAAGTCTTAGCTTCTCTTCCTCGGCGAGGCTTGACTGACATTCTTTTTCGGTCAAGGGGATGTCGCCCTATTAGAGTTGTTATATTACCCTCTGGAGAAATCAAGCCCAAAACAAGGCCAATATATTTTCTCTCAGCCGAATGAGTTTTAAATTGTTCAGCTAAACGGCGATGACTAATCTCATCTTTGGCTACGACCAAAACTCCAGAAGTACCTTTGTCCAAGCGATGGACGATGCCCGGGCGGAGAACACTGCCAATTCCTGGCAAGTTTGGGCAATGGTATAAAAGGGCATTTACTAATGTTCCTGAAAAATTACCAGCTCCGGGATGAACGACCATGCCCGCCGGTTTGTCAATAACCATAAGGTGCTCATCTTCAAAAATAATTTTTAAAGGAATGGGTTCGGGAAGGAGCTCCATTTTGCGGGGCGGGGGGAGTTTAATTGTAACCAAGTCATTCTCCTGCAGACGCATCCCCGCCTTAGCTTTTTTCCCTTTAACCTCTACCCTACCTTCAGTAATTAACTTCTTTATCTGAGAACGTGATAAATTTGGATCTTTTTGAGATAAAAAAATATCCAAGCGTTTACGCGGATCATTTGCTTCTACTTTATAAGAAATGATCGACTCCATCGGCCTTTTTTATCTATTTTACTTTATCCAAAAAAACGGCCCCCTTAAAATCTTTTTTATTTTTTTATTACTGATAAGTTTTTTTATGATGGGTATTTTTTGCTTGGTGGCATTTAGGCCCGCCTGCAGACAATTTTCAAATTGGCCAAAATCGGCCCAATGGATATTGGAAACATCGGGAGAGATTACTATATCGGCTTCTTTGAGCTGCCAGGCGCTTAAAGCATATCGGCTAATCTCGTAGGAACGGAGAAAAATGCCTAAGCCAGTGGATAAATCCTCAACTTCATCTAAACCTTCGGCCACATCTACAGCAATTATTAGGTCTGCGCCCATTTCGCGCAAGGGATGGATAGGTACCTTATCTATCCATCCCCCGTCGATCAATTCTTTTCCTTGGAATTTTACGGGTGGCAATATTCCAGGGATAGCACAACTCGCACTTACCGCCTTTCTTAGGGGACCCTTTTTAATGACTACTTCTTCTCCACTTTTTAGGTCTAAGGCTATTACGGCCAAGGGAATAACTGTATTTTGAATTTCTACATCATCTAAGAGCACTTCCATATTTTGTCGGAAAATTTCTTCGGAAATGGCCGATTTTTTGGCTAAAGATTGGGAATAAAAAACTCCCTTTTTTATAAAGCGAGAAAATCGCTGAAAAATTCCTTCAAATTTAGAAAACTCTTTATCCACATGATCATGCAAAAATTCTGGATTGGTTTTTTGAAATGTTTTGCTTGCCAAATAATCTTGAAATTTTTTGATCACCGTCTGACTTTGGGGATAAAGAGCGTATACTCCTGCAACTAAAGCTCCCATGGAAGTCCCCGCAATTAAATCAATGGGGATCTTTCCTTCCTCTAAAGCCTGCAATACTCCTATATGGGCTAAACCCTTGGCACCTCCCCCACCCAAGGCTAACCCCACCTTGATTAATTTGGCCATAAATTTAAAAATTTAATTATAAAATAAAAACTAAATTTTTGAATTTTAACTTTTCTATTAGCGATATTTTTTATCTTGCTAAAATCAAGAGTCATTTAGCGAAAAGCCAAAAGTAATATTTTTGATTTTATATTGAAAGTAAGGGGAAAACCTACTGCAAAGTCCTATCCTAAAAGGTGGCCAAAGAAAACCCTTTATATCAATCTTTCTAATCTTAATTCAGCGTCCATTCTCCTGGCGAGAAAATTTTTCCCCAAGATTTATCCTTACTTTAGCCCTCGCCAGAGCTTTTAATACCTCTGTATAAGCCGGATCTTTGGCGTTTAACGATTTTAATCTTTCCTCAGCTCGAGCTTTGGCTGCTCGGGCTCGATCAAGGTCAATATCTTCTGCCCGCTCGGCTGTATCGGTAATAATGGTCGTTCTTGTTGGCGTAACTTCGACAAATCCCCGATTAATTGCTAAATAATAATCTTTTTTATCTTTGCGGTAATGCATTTCTCCGACGCGCAAGGAAGTGAGAAAATGAGCATGCCCGGGAAGCACCCCAAAATCCCCGTGACTACCAGGAATATAAGCCTCTTCTACCTGAGAATTAACTACTAATCCATACGGAGTCACCACCTCTAATAAAAAAGTCTTTTCCATATTAAACGATTGCTCCTAAACGTTCTGCTTTAGCGATGGCATCCTCAATAGTTCCTACCATGTAAAAAGCTTGTTCGGGCAGGTGATCATACTTTCCCTCAGCTAATTCTTTAAATCCCCTGACCGTATCTTTAATCTTTACATAAACTCCGGGAGTTCCCGTGAATTCTTGCGCCACAAAAAACGGCTGAGAAAGGAATCTTTGAATCTTTCTGGCCCGCGAAACAAGGATTTTGTCTTCCTCAGAAAGTTCATCCATTCCTAATATGGCAATAATATCCTGTAAATCTTTATATCTTTGTAAAATATACTGAACTTTTCGGGCCACTTGGTAGTGCTCTTCACCAACAATCAATGGGTCTAAGATACGGGAGGTAGAATCCAATGGGTCTACTGCTGGATATATACCTAACTCCGCAATTTGGCGGGAAAGAACTGTCGTAGCGTCTAAATGAGCGAATGTTGTGGCGGGGGCAGGATCGGTTAAGTCATCAGCTGGAACATAAATAGCTTGTACAGAAGTAATTGACCCTCTTTTAGTGGAAGTTATTCTTTCTTGCAGCTCGCCCATCTCCGTCGCTAAGGTTGGCTGATACCCTACTGCCGAAGGCATTCGACCTAAAAGAGCCGAAACTTCTGAACCGGCTTGAGTAAAACGGAATATATTATCAATGAAAAGTAATACATCTTGACCTTCTTCATCTCGGAAATATTCCGCAGCCGTCAAAGCAGAAAGTCCCACCCGCGCCCTGGCTCCAGGAGGTTCGGTCATCTGTCCATAGATCAAAGCCGCTTTATCTAAAACCTTTGATTGTTTCATCTCCAGCCATAGGTCATTTCCTTCTCGGGTTCGCTCGCCCACGCCAGCAAATACCGAGAAACCTCCATGTTCCATAGCTACATTATGGATTAATTCCATAATAATAACTGTCTTGCCCACTCCCGCGCCACCAAAAAGCCCTATTTTTCCTCCTTTCAGATAAGGGGCTAATAAATCTACTACTTTTATTCCTGTTTCAAATGGTTCCATGGCCGTCGATTGTTCAGAAAATGGCGGCGCTGGGCGATGGATGGGATAGCGCTTTTTAGTAACTACTGGTCCTAACTCATCGACCGGTTTCCCGACGACATTTAAGATTCGGCCTAAAATTTCTCGGCCCACAGGCATGGTGATTTGCTCACCAAAATAAGTAGCCTTCATTCCCCGCACTAACCCATCCGTAGTGTCCATGGCCACACAGCGCACAATTTCATCGCCCAAATGCTGAGCTACTTCGACAATTAAATTTTCTTCCTCATCATCTATACGCGGGTTAGTTATTTTTATGGCCCCGTAAATAGGGGGTAATTCTCCTTCCTTAAATTCGACGTCTACTACTGGCCCAATTACTTGGACCACTCTGCCTACCTGGATCACTTCGTCCTCCTATTCTCCCCTTTTTTCCTTTACCAGCCGGCAAAGGCTCTCAAGATTAAAAGAGCAATTAAAATTAATCTCCCTGTGCCCATCACTTTAATGCTTCGGCTCCAGAGACGATTTCAATAAGTTCTTTAGTGATGGAGGCTTGTCGAACTTTATTATAAAATAAAGTTAATTTATCGATCATTTCGGCCGCATTTTTAGTTGCGTTTTCCATAGCGGTCATCCTAGCCCCATATTCCGAAGCCAGAGATTCAAGGAGCGCTTGGTATATTTGAACTTCTATATATAGCGGTAACAATTGACTCAGGATTTCTGCCGCCGAAGGCTCATAAAGATAATCAACTCCTAATTTCTCTTCTGTAGTTCCCTGTTCAATGGGTAGAATGGTTTTTAAGACTGGCCGCTGATGCAATGGTGAAACAAATTCGCTGTAGAGCAAACAAACAATATCAACTTCATTGGCGGAATAGGCTCTGATCAGTTCTTGGCCTATTTGGGCCGCCATATTATAATCCACTCTCCCGAAGAAATTTACCTTTTCCCAATGCAGCGGCACTCCCCGCTTGCGGAAATAATCCCTTCCTTTTCGCCCGATGCAGGAGAAGTATATCTGCCTGTATTTCTTTTTTTCTTCCTCGAAGAATTTTTCGGCCCTTTGAATAAGGTTGATGTTATAAGCACCGCAGAGGCCACGATCAGAAGTAAAAAGGATCAGTTCTAAGCGCTGTGGCTCTCGCCTAGCTAATAAAGGATGCATTTCCGCAGAAGTCCGCGCCGCTAACCTACTGAGCACCTCATGAATTTTGATGGCGTATGGGCGGGTGGCCAGCATATTTTCCTGCGCCCGCCGCAATTTAGCCGCGGCCACCATTTTCATGGCTTTGGTTATTTGTTGCGTCGACCGCACGCTACTTATTCTTTTACGAATGTCTCGGAGATTGGCTTTAGCCATCCTTAATCACTCCACTTTAAAGCGGCATTTAAAATCTTCCAAAGCACTTTTAATTTTCTTCTCCAACTCCGCATCAATGGCCTTTTTCTCTTGTAGCTCCCCGAAAATTTCTGGATGACTTTGTTCTATAAATTCATACAATTCTGCCTCATAGCGTTGGAGAACACCTTCTGGGTATATATCCAAATAGCCATTTGTGCCCGCAAAAATAATTAATATCTGCTTTTCTACAGGTAGGGGCTTATATTGAGGTTGCTTAAGGATTTCCACTAAGCGGCTTCCGCGGGCTAATTGGGCTTGGGTAGCTTTATCCAAATCACTTCCAAATTGGGCAAAAGCCGCCATTTCTCTGTATTGCGCTAAATCTAAACGCAAACTTCCAGCTACTTGTTTCATAGCTTTAATCTGGGCGTTGCCGCCGACACGCGAGACCGAAAGACCTACGTTAATTGCGGGACGCACCCCAGAATAAAATAACTCTGATTCTAAGTATATCTGGCCATCAGTTATGGAAATCACATTAGTAGGAATATAGGCCGATACGTCTCCGGCTTGAGTTTCTATGATAGGTAAAGCAGTCAATGACCCTCCCCCCAATTCATCTTTTAGCTTAGCTGCCCTTTCTAAAAGCCGCGAGTGCAAGTAAAAAATGTCTCCCGGGTAAGCTTCTCTTCCAGGAGGGCGCCGCAGCAACAAAGAAAGTTGCCGATAAGCTTGGGCATGTTTAGAAAGGTCGTCATAAATACAGAGGGCATGTCGGCCAGTATCACGAAAATACTCGCCCATGGCACACCCGGCATAGGGGGCAATATACTGTAAGGGAGCAGGTTCAGAAGCCGTGGCTGCTATTACCGTCGTATATTCCATAGCTCCGTATTTCCTTAGAGTATCTACTACCCGGGCTACCGTGGAGCGTTTCTGGCCAATGGCCACATAAAAACAATACACACCTTTTCCTTTTTGGTTAATAATGGTATCGATAACCAAAGCTGTCTTACCTGTTCCCCGATCGCCGATGATTAACTCGCGCTGCCCCCGGCCAATAGGGATCATCGAATCAATGGCTTTTAATCCTGTCTGCAGAGGTTCTTTTACAGGTAGGCGCGCTACGATTCCCGGAGCTTTCTGCTCAATACTGCGGAAATGTTTGGCTACGATGGGCGGCCCTTCATCTATGGGTTGGCCCAAGGCATTAACTACCCGGCCAATAAGCTCCTCTCCCACAGGTACCTGGGCTATCTTTTTTGTCCTTCTAACTATATCGCCTTCGCGAATTAAAGTGTCTTCTCCAAAAAGCACGGCCCCCACATTATCTTGCTCCAGGTTTAAAGCCAAGCCGTAGACGCCATGAGGAAACTCTAAAAGCTCCCCAGCCATCACATTCTCCAATCCATAGATTCTGGCTATGCCATCTCCCACGGAAAGAATTATACCGGTTTCGGCCACATCTATCTGCCGATCAAACCCTTGAATTTGACTACGAATAATCTCGCTAATCTCATCAGCTTTGATCTGGATGGCCATTTTCTTCACTCCTTATAAAGATTCTCTTTCATTCTCTGTAATTGCTTTAAAAGGCTACCATCATAAATAGTATTCCCTATTTTCACTAATACCCCGCCAAGCAGAGACTGATCTTTTTCAACGGAAAGCAGAATCTCCTTTCCAGTCTTTTTTTCTAATTGCCCCTTGATCGCTTCTACTGCTTCTAAGGAAAGATCCAAGGGAGCAACCAGCGTGGCCCGCTGGCGATTTAGAATTTCATCGCTCAAATTTTCATATGCTTTTAGAATTTCAAAAAAATGATCCATTCTTTCGCGGTCAATCAATAATTCGATGAACTCCTTTGTCCGCAAAGAGAGACACAAAGAAGAAGATAGGGCCTGTACGATCCCTTTGCGAATGGAACTCGCATAAATGGAACTAAAAAGAATATGGCGGAGTTGGGGATTTTCCCTGAGCACCTTTGCTAAATTTTTTAATTCCTCGCCGAAAACTTCTACGGCTTTTTCTTGCCGCCCAATTTCTAAGAAAGCGCGGGCGTATCTCTTGGCAACTGTAAGACTGATCATGCCTGGGCTCCTAATTGCTTAATGAATTCCTTTACTAAACGTTCTTGATCGCTCGGCTGCAAAACATTTTTGAGCAGATCCTGGGCCATGGCGGTAGCTAAATCTACTGTTTCCTTTTTTAGCGCCATAATGGCTTTTATTAACTCTTGCTCAGCGACTATATGGGCCTGTTTCTTTATATGTTCTCCTTCCTGTTGCGCATGAGCTATTATCCGTTCTCGCTCTGCTTCCCCTTCCGCGGTTATCTGTTGATGTAACTTGACAATTTCTTGACTCAAAGAATTAATCTTTTTCTCCCATTCCGCAATGTTAGCCTCCATTTCTTCCTTCCTTTGCATCAGTTGGTCAAAAGATTGTTTGATCTCTTCCCTCCTCTTTTTTAGAGCAGAGCTGATAGGCTTTTTTAAAAATTTTATGAGGATGATCAACAGGATGATAAAACCAATGCTCTGCCAAATAACCTCCATGGGAAATCCAGAGCTTGGATTAGGCCCTTTACTGGCCGCCAAGGCGGAAGGTAAAAATAGTAACGCTAAGTTTTGAGCCGCCAGGCAAAATAAAAATCGATTCCCCATCTTTCTCATGAGAGGCTCCTTCCCAGAATTCTTTCCACCATGATCCGGGATAGCTCTCTAGCCTTTTCCTGCAATTGGCCTTTAGCAATTTCCATTTCCTGAGCAATTTTCGCTTTCATCTCTTGCAACAAACTATTAGCCTCTTCTCTAGCCTTTTGGAGAATTTCCATCTCTTTTTGAAGACTTTCCTTACGAATTTCTTCCCGGATTGCTATTCCTTGGGCTTGAGCCATGGCCATGGCCTCTTGGTATCTTTCCATCATTTCTTCTAAGCATTGTTTAAGTTCCCGGGTCTTTTTTTCCATATCGTTTAGCCACTCTCTTCGGGTAAACATCAACCGCAAGAATGGTTTAAAAGCCATCTGGCTTAATATGACCATCAAAATTAACACAACCACTAATTGGATGATCAGAGTAACGTTTAAATCAATCATTTTTTATTCCTCATTTTTTCCTCGAATTTTTAATATATCCTATCAGGCCATAATATTCTTTCTTTTCGGTAGTTCCTTCATCGCCGAAGCAGATCAATAAGACGATCCAATTCCTCCCGGGAATAAAAATCAATTTCGATTTTCCCTCTACTGCCTCTCCCTTTTATACGTACCTTCGTGCCGAGAGACTTCTGTAATTCTTCGATAAGCTCGTCCCACTCGG
>Ga0129301_1001631_pt1 | contig 10537 bp, 9 predicted proteins | sample ConPoolayeHmetaG_FD_94489 | JGI IMG/M metagenome (GOLD analysis project Ga0129301, IMG submission 94489) | Hot spring microbial mat communities from California, USA to study Microbial Dark Matter (Phase II) - Cone Pool mat layer H metaG ...
CCCTGCCGGCCGTGCCCCAGGGCGCCCAGGACCTCGGCCCCTATGGCGGCGGCCAGCCCGTCGCCGCGCCCACCGGCTGGTTCCGCCTCGAGGAAGTAGCCGGCCGCTGGTGGCTCGTGGACCCCGAGGGCCGCGCCTTCCTCAGCATCGGCGTCAACAATGTCAGCTTCCGTCCCGACCACGCCCGCGATGGCGGCGGCGTCCCCTACCACGAGACCGTAAATGCCCTCTACCGAAGCCCCACCGACTGGGCCAACACCGCGCTCGCCCGCCTCCGGCGCTGGGGCTTCAACACCCTCGGCGCGCGCTCTTCCCCCATCACCCGCGACCGGCAGATGGCCTACACCGTGCTCCTCGACCTCGCCTCCCAGGGCCCTCGCAGCCCGGACCAGCCCTTCCCCGATGTCTTCGACCGCGACTGGCAGCGTGCCGTGCAGCGCCACGCCCGCCAGACCTGCCGCCGCCTGGCCGGCGATCCCTGGCTCATCGGCTACTTCACCGACGACCAGCTGTGGTGGGGCGATCCCCCGGGCGAGGGCCAGACCCTCCTGCACGCCTTCCTCGCCCTGCCCGATCACGCCCCCGGCCGGCGCGCGCTCCTCGCCTTCCTCCACGGGCGCTATGACACCCTCGAGGCGCTCAACGAGGCCTGGCGCACCGGCTACGAGCGATTCGAGGACATCGGCCGCCTGGCCCAGGTCGGGGCCCGCATCCCTGAGCGCGACCACGAGGACTTCCAGCGCCTGGTCGCCGATCAGTACCTGCGCATCGGCGCCGCCGCCGTCCGCGCGGCCGACCCCAACCACCTGGTCCTGGGCTGCCGGCTGGCGACTCCTCCCCCTCCCCCCGTCCTCGCCGCCCTCGCGGAGCACGTGGACCTGGTCTCGCTCAACCACTACGAGCTCCGGCCCGACGACGCGCTCATCCGCGAGGTCCACCGCGTCACCGGCCTACCCATCCTCATCACCGAGTTCAGCGTCCGCGCTGCGGACAGCGGCCTGCCCAACACCCTCGGCCCGGGCCCACTGGTGGAGAACCAGGAGAGGCGCGCCGAGCTGGTCGCGGGCTACGTGCGGGAGCTGATCTCCCTACCCTCAGTAGTCGGGTACCACTGGTTCCAGTACGTGGACCAGCCGGCCGAGGGCCGCCTCGACGGCCAGGACGGCAACTACGGGCTCGTCACCATCCGCGACGAGCCCTACCACCCCCTGGTGGAGGCATTCAGCCGCGTCAACCGGGAGGCGTACGCGTGGGCCGCGCACGAGCGGCCTCGGTAGCTCACAGGGCCAGCCGCAGCTCCACCGGCAGCCGCGTTCCGAGGTGGCGCAGTCGCGGGTCATCTACCACGCGGTAGCCCCTCAGCGTCAGCCCCGCGGAGGCCAGCACGAAGTCGAGCCGCTGCTCGGGCCGCGGCCGCGGGAAGGTCGCCACTGCTCTCACCCCCAGCGCGGCCGCCGGGTCCACCAACCCCACTGCCCTCCAGCTCTCCAAGGCCGCGGCCGCCTTCGCCTCCGGCGCGAAGCTCACGAACACCAGCCAGCGCTCCTCCGGCCCCGCCGAGGCCAGCCGCGTCACCTCCCCGATAGTCGCCGTCGCAGCCGCCGCCGAGGGCGGCCGCGCCACCAGCAGCGAGAGCCGCCGGCCCTCGATCTCCACCTCCGCCGTGAACGCCCCTACACCGCCCCCCGCCGGGCCGCCAGACAGCCGCGTGCTCGCGCGGATGGGGTAGCGCGACAGCAGCGCGCTCCCTGTCCTGCCCCCCGGCATCGTGGGATGCGACACCGAGTACATGCCCAGCGACAGAGCCAGCGCCCGCGCCGTCTCTGACCCCGCCTCGCCCCGCTCGGCCACTGCCACGTTGTGCAGGGCCACCAGGTCCGGCGCCAGGTACATCAGCAGCGCAGTCAGGCTCTCGTAGGCCACCCCCCGCAGGGCGCCTCCGGCACCCTGGGCGCCCTCCAGATCGTAGTTCAGCGCCCGGATCGTACGCCCGGCGCCTCGCGCCCTCGCCCCGGCCTCCGCCTCCCCAGCCACCGCCGTACACAGCGCCAGACCAACCACAGACACCGCCGCCGCGCGCGCAAGCGCTCTCATCTGCCGGTCCCTCCTCCGGGGTCAGCCGCCTCCGCCCGTGCCATAGATGAGGCGGCGCCCCGAGGACGGCGGGGATTCCTCGGGGCGCCTATTCCCCCTGGCGTAGGAGGGAGGGCGGCTAGTTCATTGTCGAACAGGTTCCCAGCGTCCAGCACACGGAGCGAGTCCATCCTTCGTCCAGCGTCTCCTGCGGGGTCCCCCCCGTGTGCCTCTCGGTCGCAGCTCCCCTGTCCCGTTCTACCCTCTTAGACGCATGGGAGGGCAAAAGGTTCCGGGAGTTCTGTGTTTTTTGTCGAAAGGTTGTGTGACGAATCTGCGAAGAGAGCGCAGGCCCATGGACCGCCATGTCTTGCTCGTCAACCCGAATCGCCTCCGCCCCGCCGTCGCCCCCATCGGGCTCGACTACTGCGCCGACGTGCTGCTCGCGCGGGGCATCCCAGTGGAGCTGCTCGACCTCTGCTTCGAGCACGACCCCGCGGCCGCCATCGCCCGCGCCCTCGCCGGCCGCGAGCCCGCCCTCATCGGGGTGTCAGTGCGCAACACCGACGACTGCTACCTCGCCAGCGGCCGCGACTTCCTACCCGACCTCGCCAGCCTCGTGGCCCTACTGCGCCGCCACAGCGAGGCCCCCATCGTCCTGGGCGGCAGTGGCTACTCGGTCGCCCCGGGCCCGATCCTCGAGCTCCTGGGCGCCGACTACGGCATCACCGGCGACGGAGAGGAGCCCCTCGCCATGTTCGCTCGCGCCCTGCAGGAGGGCGCGCTGGCACCTTCGGCAATCCCTGGGCTCGTCTGGCGGAAGGGCGGCGCCCTCCGCCGGAACCCCCCGTGGCTCGGGCCCCTCCACGGGCTGCCCCCGCGCCGGCGGGAACTCCTGGACAACGAGCGCTACTTCCGCGAGGGCGGCCAGGCCGGGATCGAGACCAAGCGCGGGTGTGACCGGCGCTGCATCTACTGCGCCGACCCCCTAGGCAAGGGACGCCGCGTCCGGCCCCGCACCCCCGAGCAGGTCGCCGACGAGTTCGCGGTCCTGCTCTGCCGCGGCCTCGACCACCTCCACCTCTGCGACAGCGAGTTCAACGTGCCGGCCGATCATGCCCTCGCGGTCTGCGAGGAGCTGGCCCGGCGCCACCTCGGCGAACGCGCCTGCTGGTACACCTATGCCACCCCGGCCGGCTTCGGCGCCGAGCTGGCGCAGGCCATGCGCCGCGCCGGGTGCGTCGGCGTCAACTTCGGCGCGGACAGCGGCCACCCCGCCGTCCTTGCCGCCCTTGGCCGGGACTTCACCCCCGCCGACCTGGAGGCCACCGCCGACGCCTGCCGCCGCGCCGGGCTCATCTTCATGTTCGACCTGCTCCTGGGCGGCCCGGGGGAGACGCGCGCGACCCTCGCCCAGACCATCCGGCTCGTCAAGCAGATCAGCCCCCACCGCGTCGGGCTGTCCCTGGGCGTGCGCGTCTACGAGGGGACGCCCCTCGCCCGAAGCCTCGCCGCCGAGGGCCCGCTCTCTGACAACCCACACCTCCGCCGAGCCGACGGCGCGCCCCTCGAGACCCACTCGCTGCTCCACCCGGTGTTCTACCTCTCCGCCGATCTGGGCGAGGACCCCCAGGGCTATCTCGCCGACCTCGTCGGCGGCGACCAGCGCTTCTTCTTCCCCACCCCGCAGGTCGGCGGCGAGGCCTACAACTACAGCGACAACGAGCGGCTCGTGGAGGCGATCTCCCGGGGCTGCCGCGGCGCCTACTGGGACATCCTCCGCCGCCTGGCCGAGTCGCCCTGAGGCGGCAGGATCCGGTATACCAGCAGGGCCGCCTCCTCGCCCGGCTCGAGGTAGCGCGCGTGGGGCGCGAACCGCGGGTGCTGCATCACCTCCGCCATGGCGGGGATCCTGTCGGGAGCGTCGGCTCGCGTGATGAGATACTCCGCGCCCAAAGCGTCGGCCACCGCCAGCGCCGCCTCCGCCCCGTCACTTGGGAACTGCGCGCACGGCACGCGCGCCACATGCCACAGCCCCCACGCGCTGTCGGTCAGCACCGCCCCCGGCCGGGGCTGCAGCTCGGCAACCGCCTGCCTCGCCGACGGGGGATACAGCGGCCGCTCCCCACGGGCCAGCTCCCCCGGCGCCGCAGCCCACCACCGAAGCAGCCAGCCGAAGGCCAGGCAGAGCCCCAGCCAGCCCACTGCCCGCGCCGCGCTACCGCCCCCCCGGCTCATCACAAACCCTAGCAGCTCCCCGATGCCGCCCCCCGCCAGCGCGAACACGATCGGACACAGCCCCGGCAGCAGATGCCAGAACTGCCCCTTGATGGCCGGGTACGGGAACACCAGGGCCGGCGCCAACACCGCCGCAGCCACGTAGATGAGCCACGGCGCGGCGGCCGCTCGCACTTCCCGCCGCCGCAGCGCATACAGCGCCAGCAGCCCCGCCGCCCCGGCCACCACCGCCAGCAGCCGCGCCTCCCGCCACAGCACCCACCCCTTGAACGACCAGGCGACCACCTGGTTTGTGCTCAGGTAGTGCCCGAGCGTCAGGTGCGACTGATCCAGGCGGAACAGGTCGAGGTAATCTTGCAGGAAGGCGGTCCGCAAGGCCCCCGCGCCCCACCAGCTCCCGAAGGTCAGCCTCTGGCGCACCATCCACGGCAGGGCGACGACCGCCGCGCCACTGGCAAAGCAGGCCGTTCCCGCCAGGGCCGTCCTCAGTCGTCCCCGGCCCGCCAGCGCCACCGCAACCACGCCCAGCAGCGCGCCATCTCCCCGCGTGAGATAGGCCAGCCCGGCCCCAACCCCCGCCACTGCCTGCCAAACTGCTTGCCGCTGTAGGGCGGGGCCTCGGAACCCCGCCAGCCGCCTGTCGGGCGGCCTCGTGCCGGTCTCTGGGGCCTGCGGGCCCGAAGGCGTGCCCTCCTGCTGTGCCGCTTGCCCCTTGTCCCCCGACGCGCACCACCCCACCCACATCGCGAGCAGCGACCCATTCACCAGGCAGGCGGCAAGGTTGAAGTGATCCGGGAACAGCGACACCCCGACGAGGTGGAAGGACACCGCCACCATCGCGCCCGCCACCAGCGCCACCCGCGCGCTCCGGAAGAGCCGCCCACCCATCGAGGCCGTGATGGCACACAACAGCGCGCCCAGCAGCAGCGACGGGGCCTGGGCGACCCGCAGCGATGTAGACCGAGCCAGCCCGAAGGCCGCCGCCACCACGAACGACTGCCCAGGCATCCAGTAGCTGTTGCTGGGCGCGGGCAGCTCCACGGGGACCCCGGCCAGGTAGTGCCAGACGTAGTCCACGACCAGCCCGCGGCCCAGGTGCAGGTTCTCCGCCACCGCCACGTAGTACGCCGCGTCGGCCGACATGCGCACCGGCAGCGCCAGGGCATACCCTACTCGCATGGCCAGTCCAACCGCGAAGACCGCCGCGCACACCCACGGCAGCCCCCGCCCGGCCGGCCTTGCCCCGCGCATGGTCGTCATCCTCCTGAGCGCGCCGCGCTAGCCCACCGGCTCGCCCCTCAGCTCGCCGCCCTGGGCAGCGACGGCCCGCAGCCTCACCAGCCGGCCCACCCATGCCGCCGGCCCTGGCGCGCGGACCCGCACATAGTGCTCCGTCAGCCCACTCAGCATCTCGCCCCGGCGCTCCTCAACCAGCGCCTCGACCTCTCGGCCGACCCACGCCTCCGCCGCCTCCCGCGCCAGGCCCTCCGCCACCTCCAGCAGTTGCGCCGCCCGCGCCCGCCTCTCCGCCGCGGGGACCTGGTCCCGCCGCCGGGCCGCAGGCGTCCCTGGTCGGGGAGAGTACGGGAACACGTGGACGCGGGTGAAGCGGACCTCCCGCAGCAGCCGCGCCGTGCGCGCGAACTGCTCCGGCGTCTCGCCCGGGAAGCCCGCCATCACATCGGTGCTGATCGCCACCTCCGGCCACACCGCGCGCAGGCGCGCCACCAGCCCTCGATACTCCTCGGCTGTGTAGCCGCGGCCCATCGCCTCCAGCACCCCGTCGTCGCCGGACTGCAGCGGGACATGCACGTGACGACACAGCCGCGGGTGTCCGGCCATCTCCTCCAGCAGCTCCTCCCCCAGGTCCATGGGCTCGAGCGAGCTCAGCCGAAGCCGCGCCTCCACCTCGCGCAGACCCAGGAGGAGCGCCGCCAGCCCCCCCTCCGGCGTCTGATAGGCCCCCAGACGGATGCCGCACAACACGACCTCCCGCGCCCCGGCCTCCACCCGCGCCCTCACCTCGGCCAACGCGTCCCCAAGCGGCCTGCTCCAGGGCTTGCCGCGGGCCTCGGGGACCGCGCAGTAGGCGCACCCCTGGTCGCAGCCGTCCTGCACCTTCACGAAGGCCCGAGTGCGCGCCCCCGGCGGCCGGCCGGCGACCGCGGGGTCCGGGTTGGAGCTGAGATGGAGGAGGTCGGCGATCTCTCCCTTGCGGGCGTTGGGCACCACCGCGGCCACCCCCGGCAGGCCGGCGACCGCCTCCGGGTCTCGCTGCGCGAGGCAGCCGGTGACGACGATCGTGGCGCCGGGGTGGGCCCGCGCCAGCCGCCGAACGAGCTTGCGCGCCTTGGCGTCCGCGGTCGCGGTCACCGTGCAGGTGTTGACGATGAACGCCTCCGCCGCCTCGCCCCGGGCGGAGATTCGCCATCCGCGGCCCGCCAGCGCCCGGCACATGTCCTCACCGTCGCACTGGTTCACCTTGCAGCCCAGGGTGATGACACAGACCGCCGGCCGGCCCATGGCGAGCCTCGCGGAAGCGCCCCCCGCCTACAGGCCCCGCCCCGCGAACCAGGGGATGAAGGAGCCCAGCCAGTCCGTGAGCAGGAACCGCATCCGCCCGATGAACAGCGAGACGCGGGCCATGACGGTGTTGCCGAACATCGCCCCGAAGGCAATCATCATGAACCAGCGCCCGAGCAGCGACGCCCGCCCCAGCGCCCGCCCCGCCCGCCCCTCGTGGGAGACGGAGAAGAAGAAGTAGCTCAGCACTGTCAGGAGGATGATCACGAACATCCAGTGGTGCAGCAGGACCTGCGACCAGGGCAGCTCCGCATCCGGGCGCAGGGGCTTGAAGCAGGCGTAGAACTGGGGCGCGTAGATCGGGAAGAACTGCCGGAAGAACGTCCCTGCCCCCGCGCCGAAGAACAGCCCCATCACCAGCCGCGCCAGCCAGCTCAGCCGCCGGCTGAAGATGAAGTAGAACAAGCCTCCCGCCACCGGCGCGAACACCCACCACCAGCGCCGCTCGGCGACCATGGGCTGCCACCACTTGGCCTCCAGGTTGAGCGTCCAGGTGATGACCAACAGGTAGCCCGCGCTCAGCCCCACGAAGATGTGCTCGAACAGCCGCGAGATCGGGTTCTCCCGATAGAGGATGGTGTACACCCCGAGGGTCGCGATCGCCGCTGCCCACAGCACATAGGCGTCCGGGTTCATCGCCGCCGCCGTCCCGCCAGCACATAGCCGGCGTTGCCGATCACGATCAGCGCGATGATGAGCACGTGCGCCCAGGACTGCACGTTCATCACCGCCACCGCCTTGCCCGGCCGCTCCACCAGGGCCTCCATCTCGGCCGCGCCCTTCGCTCCGACGAGCATCCCCTGCATCTGTCCGGAGTCCAGATAGGGGTAGTAGCCAGGCGCCATCACCGCCGTGTAAGCGCTCGCCAGCGGGGTGCCATACGGCCCCTGGATGAGCCCCAGCCAGATCTCGGTGATGGCGGCCAGCCCCGTCACCTCGATCACCAGCCCGATGCCCCTGATGTCGGTCACGCCCTCCATCATCGGCAGCTCGGCGACCGGCGTGCCGTAGAAGTCGCTGCCCACCGCCCTCGGGATATCCTTCGCCAGCGCCATGAGCACGTTCCCGTAGCCGTACTTGTAGCCCCAGTTGCACCAGTCCACCCCATACTCAGCCCCGTGCTCACGGGCCGCCTCCTGCGCGATCTCGTGGGCCAGCCGAATTCCCATTGGCGCCCCCAGGCTCATCAGGGCGAAGCGCTTCCCCTCCCGCAGGCAGGCCTGCACGATCGCCTGGGTCTGGGGCCCCGTCTCCGCCTGGGTGCTGGCGTCCCAGTCCGCGCTGATGACGATCAGCTTGTCGTCCGGGACCGCCGCGATCGCATCATACACCCCCTGCGTGGCGGCGCTGGGCGCGATCGGCATCGAGATCGGCGCCAGCAACTGCCACACCACCACCCCGGCCAGCAGCAGGTGGATGTAGTAGCGCGGGATGCCCTGCATCCGCCCCCAGAAGCCCCCTCCGGCCTCCTGCGCTGATCGGTCAGCCCTCCCCGGCGGTCGCCCCATCTCAGGTCCCCTCCGAGAAGAAGGTGCCCCGCTCGAGGCTGAGCCAGATGCGCAGGGACATAGCCAACGCCCCCACCGCGATCCCGAACACGATCCCTCGCTGCGCCGGCATGTTCAGCCACCGCATGATCCAGTCGCCCAGCACCTCCAGCCGGAAGAAGGCCCATGCCGAATCGAGGGGGATGAAGCCAGTGAGCCACGCGCCCACCGGCACCTGCCCCAGCATCACCACGAAGGCCGCCGCCATCATCAACGCCGCCTCCGCGCTGCGGATGCGGAAGGCGCGGTAGGCCGCCGAGGCGATGTAGAAGGCCAGCAGGGAGAAGGTCGCCGCCTGGAGGGGAGCATAGAGCCCGCCGAAGAGGATCGCGTAGACCGCCTTGGGCCAGGGCAGCACCTGCGGCTGCGGCTCCGGCAGCCTGAGGTAGTAGTCCCACAGCCCGAAGACCAGCATCGCCGCCATTGCCCCGAAGAAGGCTGCGCTGTTGTGCCAACCGGAGCGGCGCTGGGCCACGTTCCGTCCGTGCACCTGACAGAGGCTGTAGATCCCCAGCCCCACCGTGAACGCCCCGATCACCGCCAGCATGGTGCTCACGGGCTCGATCCAGGGGGTGAGGAAGTTCCTGCCCTCGCGGGCCGGGTAGAAGTACTCGAGCCCGTAGAAGAGCCCGGCGACGAAGGTCACGGCGGCGATCAGCCGCCTGCGCTGTCGAGGGCCCAGGAACCGATGGAGGCAGTACAGGAGCGCGATGCTGAGGACGAGCGCGCCCGCCAGCGCCGCCACCAGCACCCCCTGGTGAGTGGCCGGCTGGAAGAGCCTCAGCACCTACCCCCCTCCTCCCAGCAGCCGGACCAGCAGGTTGTGGTCCATGTTCGCCGCCTGCCCCAGATAGGTCGCCACGCCAATGCCCGCCAGCACGAGCGCGATCAGGCCGGCCTTCACGAGGTCCTGCCCCACCAGGCTGCCGGTCAGCGTCGGCTCCCGCGTCAGGTAGGCGCTGGCGGCGTAGAACTCATCCCCGATCACCACGTAGTCGCAGGTGGCGATGAAGAACGGGATCTGCACCGGGTCGGGGCAGCCCGCCACCTGGAGCGCGCCCAGCGCCCGCCCGTTCTCCGCCAGGATCAGCGCCTCCGCGTAGAACCCGCCGAATAGGAACGTCGTCGCGGTCTGCTCCCTGGCCATGATCCCCACCGTCCCCAGCGCGTAGGCAAACTGCTCCTCGGCAACGAAGCGTACATCCTGGGGCCGAAACGCCTCCGGCCTCCCCGCCGCCTCACACGCCTCCCTCACCACCTCCTCCGCCACCGGGTACACCTCGCTGGCCCGCAGCGCCACGATCACCCGCGTCGCCCGCTCCGCCGCCAGCCGCACGATGTAGGCGAGGATGGCGAGCGCCTGCAGGGTCACGATGGAGATGCCGTCCAGTCCGGGCGAGAACAAGATCGGCCGGCCCATCTCGGTCGCCCGCCCCACCGCCTCCTCGATGGCCGTCAGCCCGGGGATCCGCCGCACGAACATCGCCCGACCCCGCTGCGCCAGCAGCACGCTGGTCACGATGGTCGCGCCCATGGCCACGAACAGCACCCGCATGAACCAGTTGGCGTGCTCAAGCCCCCCCATCAGCCGTCACTTCCCTCCGCCAGCCGCTCCAGCAGCCGCTCCATCGCCTCCGGATCGTCCAACACCTCCGCCGCCGCCTCCACCTCCCCCGCTGGCACGAAGACGGCCAGGAACGGCCGCGCGAACAGCGTCACCTGGCTCATGAGGAACCCCAGCGGGCGGTTCAGCTCCAGGAACAACGCGGCCGGGCCCTCCAGACGCCGCGCCTTGATCGCCCGCGCCAGCTTCTCGATCACCGCCTCCGCGCGCGCCTGTCGTCCCTCGGCCCCCCACTGCGCGCGCAGCAGCCTCTCACTCCCCTGGTCCATCCTCTCCACCGGCCGCCCCCAGTCCTGTGTAGCGGGCGATGGCCGCCATCACCTCTTCCTCGTTGCCCGCGAACCACAGGTATATACCACGCCCCGCGCCCAGTCTCGAAGGGCGCGCCAGCGGGCTCAGCTTCACCCCCCGGCCGTCCCGCACCACCCGCTTCACCTGCCCCCAGCTCAGCCGCCGGCGGTGCACCACGCCC
>Ga0129301_1001633_pt1 | contig 10534 bp, 9 predicted proteins | sample ConPoolayeHmetaG_FD_94489 | JGI IMG/M metagenome (GOLD analysis project Ga0129301, IMG submission 94489) | Hot spring microbial mat communities from California, USA to study Microbial Dark Matter (Phase II) - Cone Pool mat layer H metaG ...
AGGAGGAGGGAAATTATGTCTCTAAAGAAACTTAAATGGGCAGCAGTTTTCAGTTTTATAATCGCCATGGCTATTCTTCTATCGGGAGGGTATGTGGCTAAAAAACATTTACCTCCTTATCCGGGGAAAGTAATATCTCCAGAAGGGCAAGTTCTTTTTACCCAAAAAGATATTTTGGCTGGGCAAGATGTTTATCAGCGCTATGGATTAATGGATCATGGAAGCATCTGGGGCCACGGATCCCAAAGGGGTCCAGAATTTTCAGCCAAGACCCTCAATTTGTTAGGAGAAACTGTTAGAAACTCTTTGGCCATCCAACAGTATGGCCAACCATATGCTCAAATTAGTCCTCTGCAAAAAGAATTAATCGATGTGCAAGTAAAGAGGGAAATTAAAGTCAATCGCTACGACGCCAGGCAAGATACGCTCACCCTTACTACCGCCCAAACTAAAGCCCTGGAGGCCATCCAGGAATATTGGGAAAAAATCTTTAAAGAAGGGGACAAGCGCTATGGGTTCCTCCCCCAAACTATCCCAACCGATGAAGAAAGAAAGCAAATTGCCCGGTTCTTTTTCTGGACAGCTTGGGTAGCTTCTACACCACGCCCAGGAGAAGAAGTAACTTATACTAATAATTGGCCGCCCGACCGGAGCGTAGGGAATGTAGCCACTCCCGAAATTTATTTTTGGTCATTAGCCGGAGTATTAGCTCTCTTAGTCCTTTTAGGTTTATTCATTTTCTTAGTTCACCATTACCGTCTCTGGTATGGCGAAATAAAAGGGGTTTCGCTGGCCGAAAAATTGATCAATATGCCTCTTACTCCCAGTCAATTGCGAGCGGCCAAATATTTTTTAGTGGTGGTCCTCCTTTTTTTATTGCAGACGAGTTTGGGTGGCCTTTTAGCCCATTATACAGTGCGACCAGCCACATTCTGGCTGCAACCCATTGCTGATTTTATCCCTTACAGCTGGGCCAAGAGTTGGCATTTACAGTTAGCTATTTTTTGGATTGCCACTACTTGGGTAGCTTCGGCTATTTATCTTGGACCAATAATCGGCGGCAAAGAGCCCCGCAGGCAAGGGCTATTGGTGCAAGTCCTTTTTATAGCCATTGTTTTAGTCGCTTTGGGTAGCCTTTTGGGCACAGCAGCCAGCATAAAAGGACTGTTGGGTGAATGGTGGTTTTGGCTTGGGCATCAGGGATGGGAATACTTGGAATTAGGCCGCCTCTGGCAAATCCTGCTTTTTATAGGGCTGATAGCATGGTTGCTCTTGGTTTATCGCACAATTTATCCTCATTTTAAATTGGGGCACCGGGATGAGTTTAATTCCCTTATTTGGTTTTATACTTTAAGCGCCATCTTAGTAGTGGCCTTTTTCGGCTTCGGTTTGTTTTATAGTCGCGGCACCCATTTGACTTTAGCTGATTATTGGAGATGGTTTGTGGTGCATATTTGGGTAGAAAGCATTTTTGAGTTTTTTGGGGTGGGCGTCATTTCTTTGCTTTTAGTGGCTATGGGATTAGCCACTGCTAAATCTGCTTTGACTGTGGCTTATTTTACAGCCATATTGGTATTTCTATCGGGAATTGTGGGCACGGCCCACCATTATTTCTGGTTCGGTGGACCTTCTTTCTGGATAGGGTGGGGGTCAGTTTTTTCTTCTATGGAACCAGTACCTCTTTTAGGTTTAGTCGTTAGAGGTCTCATGGAATATAAATCCATTAAGCAAGAAGGCCACGAATTTTCTTACCGTTGGCCGCTTTATTTTCTCGTGGCGGCATCTTTCTGGAACTTTTTAGGAGCAGGAGTGTTTGGGTTTTTAATAAACTTGCCCATCGTTAATTATTATGAACATGGCACCTATTTAACCATGAATCATGGGCATACTGCCCTTTTTGGGACTTACGGGATGCTCTCCATAGCTCTTTTACTTTTCTCTTGGAGGGGATTGGTCAATAAAAATTACTGGCAGGACAAATGGTTGAAGCTCTCTTTTTGGGGATTAAATGGAGGCCTTTTCCTCATGGCTATTGGGACATTATTTCCAGTGGGGGCCATCCAAGCCTGGACATCTTTTAAAGAAGGTTTATGGGTAGCGCGGGATGCATCCTTTTTTGAGAGAGATGTCGTGTACATCTTGGGGAATCTAAGAATTATCCCAGATTTAATAATTATTGTTTTGGGAGTGCTTCCATTAGTTTATTTCTTACTTAAGACTTATAGGCATTTAAAAGAGGACACAATAAAGGAAGGGGAATCTGTTTGGCAAAAATTGGGTATTGAATTATGAGGCTCTTTTTTAGCTCTGGAGAGAAGCGAATTTGAAGCGGAGGACTTATGGATATATGGTCAAAATTGATGAATGAACACCATCTAATTCAGCAGTTCTTAGATGTTCTAGAGGCGGCTAAAGTACAAATGGAAATGGGGAAAAAACCCAAGGTGAAATTTTTCCACCAAGCCTTGGAGTTTGCTCGCCTCTTTGCTGATAAATATCATCACTTCAAAGAGGAATATCTACTTTTTAGCCTCCTCGCTATGAAGAAAAAAGGAGAGATAGATGGGCAAATCGAAGCCCTAAGATATTCTCATGAACAGGGAAGAAATTTAATCAATCAAATAGCCAATGCCTTAAATAGTTACAAAAATGGCCAAGAGGTGGCCACCATCACCATATTAGAGAACCTGGCCTCCTATATCGCAATCTTGAAGAAACATTTGCACCAAGAAGACCATGTTTTTTTCCTCATGGTGGCCAAAGAAGTGACGGCAGCAGAGCAGCAAGAATTGGCCGAGGCCTTCCAAAGAGAAGAAGCAAAGATGGACGAAAAATTTTTAGCCAAGATGTCAGATACGCTAATAGAGATGGAATCTTTATTGGTTTAAAATCAAAAAAAGGAGGTAATCTAAAAATGTCTACTATTGACATCCTTGCCGAATTTCGGGCAGATCATCGGCAGGTAAGAGATGGGTTAATTGAATTAACCAATGCTCTTCAAGCAAAAGATATAAAGCGGGCCAGAGAAATCTTGAGGCAAATTGACAAATTAGTTGGTCCCCATTTCCGCTTTGAGGAAGAGGCTTTATATCCTGCTTTACGCGTCTTTTTGGGCGAATATGTAGATGATCTAATTAAAGAACACGATGGGGTAATTGCTACAGCCCGGGCCGCTGCGGACTTATTGCAAAAATCTGAGTTGAGCGATGCGGAAGCCAACGCCGCAGCCAAAAATGCGCGTGCTTTATTGATTCATGTATCCAATTGTGATGGTCTGAGTATTTTGGCAGAGAGACTCTCTGCTCCCGAGCTAGCCCAGTTAGGTGAGAAGTTAGTTGCTGCCCGAAAAGCCGGGGTTTCTTTATTAAATTGGGCAGAGTCTATTCGTCAGCAATCTACTTAAATAAAAAGATTTCATGACTCAGAAATTTAGCGGACTGGCTATTATATTTCACAGTGAATCATTTGACCGTGTCCAGCATGGCTTGCATATCGCCCAAGCAGCTTTGGCTTTAGAAAGAGAGGTGCGTCTTTTTTTTACCTATGGGTCTCTTAATTATCTTAAAAATGATAGTTTCCCCCTTCCCTCTGTTGACGAAGAACCATCTATTTATGGGAAAAATCCTAAAAAAAAGGAGAATGAAAATTGGCGAGAGGAGCTAAATGAACTTCTCCGGCAAACAAAAGAATTGGGAGCAAAATTTTACGTGTGCAGCAAGTCCATGAGCCTGCTTAATATAGCCAGAAATGAGCTAAGCGGGGTAGTGGACCGGAGTATGGGGTTGATTACTTTTTTGACAGCCGCCGCTGCTGATCAGATTTTATTTATATGAAGGAATAAGCAAATGGCGCCATTTCCTAACCCAGAGGGGAAAACATCTACTTCTACTCTCATAGATGCCACTGGTCTATTCTGCCCGCTTCCCATTGTAAAATTGAAAAAAGCTTTGGCTGAATTAGCTCCGGGAGAAAGAGTGGTCATCTGGGCCGATGATCCCGCGTTTGGGGACGATTTAATTTCTTGGTGCCAAGAAACAAAAAATAAACTGCTGTCCCTTTCTAAACAGAAACAAAATTTCTTTATTGCGGTGGTCGAAAAAAGTGATGAAAATTAATTTTGATCATTTAAGTTATGCGGCGATCTTGCCTCAAGTAAGGGAAGCTATGCTTCTCTTCTTAGGAGAAGAGGCGGGCAATCCTTTAAGTCAACATGTTTTTGGCGAAAGAGCTCGTTGCGCTATAGAAAAAGCTCGCCTCCAGGTAGCCAATCTAATCGGAGCAAATGCAGAAGAAATAATCTTCACCAGTTGCGGCAGCGAAGCAAATAATTTAGCTATTAAAGGAATTGCTCAAGCTCATCAGAAAAAAGGGAAACACATTATTAGCAGCCCTATTGAACACCTCTCGGTCTTGCATCCTTTAAAATCTTTGGAAAGAGAGGGATGCGAGATTTCTTGGTTATCAGTCGATGAGCAAGGCTTGTTTGATCCGGATGAGGTGCCAAGATTAATTCGCCGCGATACAATTTTAATCTCTCTTACTATGGCCTCTAACGAAATTGGAACTTTAGAGCCCATTGCTCAGATAGGAAAGATAGCTAAAGAACGGGATATTCCCTTCCATGTAGATGGTGTAGCGGCCGTAGGGGTTATTCCCATAAACGTGGGGGAATTAGGAGTTGATTTATTAAGTATCTCGGCCAATACCTTTTATGGACCTTTGGGGTCAGGGGCTTTATATGTACGCCACGGTACTAAGATTTATCCTTTAATAGAAGGTGGCGTCCAAGAGAACGGGCTGAGAGCTGGAACTCATAATGTCCCAGGAATAGTTGGCCTGGGGGTGGCGGCTCAGTTAGCAAATGAAGAGCAAATGGCCAGGCAAGCACTTTTATCAAAATTGGGCGAGAAGTTACGGGCCGGTCTTCTGGACAAGATTCCGGAAATGTTTATTACCGGCCATCCCACCCTCCGCCTTCCTGGCCACGTTAGTTTTTGCGTAAAATTTGTTGAAGGCGAAGCCCTGAGCATCCATCTTAATTTTTTGGGTATTGCCACAACGAGCGGTTCAACCTGTTCTTCCCAAGCTTTAAAAGTCTCCCATGTCTTGAAAGCTATCGGCATAGATCCTCTTTGGGCCCAAGGATCCTTAGTATGCAGCTTGGGAATAGATAATACCATGGAGCAGGTGGACTTTTTCCTTGCTCATTTCCCGCCTATCGTAGAAAAATTGCGGCAACTTTCTCCTCTTTTTACCAAGTACCATTTAAAGCAAAAACCCGCCCCTTCCACTCCAACCTAAAAGCAGCTTCCTTGCCGAAATCTCTTCGAATCTTAAACTTTTACTAATTTTACTTTGGTGTCATAGAAAGAAACACTCCCGCCTACTGGGTCGAGCATACAGGTGTTTTTTAAGTATGGATCAATCCACATAGCGGCGTTGGCGTGAACACCCGTGGCTCGCCGAGGATCACCTTTTATGACTTTGCCGTCAATGACTACATCAGCTGCCCCCGTAGCCCAGTGGCCATGGCCCAGAGTAAAAGTAATTACTCCGGGTTTAATAGTCTCGGTAATTTTCACCTTGCCGATCATGGGCTTTTTTTGGCCATTTTTTAAGTCCCAGATTCCTTCTTTGTTCGTGGCCGAGATAACTTTAACTTGGTCTCCTTCCTTCACGCCTATTTTTTGAGCATCCTGGGGATTGATGATTATGTAATTTTCAGGCAAAATAGAAAGCAGCCAATAATTAGGAATGGTGCGCGATTTGGTCATTAATATATCTCTCTGGGTAATTAAACAGAAAGGATAACCTTCCTCCAGCCCACTTTCCCGAGGAGATTTTCCTAAAGCTGTAGAGATGGGAATATAGGTGGCGTACCCAGGATTGGGCTGCCCCGTAAAGGCATTTTTGGTTTCGGCCGTCTTCTCTTGATACATATTAATGCATCTTTTATATTGATTGGTCACCAAGTCCCCTTGATAGATATCCTTATATTCTTGAAACCTCCCTCCGCGGTTTAATACATAAACCACCTTCCGCCAGTTGGGACCCGTAATTTTTTCCCACCTCTCTGGATCGAAGACTGTCTTAGGTAAATGGCGGCGAGATTCAAGAAAAAGTTTAAGTTCGTCATCATCGGCCTCCGGTACCGGCGTTCCATCGGTAGCTACATTAGCTACCATGCGTATATAAAAATCATCGGGCCTGGTAAAATCCTGGCCAGGTCCAAAACCGTCTTTACCAAATCCCTTCATGCCCAATTTTTCAGCCAAAGCCAACAGGAGAGCTTCAAAAGAACAAGGCATTTCTTCCCCGAATACTTTGGCCGTCACAGGGAGCGGAGCAATCACTGGTTGCCTTATGGGCTGCACCTTAACCGGCATGTTGGGATGAGACCCTTGCATCTCCCATCTTTCCAGGTAGCTCAAGTCTGGGAAAATATAATCAGCATACATGGAAGTTGTCCCGATTATAATGTCGCAAGCCACAAAAAGAGGAACCTTATTTAAATCCGTTAAAACTGCAATATTAGTTTGCCCCGCGGGGAGGGAATATGCAGGCGAACCCATATACATAAAGAGCGCCTTTATTGGATAAGGGTACTGGTCTCCGATGGAGGGAATAATCTCTTCATAAATGTCACTGGCTAAAGGCCACCAATTTCTCTTCGCCGGGTAGCCTTTAAAAAGCGTAGTGTTTTCATATTTAATATCATGGCGGATAATACTTAGGCCAAATTTGGTGGTTTTGCCCGGCTTCATTTTCCCCAAATCAAAAGGCTGGCCCGGTTTCCCTCCGGTAATATTATATGTAGAAGCGGCAATCATCCCGCCTTTCCAATCAAAGTTGCCTAAAAGGAGATTAATTGTCATAGCCGAGGTAACGTTATAAAAACCATTAGTATGCTGAGCTACTCCTCGATGGACATCTACCACCGCCCTTTTGCCATGGCTGGTTAATTCCCGGGCTACCTCCTCTATGTCTTTCACCGGCAGGCCGCAAATTTTAGCCCATTCTTCCATGGTCTTAGTATTTGCTGCTTCGGCCACAATCTGTAAAGCACTCTTTACCTTTATTCCTTGAATTATGGTATTAACAAAAAGTTCTCCTTTAACTGGCGTCTTTTCATCGTCTGGATCAACGGGCACTGGTTTTCCTTCTTGCCAGGCGACGAGATATTCAAAGTCATGTTCTTGGCCATCTTTGCCTTTTCTCTTTTCTATAGGGGCCAGACCAATTTCTTGAGCACGTAAAAATTTTCCAGGCCGGCCTTGTTCATCAATTTTTACCAGCAGCACGGCATTCGTCCAAGTAGGCTCGCCCGCCGCTTTAGCTGCGGCCTTATTAGCATTGGCTAAATATTTAGCATCAAAGCGTCGTTGATTTATGATCCATTGGATAAGGGCCGCGAAGAAAGCGGCATCTGTTCCTGGATTGATAGGTAAATACCGGTGAGCTTTAGCCGCAGATTTATTGAAGCGCGGATCAACTACTACTAATTTAGTTTTCCCAGATACAATGTTCGGGATTAAACGGACATTTATGTTAGAAGGGCCATAATTGGCATCAAAAAGATTTGAGCCCACAGAGAGAATGTATGCCGAGTTTTCAAAGTTCCCCTGCCAATAAAATTTCACTCCGCCACTGAATTTATCAAAACTGTATTGCTCACTCATTGCCTTGCAGGTGAAATAAAGAGATCCTTGGCATACCGTAGTGTGGCCATGAGTATTTACCGTGCCAAAATAATCATTAAAAAACCTTCCGGCAAAGTCACTTCTCCCCCCTTTCTTCCTCCCCCAAAAATAGACTAATTGATTATTTTTCGGCCCTAAGTCAGGATGATCCGGATCAATCAGATAATGGAGGTTCTGAGCGTGTTTTTTCTTAAATTCTTCTACAGCTTTCTTTTTATCCTTGGCCTTGGCCAGAGCCATGATATCAGCCGCCATTTCTTTAGCCACCTGGGGATCGCGCAATGCAAAAATATCTTTAAGACCAGTAATTTCTCTATTTTCTTCCCCAGGTACCTGGTGGAAAAGTTTTCCTCCCTCGATTATTTCGGCAATAGCTTGGGCAAAAGGAATAGACACCCATTTCCCTTCTCCTCTTTTTCCCGCTCTTTTTAATACTTTAGTAAGGCGATAAGGATCATAAACCGTTTGTAACCCTGCTTGTCCCTTTGGACAAATAGCCGCATCGATTGTATTTACCGTTAGAGGTGAAGTGGCATAAGATAAATGGGGAACAGCGACAAAGGGGTTGTAAGGATTCCCATCTATTTTTAAAGCTATAGCTAAATTATCTTTACGGAAAAGTTTCACTTTTATACCACACCCGGTATTACACTGGAGGCAGACCGTATATAAAATATTTTGAGCATTCATCAGCTCATATTCTTCTTCTTTGCTCAAAAATCCGACTTCAGCCTTGGCCATGAGGTCTTTAGCCCAGCCTAACTGCGCGGCCAATAAAGTCCCGCCTAATAAAGCCGAACATTTAAGAAAGTCTCGCCGATCCATATTATTTAAGAGCCGATCATTTTTTTCCATTTTTCCTTCTCCTTTAAGGCAATATATAAAATACGCGTGGTTTAGTCTTTGATTTATCGGCAAAGACCGGCTTCTCTCCCGGATAGCCGATCATTTTGGCTAATTCCTGAGGGCTTTTGCCTTTAAGCACTTTATAATCCTTAACTTTTATTTCGCCTTTAGTCCTCACCTGGGCCAATACCTTTACTGAATTAGTCTTCATCATTTTATAGATCAGACTATCTTGATCTTTTATGTCCCCAAAAAAATTGGCGCGGCAGATGCAGGTGCTTACACACATGGGAACGAGTCCATTTTTTAGACGGTGCCAACAAAAATGGCATTTCCGCGCTACTCCATATGGGAGGTGATACTTCTCGCGGGGCCATTTACGACTGTACTCCCACGATGGCGCTTTTTCGTATTCCTCTAAACGAGGCGTCCCTTCCGTAAAAAATTCGCCTCCATCAAGTCCGCGCGCTTTATATGGGCAAGCAAAGAGACAGCGACCACATCCTATACACTGTTCATAATTAATCATTACTATGCCCGCGCTTAGGCCTTTTTTACTCTTCCAGGTAGCTTTTCCTTCTCCTTTATTGGGGCAAGCCTCTACGCAAGGCGGTTCATCGCATTGTTGGCAAGGTCGCGGCGTATAGCGGATTTTTATTTTGGGGAAAACCCCCATTTCTTCTACATAAACTGGGCGGTAGACTATGCCTGGAGGAGTTTTCTGCTCAGCTACACAGCCTGCTGTGCAAGACCGGCAAGCAGTGCATCTTCTTAAATCTATAACCATGGCCCAATAGGGATCGGGTTTTTTCAAAGCCCGCTTTATATCTTCTTGGATAATAATTAACTCATCTTTACCTTCCCGCATTTACTTCCCCTCCTTCTTATGGCATACATAGCAGTTAGACCTTAAATCAAAGGCTTGTTTACCGTCATGGCAAACCCCGCAAGATTGGGCTTGGCGGCGATGAATCATTTTTACAGTCTTATGCTGTTCTTTCGTTAAGAATGTGAAGGGATGGCACTGCGTACAATTAAAACCAATTAATTCAACATGTGTTTCGTGGCTAAAGATTACATCTCCCACGCGCTTTACTTCGTATTTGATGTCCCCTCCTCCAATTCTGCCTAAGGCTATCCCGGCGGAGATAACCATTAGGCAAAAAAGTGCCGCTAAAATAAATTTTCTCACTCCCCACCTCCTGAAAATAAAAGCTTTTAAAAAGACTGGAAAGTTGTTTACCACATAGTGGTATTTGTGTCAATATTTTTTATTGCGATCTCTGGAAAAGGAGATAATAAACTACACTAGGTACGGAAGGGCGAGACAAAGAGGCTTCTGGGAAGAATCGGATCAATGAGTGAAGGGAAAGGAATTGTTTCTAACTAACTTTCGGTAACCTACAAAAAAATATCTGCCCATGCAATTTGTAGGGTAAGGGCTTGTCCCCTACCTCAAGTGGCTCATAAAAGATCTCTGAAAAAGTCCCGCGGCATGTAATTGCATTATTCTAGGCAAGCAGAAATCCAGTATTTTCAAGGCATTTCTGGACTACCGCTTTTGCGGGAGTGACCAAAAAGTCCGTTTTTCAGAGCTCTGGTAATGAATCATTTGATGGTGAGTGACCTAGTAAGAAGAAACAGATCCTCTAATTTCTTAGGACCAGCCTTCATGGCTGGCCAAACTCGGCCAGGGTCAAGTCCATGCCCCTCTTTTCTAAAAAGGGGATGGGGGAGATTATTTTTCTCCTTTTAAAACCATCACTGAATGGTAGGTGACATAGTAATTGAATCATTATTTACTTTTGTTTCGGGAGGCCAACTTTTAGAGCTAGCCAAATTTGGCCAGAGTCAAGCCCTCAGGGCCGGCCTCTTTTCGGCAAGGGATAAACCCTTGCGCTACAAATTTACGCTTTTGTCAATCTCGGAATTTAATAACTCCCCCTCTTTAGATTAAGAGAGGGAAAAAAGGAGCGTTAAATAAAGAG
>Ga0129301_1001639_pt1 | contig 10514 bp, 9 predicted proteins | sample ConPoolayeHmetaG_FD_94489 | JGI IMG/M metagenome (GOLD analysis project Ga0129301, IMG submission 94489) | Hot spring microbial mat communities from California, USA to study Microbial Dark Matter (Phase II) - Cone Pool mat layer H metaG ...
GGTGGATAGGCTATTTGCTAGACAACCTTGAAGCTATGGGTCTCATGGATGACACCGCCGTGATATTTACGACTGATCACGGCTTCTATTTTGGTGAGCACGGCATACTCGGAAAAGCGGTAATAGACCTGGACAAATCACCATGGAAGATTTACCGTTCTCCCCTCTACGAAGAGGTCACTCACATACCACTATTGATATATATTCCCGGCGTTAAACCGAAAAGAAACAAAGCTTTAGTTTGCCTTCCCGATTTGATGCCTACACTGCTAAACCTGGCGGAAGTTGATGTGCCGGATACGATTCAAGGAAGGTCCTTGTTGCCATTGTTGGAGAGAAATTTGGAAGAATCTTGGGATTTCGTGGCTTCAAGTTGGCCCTTATATAATCCTGGAGATATCACAAGGGCGGTTGACGCCTTGGAGAAATTAGTGCAAGATTGGCTTCCAATCACCGTTAATACTAAGGAATGGACTTTATTATACAGTTCAGAAGGGCAGCCTGTAGAGTTGTATCATCTACCAACCGATCCTCGTCAAGAAAAGAATGTTTTCGAGGAGAAAATCGATGTTGCCCATGAATTACATAGCAAACTGATCTCTAGGCTTGAAAAATTCAATACCACTCGTCTCGCCTTAGAGCCTAGAAGACGAATCTAGAAAACGTCAAACTGAAGATTCGAGCAACAAATTCGTGACATCACGTTGAAACTTCAAACGGATAGCTCTTTTCTGAAGTCACTGTTCTGAATCAATTTCGATGCAGCCCTCGCCACCCTCGCCAGTGAAGAGTAAACGGGAACTCCCCTCACCTAAGGATTCTAACGCCGTTTATGATGCTATTTTCTCCCATCCAGAAAGCTGACAGTAGCTTACCGCAGACCTTCTGCATTTCTACTACAACTCTCGCAATATCCCAAATCATCACATAGAATTAACCAAATATTCGGTCTAGGCATAACCAATTACTAAACCATGTCTCACAGATCTGTGTCTAACCAAAGTCAACAACCTAGCTTTCCCTCTCTAATTGTAAACCTTGAAACTTCGTGTCAGCCGAATGTCTTCCGATGAGCCCCCAACCATTACGTTGAAGACAACTTGTTCTACAACAAAGTTCATGTCGGCATCATAACAAGCTAAATCTTCAGAGGCGAGGCTGAACGTAACTTTTTCTGTCTCATCCTGTTCCAGAGTTATGCGCCTGAAACCTTTAAGTTCTTTCACAGGTCTAGCTGTTGATGTTAGAAGCCTCCAGCAAAGCCTGTTCTTGTTTAGTCCATGAACATCAACTTTCATATCCACGTCATTGACCGTCAACGTTAATCCATAAATAATTATGTGAAGGCTATCTTAGCTGCTTCAGACATGATAAAATTCGTATTTATTGTTGAGTGGTTATTGGGGTTAGTTTTTGCTCGTTAAGCTTGACGGTCATCTCGTTGCTTGTTGTCAACGATCTGATTTCCGCTTTGACTCCGTACTTTTTCAGCAGATTTTTTTATCTTGTCTTCCAGTTCTTCTTGGTGATAGCCGTCTAGAGGCGTTAGAACTCTTATCTCGATCTTGGCGAATAACTATTTGGGAAGCTCCATCATTCTCACCTCCAAAAAATGAACGAGGCTAAGCGAAAACCCTATAGATTTATTTTTCAGCTAGGACTTGTTCTCTTATCCTCTCTGAAACTTCTCTGATTTGGACGAGGATAGACTAGATGTTGTCCTTCCATAAGGGTTCTCAATGGTTGGGGAACTGTTGTCCAAATGAGCACAAAACTCCTCCAATCCATGCAGGGAATTACCTTACACATCAAAGCCCATTTTCCTCATGTTTTCCAGAAGAATTTCACGTGGAGGAAGGGCGGATAGGAGGTTAAAAACCTTGCCTTCTGGTATGTGTGTCCTATCTCTAACAAGTATGAGGTTTATAGCTTTAGTAGGACACTTTGTTGCACACAGTCCACATCCAAAGCATTTCTCGGGATTGCTGTAAGCCACTCCATTTTCAATTTTCATAGCTCCGAACACGCATCTTCCTTCGCATAGACCACAACCAATGCACAGGTCTTTTTCGACGACGGCTCTGTAGCGGCTTTTGGTGGTGTTTCCTTTCCCGTAGTGTATAAGTCCTCTCAGGAAGAAACAGCAACATGAACAACAATTGCATATGAAGGAAAATCCATGTGACGCGTTGTCTGCATGGTGAACTAGACCTAAATCTTCGCAGCATTCAATTATGCTCAAGGCTTCTTCAATGGTTATTTTTCTGGCCACTCCTCGCTTGACCAAAATCTCCGCGACATCGTTCAAAAGGATGCATGTCTCAAGAGGGTTCTTACAGTTCCTTCCTCTTGTTCTGCATGGACACTGTGCCACAGCGATATACCGCGAGCTTTTCAATATACCAGATACAACCTCGAAGGGAAGAATCTCAGTCTCAACAGAAATAACCCTATTTACCGGTATGACTCTTGCAATGGGAACATTGTCAGTGGGAAGCTTTTTCTTCATCATTTCATTCTCAAAAAATTCGTCCCAAAGGTCGATTATTTCAAGGTCAGTAGGGGATAAGTTCCCTTCTTTTTTCCGATGACCTATCTCGAAAAGTACTGAGTCAATCAGGTTACCACACAAAGCATATCCAGGTTTTCCATCATCGAAGTCTTGCGATAAGACCAAACCTCGCTTGAAGAGGTTATCAAGAATTACAGCGACCTCTGAAACTGGAATTTTCGTTTTTTCTGCTACCTGCTCAATGCTACTGGGTAGTAGCAGCAGTATCTTGGCCTCCTCATGCGAAACTAGTTTTTCCAAAATCTTCGGCAAAATCTCAGATCTAGGGTAACCAAAATGCAAAGAAAGCTCAAAATAGATGTGAGGCGTGATTCTAGTTGACATTTTCAAGCAGTCCTCTGCATACCGAGCTATTTGCTGCTGAATATTTAAGCTTTCTGAAGGGAAGAAGCCTGAGACCAGCATAGAAGTTTGACCTAAGCCTTCAAGACTTCCTCCCTTACCTCTGTACGCTTCATCATTAACTATTAATGAGCACCTTCGAAGCGATACTGATCTATCTAGGCAGATTTTTCAACTTTTTTGGTCTTTTTAGAGCTGGAAGAAAGAAGACTAAAAAGGTCTGCATTCATTTGCGTTGATTGACACTTGAAAAATTAGTTCAGACCAATTTGGAAACATGACTACAATCCCATCGTAACCAATGCTCCAAGCAATATGAGTGTGGCTCCTAGAGTTATGTTCAAGGTTTATTCTGAAATTGCAAAAATATTCGTAAGCAAATGGCATTTAAGCTCCAGTTTTTCATTATCTTTTCTGTATTTGCACTGCCACTTAAACCTAAAAAATAGGGATTAAACGTTTAAGGTGGTCTATGTTAGACTTGAATAAGAGTCGAAGCCAGAAAACTACTACTTCTGTTAAAAATTGGATGCCGAAATTATGGGCATGTGCTGTGGAGGTTGTTATTTTGTTAGGGTTGGAGTTTTTCTAGGAATGTTTTTATCCGTTGATAAGAGTCTAATTCTCGCATCTTCTGTTCCGATGAATTTTGCTACGGCTGTGGATCCTTGGACTGTAGTTGAGGAGAAAGCATTCCTTATCTCCTCTAGACTGTCTAAAATGATTTTTCTGGACTCTTCCTGGTTTTGATTTCTTCTATGAAAACTTTTGATGCCTGTTTCGGTCCGCCGGCGTGGAAGCCAGCCCCTTCAGGATGTTCAAAACTTGAGTTAATGAAGATTGCAGTCGGTATCGCCACCGGAACACCTAGTATGACCTCGGATAGTAGGATCTCGACTGGTGTATTAGGAGGTACAAAGGCCATAAGCTCAGTTTGTCTCTCCGACATCTTGTAGCCCCACGCTATAGATTGAGTGTGACTTAAAAAGTCGTTGATCGTAACCTCCATCGGAACTTGTCTCATCGTTGCCGGATTCACAACATTATAAAAGACTATAGTACCACATCTAAACATAGGGATAGTGACTATCCTATACGCTCGGTCAATCATGATATTATGGATTTGAAATGTCTTTGCGCCATATTGTCCGAAATCTGTGGCATATTCAATCGAGCCTGTTGTTTGATTAATGAGGTAAGCATCTATGGAGAACGTTATCTCGGTGGGATTTGCTCCTATAACTATGGATGGGGTAACGCCTTGGAGTATGAAGGTACCGTTTTCATCAACTTTAACTATGAAATAGTTTGAAACTTCTTGGAAGTACTCACGAGATATCCTCATATTCACTTTAGCTATAGATCCTGGGACAGGACTATACCAGCCCGTTCTGTAGTCAAATTCAACTATCCTTCCTTCAAGAGTTGAGAAACCTCCGAAAGTCGTGCTGTATTTTACGAGTTGAACAGAAGGCTGGATCGGTTCAGAATCATTTGCGAAGCTATAGAGAACACAATATATGAAGTTGAGCTGCGACCAAAGGTTTTGAAAATTAATTTTATCAATGGTGTCGGAAGGTGTCAACCTATAGGGAAAAATTGTTCCAGTTGAAGCAAAAGTAACTCCCAGTCCTCCAGCTAATGTATACGGTTCACTATCATATGTAACCTTAAAGTCTCTGGATAGGTATACTTCTTCAATCCACTCTGGACCGAGAAGATTTCTGACATTCAGCGTTTGGTTCAATTGAGCATTGATGCTGGGTAAATACTCTCTAAACATCTTATCACTAACCCATCCAAACCTCTCCACGGGCTTATCATTCATATAGAAATATCCCGTGAATAATGCGCAGAGACTTGAAACATCCCCCGAGAGATCTAGGTTGAACATTATTTTTATATTTGGATCCGTGAAATGGGAAGATACGAACTCTCTTGCACCAGCTAAAGATTGCCAGTGGCCAGAGAACGCTACAAACATTATCGTTCTACTAGGCGTTCTCAACGAGAATAACCTTGCCAAATCTATCAGTGTAGCTATACCAATCGCGTCATCAGCACCTGGAGCAAGCGAAGGGATCACTGACCAAGAATCATAATGCGCAGAGATTACTATGATTTCTTCTGGACGGCTTTTGCCACGTATAAATCCAACCACGTTCTTTGCCTCTCGAATCTCGTAAGCCATTTGAGATTGCACATTCACGATAACCTCTCCTTGCTGGGTGAGGTTGTAAAGATATCTACTGTCCTCTTTGCTCACGAGAAGTCTAGGCAAGTATAAGGGCATCTCTGTAGATTTAGCCAAACCTTGTGAACGATCAAAATTTTCTGCTGGAGGCAGGAAGATTACAGCTTTGGCGCCCAGCATTGCTGCATTTATCCAGTTCCTTCCACTGTTAAACTCCATTAAAACGATGCTGCCATTTATCTCCTTATAGTTAAGAGCCGATAGCGTTCCTATACCTCCGTAAACCAGTTTCCCAGTTATTCCGCCGGGAGGGATGGAACAGGACTGAACGTCGTTGGGGAAGAGAGGATAAGCTCTAAAGAAATGATTCTCCGGTATGAGAACTGTTATATTTGCGCCTAGGTCAACTGGAACTGTGACATTGTAGTATTCGAAATGTATGTCACTCAGCCCAAACTCATTGAATTTTTGGAAGATATAATCAGCCGCTTTCTCGCATCCTACGTAGCCAGTCGCTCTTGTTTCAAAATTTGAGAGGTTAGCAATGTAATCTCTAATAGCTTCCAAATCTATGTCTTCTGTGATGTTGATGTAATCAAAATCAACCATGTCAAGGCGAGGTTCTAGACTAGAGGATGCCACAACATTAGATATATGTGAGGATTGGGTAAGGCTTGCAAATGTGCCGAGAATTAGAGCAACCGTCATTAGTAAAGAGAGAATCTCTGTTAACCGTTGTTCGTTCAGATGCATTGAGAGGCAGCGTCTCCTTCCATTGTCAGGGTCTCTGAAGTAAATATTAAAATTTTGTTCCCAAACTATCTAAGTGAACATTAATCTATAAAGTTTGCCCGCGCCATATATAACGTTTGTCAGATAAAAAAGATTCTGCTATATACGCGTATCAGAAGGCTGGTTGCAGATGAGGCGAACTAATTATTCTTTTATGTCAAAATCCTCATGGTAGGTTCAATGCCGATCTTCTAACAAACGCAGAATCGAAGAAAAACAGGTCTTACAAAAAATGTATACTGAAGAAAGGAAGAACGAAACTTAATGAAAAGTATTATTACATGCGCGCCAACACGTCCTTAGACAAACGAAAGCGGAAATTTTTAGAGTCGTGACTGAAGTAAATGTACTTTAGGTTTATTTTATCCATCTGATCATAACCTTTTAGGTCTGTCTGTTTTTGCCCGTTTTTCTATATGTCTGCTAAAGAGAGGATGTATAGAGAAGTAGAGAAAAAAGATTAATCTTTTATTTTAAAACGGCTTAATTCCTATTATTAACACTTCAAGCAGTATATTGTTTGTCAGAGTGACCAGCAAATGGCAAAAGAAGATGACTCCTCTTTAAAGAAAAAGGTTGAGGGAGAGTTTGAGGAGGATACTCTAAACGTCGGTAAATTGGTCAAGACGCTTATTCAGAGCTTCTTGAAGTCTGATAGCAACTATGGAGCGATCACGGATATAAAGACCGACATAAACAACATCTACAACACTGTTAGAGATTATATCAAAGAAGAAAAGGTTGATGTTTACGCAATAAAGATGGATGATCGCATCCTTCTCTCCAAAACTAACGTGGACTTCGACGATATTTACCAAGTCATAAAAGAACGTTCAGAACTGAAGGTTAAGGAGGATGTTATCGAAATTTGGGATGATTCAGAGGAAAAGATTCTCCATCTAATAATCCTTCCAGTTAAAAAACACTTTCCCATAGAGTATGCCAACTTTAGAGAAAAGGAGAATATAATGGAAAAAATATCGTTGATGACTTGGCAGATATCCTAGAAAGATCTATACAAATTCAGCGGAGGGGTTTTTCCTTTCTTCCCAAGATGAGCTCTTTGAGTGATACGCCATTAACTGTGACAACCTTCCAACGAATTCCGGGAATGTCACCCATAGCTCCGCCTTCTGAACCTCCAATCCCCTCAACAATTACTTCGTCATGCTCATCCACAACGTTTAAAGCACCGTCACCTGGTAGGAAAGCAGTTATGACTTTTCCGTTCTTGATGAGTTGAAGTCGAACGCATTTCCTTATTGCGCTATTTGGCTGTTTGCTCTCCCTCCCAACTTTTTCGAGGACTATTCCACGCGCCATAGGCGCGCCTTCTAGAGGATCGGACTTGACATCCAATTTTAACACTCGTCTTTTATAATCTATGCTACTCCACCGCATCTTCTTTCTTTTTTGGACCAGCTTTCTCGCCGCGAACATTCCCCTAGGAGATTTTTTCATCTTTTCCTCCTCTTCCAGCGACCTAATATCTGACCATAATCAACTATTTATTTTTTCGGGTTTTCGCTTTGCACCATAACATGCATTGCTTTACAAGTTTTTCTATGTTGACCGATTTGGAGGGATGTGAGAGATGGGAAAGTCTATACGATTGAGACATGGCTTATCTGGAAGTATCGTTTAGCCAAAAACCTAATCTTCTCAGCATTCTTTCCGTTTTTGCCTATGGCTATTCCCTTATCTTTCGGCTCGACTGAGACCACAGCGGCAATCTTACCATCAGGCCTCTCAGATATACGTATCTCTCTGACTCTAGCTGGCTTCAAGGCATTCTTTATGAATTGGGAAGGATCTTCAGAGTATTCAATTACTTCATGTTTCTTTCCAGTCATCTTTTCCAGAAGAGAGAGGTTTTTTCCCCTCTTACCAATAGCGATGCCTGCCTCCCCCTCTTTGATCACGAATATTATGCGGTTAAAGTCCTCATCGATTATGCAGTCTCTGACCATTGCACCTGTTACACTTTCGAAGAGGGCGATATGTTTCATCTCGGTATTGGTGAATTTTATCCCCTTAGCCACTGTTCTTCACCGCTATCTCCAAAATATCGGAGTCGCCCGGATCCCTTATTGCAAGCGTTGAGACAGCAAAGGGTTTGCCACACAACCTTCCAAGATCCAAACTTGTCTTAGGATAGATTACAAGCGGGATCCTTGAAAGTTTGCAGTAGTATTCCAAATTCTCTCTTATTTTTAAAGGGCAGTTCGAAGCGACTACGATAAGGCGGACTTTACCTGTCGCAGCGCTCTTTAAACTAGACTTCGCCCCGAAGAGGACTTTACCTGTCTTGACGGTTCTTACTAATGAACCATCTATGTCAGGCACTGCTTGTTTCCTCCTCCTTAGCCTCAAGTGAGGCTGCTGACATGTAAATGTCTACAAGCCCTGTGCCTATTGGTATGGCTTGTCCAACTATTACATTTTCGGTTACGCCTTTTAGAACGTCACTTTCTCCTTTAACTGCAGCATCAACAATATTTGGAATCGTAATCTCGAAGGATGCTCTGGCGAGAACGCTTGCTTTACCTCCGCTGACTCCATGTCTGCCAATCTGCTGGATGTTTCCAGTTGCAGACATTATATCTGCCACGAGCATTATGTGCCTCAAGTCAACATCAAGCCCCTGCTCCTCAAGGACACCAGATGCCTCTTCTATTAGAGCGTTCCTTGCCGCCTCTATCCCTAAAGTCTTCGATATCTCATGAACATTGTTAGTAGTTGTGCGGGTTGGGTCTACCCCTTCAATCTCAAGAACCTGAGATAGGTTTGACCCTTCCGTCCTTATGACCCATTTGCCTTCCTCCTCTGCAACTAAAATCCTCTTTATACCTGAAACGCCCTTAACGTAGCATGAAGAGACTTGCTCCAAAAGTTTCTTAGGAATCGTCTGTTTCTTCGGTTCAACAATTATAGTATTTTCTTTGATTTTTACTAAGTATTTTGGTAAGCTAAGCGCTTTGATAAGGTCTTCAAAAGTGACACCTCGTTCCTCCATCTTTTTCATGTCAACTTTCACGATTATGCCATTTGTCTCAACATCTATAAACAAACTTTCCGCAACATCTTGGACTGTCGTATAAAGTATGCGCCTAGCAATCTTCGTTGCTCCTTCCCTGCTCTTTGCATATTCCTTCTCCAGATGTATAGTCATCGTGGGGGTCGACGGTTCCCGCCTTGCGTCAACAATCTCGATGAGACGTGGCAGACCTAAAGTGACGTTTTGTTCTCTCACACCAGCATAATGGAAGGTTCTCAAGGTCATCTGGGTACCAGGCTCGCCTATCGATTGGGCAGCAACTATCCCAATCGCCTCACCAGGCTCAACCAGCGCCCGTCTATAATGCTCAACCGTTAATTTTACCGCTAGATCTACGCCTTCTTCTGGTAGTTTAGCCTTTGAAAGGTTCTCTCTTAACTCATTGATTAGAAGCGGAGTTATTTGATCTTTAACCTCTTCGAGCCTTCTCTCAATGTATTCCTGCGGCGCAGCTCGCTTCTTCTCCACCATAAGTTCAATTTGTTCTACAAGTCTAGCCACGTTTACAGCTTTTCCGTGGTCGCTCTTCGCAGGGTCTACCCCATCCTCACCATACCTAAATTGAATTATGTCTCCCATCGAGTTTCGGACGGTGTTATCATATTCGACACGTAGGTGCTCCATCGCATTTATCAATCTTCTTTGCATATATCCGCTCTGCTGTGTCCGAACTGCTGTGTCTACAAGTGCGTCTCGGCCGACCATTGTGTGGAAAAAGAATTCTATGGGGTTCAGACCATCACGGAAAGAGGAGTAGACAAACCCCTTCGCCTTTGGAGATGCATCGCCCTTTTTGAAGTGAGGCAAGGCTCTGTCAACATATCCACGCTCGATCCTTTTTCCACGGACAGATTGTTGACCTAAACAGGCTGCCATCTGACCTATATTTATGATTGAGCCTCTAGCTCCGCTTCTAGTCATGATTATGCCTGAATTGTCCATTTTAAGGTCTGAATCAGCTATTTTTCCAGCCTTCTCAAACGCCTTGGAAAGATCATTCATCACATAGATTTCGAAAGAGTCTACGAGGCTCTGACCTGGAAGCCTTTCCAAAGTTCCTTCCCGAAGTGCCTTCGTGAAAGAGTCAACCTTCTTCTCCGCATACTTTATCATCTGCTGGATTCTTGCTTTAGCGTCCGAGGAAAGGTCTAAGTCATCATATGAGTAAGAGAAGCCTCGCATAGTGATGAAACAAGTTAGGAGACGGCTCATTCTGTTGAGGAAATCTCTACCTGCCTCAGTTCCATAGTCCTTAATAATTCTATGGAGGAGACTCTCAGATTTCTCAGCGCCTATCGCGTTCTTATCTATCACGCCCTTTATTAAAGTCCCATCCTTTATGATGACGTAAGCATCATGCGGACAGTTCTCACGGGAACACGCATTACAGTTCTGACAGATGCTCGCTTTCAATGTATAATTCAAGCCTTTTGGAAGGAATAGGCTGAAGATCTGTTTTCCCGTCCACATCGGCTTCGGCTTCTCAACTACGGGTTTCGGCAATTCGCCCCTATAACCCGCAACCCTCAAGAGTTGACAGACCTCCTTCTTTGTGA
>Ga0129301_1001641_pt1 | contig 10504 bp, 8 predicted proteins | sample ConPoolayeHmetaG_FD_94489 | JGI IMG/M metagenome (GOLD analysis project Ga0129301, IMG submission 94489) | Hot spring microbial mat communities from California, USA to study Microbial Dark Matter (Phase II) - Cone Pool mat layer H metaG ...
CTCCCGGTCTTGGCGCGCGCGATCTCGAGGTAAGCGCGTTCCCCCATGAGCCGGCCCGCCCGGCGCAGCTCCTCCACCTGCCCCGCGCACATCCGTCCGGCGACCTTGATCAGCGTCGCCAGAGCCCCCTCGCCCCCCTGCTCGTGCAGCCACCCCAGCGCGCGGGCGATCAGGTAGTCGCCCAGCAGCACCGACACCTGGTTGCCCCAGGTCGCGTTCGCCGAGCGCCGCCCCCGCCGCGCGCGAGCGCCGTCCACCACGTCGTCGTGCACCAACGACGCGGTGTGCACGACCTCCACGACGCCGGCCAGCGCGATGCTGCCCGGCCCCGCGCCCCCCGCGCACTCAGCCGACAGCAGCAGGAGGCTCGGCCGCAGCCGCTTCCCCCTCCCCGACAGCGCCCGCCGCGCCGCGCGGGACAAGAACGCGCTCTCGCTGGTGACGATGCGCCCCAGGCCGGCCTCGACCTCGGCCAGCATATCCGCCAGCGCGGGATGTAGGCGTGTGAACTCCATCTGGTCGCTCGACCACCCCGATGGATTATAGGCCGAGCCAGGGCGGGTGTCAAACCCGCCCCCGGGCGCGCTCACTCCAGCCGGCGCAGGTGCGACCGGAGCGCGGGGCCGTGCTCGGGGTCGGCCAGGCTCACCTCCAGGAAGGCCTGGAAGTAGCTCAGGAAGCTGCCGATGTCCAGCCGCCGCTCGCCCTCGCGCAGCCGCACGCACATGATCTCCCGCCCCTCTCGCAGCAGGATGCGAAGCGCATCGGTCAGCCAGAGCTCGCCCCCGACGCCGGGCTGGGTGCGCCGGATGGCGTCGAAGATGGCCGGCTCCAGGATGTAGCGACCGGCGGCCGAGAGGTTGCTAGGCGCCTTGTCGGGCGCGGGCTTCTCGACGATGTCGCGGATGGCGAACACCGCCCCGGCCTCGCCCTCCGGCGCGACCACCCCATAGCGGCCGAGCGCCTCCTGGGCCACCTCCTCCACCGCGATGGTGGCCGCCGGACGGTGCTTCAGGTGGGCGGCGATCATGCGGGTGAGCACCGGCTCCCGGGCGCGGGACAGCACGATCGAGTCCCCGAGGGCGACGACGAAGGGCTGCCCCGCGGCGAAGGGCTCCGCGATGCTGATGGCATCGGCCAGCCCCCGCGGCTGGCTCTGGCGGGCGTGGAAGAAGCGCAGCTCCATCCAGGGCTCGACGCACTCCTCATTGGTCGCCAGATCGCGGTCAAGGTGGTCCTCGATAGCGCGCTTGCCCCGGCCCGAGATGAGCAGCACCTCCCGCAGCCCCGCGCCGGCGAGCTCCTCGACGACGTGCTGGATGGCGGGCTTGCGGCCCACCGGCAGCATCTCCTTGGGCTGGGACCGGGTAGCCGGCAGCAGCCGGGTGCCGCGGCCCGCGGCAGGGACGACGGCCTTCGTGATCCTGATGTGCTCGGCGCTCATGCCACGGCCCCCTAGGTCGCGCGCACCCGAATCCAACGGTAGCCTCGGGCCGCGTAGGCCTCCGCGAGCTTCTTCTCCCGGCCGGGCGGATGGAGCAGGACGAGCGCGGCCCCGCCCGAGCCCGGCAGCTTGGCGGGCAGGCCAAAGGCGCGCGCCGTCTCGACGAGGGCGAGGTTGTGCTCGCCCAGCGCCTCGTCGCCCGACAGCCTCCGGCGCAGGTCGAAGTTCCGGTCCATCAGCCGCCCTAGCTCGTCGAGGTCCCGCCGCCGGAGCGCCGCCAGGCCCGCCTCCGCGCACCGCGCGATGCCCCGGATGGCGGCCCGAACCTCCGGGTCGCCGGCCTCCCAGCGGTAGCGGATCTGGGAGTGCACCTGCCCCGACTCGCGGGCGCCGAGCTGGTTCTCGCCCAGATGCGCCAGGCCGAAGCGCGGCAGCGACCGAGAGCTGAGGCGCCTGTAGCGCGGCCTCTCTCCCGAGAAGTCCATATACGTCAGGCCCCCGTAGGCCTGCACCACCCGATCCTGCAGGCCGGCGGCGATGCCCAGCGCGTCGGTCTCCACGCTCAGCGCGAGCGCGGCCAGCTCCGCCGGCGGCAGGCGCCGCGCGGGCAGGCGGTGGAAGCGAGCCAGCGCGCGCAGGGCCGCGATGATCATGGCGCTCGAGCCACCCAGGCCGGACTGCCGGGGGATGTTGGTCTCATACTCGATGGTGAAGTTGGCGGCGCGCAGCGGCAGGCCGCGCTCCGCGCAGTACTCGGCGAAGCGCGTGCAGGCCGCCAGCAGCAGCCGATGCATCCCGTAGAAGCCGTGCCGCCGAACCGAGGTCACCAGATCGTCCAGATCGTCGAACTCGCGGCGGTCGAGCTCGGGGTGGAGGTGGAAGGTCAGCCGCGGGCTCTCCCACAGCCGCAGCTTCGCGCTGAAGTTCCGGATCAGGAACGCGATCACCCGGCCCCCGTACATGTCCGACGGGTTGCCCAGCAGCCCCGCCCGCGCGTGCACCTCAGTCTGTATGATCACCGCCCGCTCGCTCGGCGCGCACGCGCGCGGCCCCGCGGTGGAAAGACACGGTGTCTGCCCTACCGCCCCCGCCCGCACGCGACGCGGTCATTGGCTGGTTCACTTCGGCGGCCCCGCGCCCCTCCCCTGCCGGCGGGAGGCGCCCGCGGCCGGCCCGCAGAACTGGGCCGCGGGAGAGCGACCGGTGACGGAGACTGCCGCAGGCGGTCGCCTGGAGGTGTGCATTGTCTCATGGCGGGCGCGCGAGGTGCTGGGCGCGTGTCTGCGCTCGGTGCTCGCCCAGCCCGAGGTGGCCGGCGTTGTCGTGGTGGACAACGCCAGCGGCGACGGAACCCTAGAGCTGCTAGGCGCCGAGTTCCCCTCCGTCCGGGTGATCGCGAGCGCCCGCAACCTCGGCTACGCGGCGGCGAACAACATCGCCATCCGCGCCACCGACTCGCCCTTCGTCCTCCTGCTCAACCCCGATACCGAGCTGCACGCGGGCGCGGCCGCCGCCCTGCTCGAGGCGCTGGAGGCCGACCCCCGCGCGGCCGCCGCCGCCCCGCAGCTCCGCTGGCCCGATGGGCGCATCCAGCCCTCCTGCCGCAGCTTCCCCGATCCAGCCGCCCTCGCCTGGGACGCGCTCGGGCTCGCCGCGCTGCTGCCGCGGAGCGAGCGCTTCGGCCGCTACCGCATGACTTACTGGGGTCACGACACCCCGCGCGAGGTGGACCAGCCGATGGCCTCCGCGCTCTTGCTGCGGCGTTGCGCGCTCGACGAGGTTGGGCTCTTCGACGAGGGCTTCCCCCTTTACTTCAACGACGTGGACCTCTGCTTCCGGCTGCGCGAGGCCGGCTGGCGCATCATCTTCGAGCCCCGGGCCAGGGTGACCCACCACCACGGCCACAGCACCCGGCAAGCCCGACCGGCGGCCGTGCTCGCCTCCCACCGCGGGCTGATTCGCTTCTACCGAAAGCACTGTCGAGGGCGGGTGAGCCCCCTCGCCTACGGCGCCGTCGTCGCCGCCGCCTGGCTCACACAGTGGCCCCGCGCGGCGGCCGCGTGGCTGCTGGGGCGAGGGTGACGGCGGCCTCGATCTCCGCCGCCGCGCGGGCCGCAAGACCGTACGCCCGGCAGACCGCGCGGTCCATCTCCTCCAGCAGGGCGCGCCGGCGCGCCGGGCCGTTCTCATCCAGCAGCCGCGCGGCACACCCGGCCAGAGCCGGCCACGACACGCGCGGCGGCAGGGGCAGCAGCCTCAGCTTGCTCACCTTCACTTGCGCGAACGGCCGGCCAGCCTCTGGCGCTACCGCGCGGTACAGCGCGGCCGCGGCGCGGGAGTTGAGGACCGCGGCCAGCGCCAGCAGGTCCCACTCCTCCGGCGCGGTGATCGCGATGACGCTGCGGCCGAACCACACGCCGCGGCGATCCAGCGTCGCCACAGGCCGGTCACCGGTCTGGCGCACCAGTAGCTTGGGCGCTCGCCGGTAGACCCTCTCCCGCACCGCTACGCGCGCGCCCGGCGGCACGCGCGCCGGCCAGTCGCCGCGCAGCCAGGCCGAGGAGCCGATCTCGGTCAGCGCGCCGAAGTCCCGCCCGCGCGTCAGCGCGATGTCGCCAGGGCCCTGGCGTCGGCCTTCGTAGATGATGGCCCGGCCGGCCGCCGAGCTCGAGTAGTTCACCCCCACGTCGTGGAACACAAACCGCGCCTGCGCGCCCAGAGAGGTTAGATCGGCCTGAAGGCGTGTCAGCAGCGCCCGGAGCCACTCCGGGGGGACGACCAGGCTGTGGTGCGGCGCCGCGACTGGCGCGTCGCTGCGCGCGAGCGGCGCGGGGGCGGCGAGGGCCCCGGGCAAGGCCGCCCGCCGCACCCGCCGCAGGTCGCCGAAGGGGAACCGCGCGGGCGCGATAGCCCGGTCGGCGAGGCATACCAGGGCCGCCGGGGCGACCGCTCCCGGGAACAGCCGGTCACCGAGCAGCGCGATCCGCAGCGGCCGGAAGCGCGCCAGCACCGCCCGCCGGAGCGGTTCATAGCGGACCTGTGACAGAAGTGAATCGGGCACCAGCAGGCCAATAGCGCCGCCGTCGCGAGCCGCTTCTGCCGCCAGATGCACGAAGAAGAGGCACGCGTCCCGCTGCCCGGCCAGCGGCGGCGGAATCCGCCCGGCGAGGCCTCCCAACGACACCTCCACGCCCCAGGGCGGGTTGCCGAGCACGATGTCGAAGCTCCGCGGGCTGGGCGGAGAGGCCAGCGCATCGGCCGCGGCGATGCGCCCTGCCGGCAGCCGGGCCGGGCGACCAGGGCATGAAGCGGCCAGCCATACCGCCAGCCGGCAGGCCTCGGCGGCCAGCGGGTCCCTCTCGATGGCGAACAGACAGCTCTCCGCGGCCGCGAGGCGGGCCTGCTCAGGCTGGCCGCCTACCGCTTCGACGATCGCCTCCAGCGCGGCCACCAGAAAGGCCCCCGCGCCTGCCGCCGGGTCGAGCACCCGGAGAGCGAGCGCCCCGCCTCCGCCCGCGCCTCGGCCCTCGAGCACCCCCCGGACCGCAGTGCGGGCAATCTCCTCCGCCAGCCACGCCGGGGTGTAGTAGCTCCCCGAGGCCCGCCGTCTCTCCCCACGCGCCAGCAGGTCTTCACACAGCCGGCCCAGGCAAGCCGCCGCCTCCCGCGGGCTGGGCTCGTCCCGGGCGGCGGCCAGCACTCGCGGCAGCGCACCCACGGCCAGCGCCGGCTCCAGGGACCACCTCACGTCACCGGGCCCCAGTGCTGCCTGCGCCTCCGCGAGCCGCTGCTGCAGCTCCGCGAAGGCGCCAGGGAGGGGGTCGGCCAGCGCGCGGTCAAGCGCTCCCGCGACGGTGGCAGGCAGCAGCTCCAGCCGCCGCGCCTCCACCAGCGCGCAAAGATGGAGCGCCACCCGCACCCCCGGGGCGGAGAACGGCCCTCGCGGGCGGCCAGGCATGGGTCAGTCCGCGTCGGCGGAGCGGCGCGAGGCGGCGCGCCGGAGCCGGCCCGCGAGGTCCTCCGGCACCCGCGCGTTCAGCGCGACTCCCTCCTTCGTGAACTCCTCGGCGAGCACCCGGCCCCGCTGATGGGCCTCATCCAACAGGTCCTGCGCGTCCCACGACAGAGTGACCTCGACCGGCAGCAGCTCCTGCTCGAGCCGCTCCCGCACCAGATCGAGCAGCTCGCGCAGCCCATCCCCGCGCAGCGCAGAGATCGCCACCCCGTGGGGCTCCCGCTGCACGCGCGCATCGAGCGCGGCCCGGTCGGCGACCGCGTCTATCTTGTTCAGGGCCATGACCGTGGGCCTGTCGGCGCACCCCAACTCGTGAAGCACGCGCCGGACGGTCGTGATCTGCTCCTCCATCTGTGGGTGGCTGGCATCCACGACGTGCACCAGGACGTCGGCCTGCGCCACCTCTTCGAGGGTGGCCCGGAAGGCGGCGACGAGCTGCGGCGGCAGGTTGCGAATGAAGCCCACGGTGTCCGCGAACAGCACCTGGCGGCCGCCAGGCAGCTCGACCCGGCGGATGGTGGGGTCGAGGGTGGCGAACAGGCGATCCTCAACGAGGACATCGGCGTCGGAGAGCGCGTTGAGCAGTGTGGACTTGCCCGCGTTCGTGTAGCCCACCAGCGCCGCCACCGGCGCCCCCGCCTCCTGTCGGCTCCGGCGCTCCAGCGCGCGCCGCTTGCCGATGCGCGCCACCTGCTTGCGCAGCACGCCGATGCGACGGCGGATGCGCGCCCGGTCCACCTCCAGCTTCGTCTCCCCGGGGCCCCGGGTGCCGATGCCGCCGCCCAACCGCGATAGCTCCGTCCCTCGCCCGGTGAGCCGCGGCAGCAGGTAGCTGAGCTGCGCCAGCTCCACCTGCAGCTTCCCCTCCCTGCTACGGGCGCGCTGCGCGAAGATGTCCAGGATCAGCCCTGAGCGGTCCAGCACGCCCAGGCCGGCCGCGTCCTCCAGGTTGCGCTGCTGCGTGGGGGTCAGGTCGCCGTCCACCAGCAGGACATCCGCACCCGCCTCACCCGCGATCTGGCGCACCTCCTGCGCCTTGCCCTTGCCCACGAAGTACACCGGGTCAGGCGCCTCCCGCTTCTGGGTTACCGTCCCCACGACTTCGACCCCCGCGGTGTCCGCGAGGAGCGCGAGCTCGGCGAGCGACGCCTGCCAGTCGGGGTCGGGCCCCTCGAGAGCGAGCAACAGCGCCCGCTGTCGCGCCTGCTCCGGGAGCGCGGTCACGGCAGCGGCACCTTCTCCCGGATGCGGGAGACCGCCTCCTCGATCCGCGCCTCGGGGTGCGCGCCCTGCACGGTGAGCGAGAAGCGCACATAGCCCTCCCCGCACTCGCCGTAAGCGCTCCCCGGCGTCACCAGCACCCCCGCCTCCCGCAGCAGCGTCTCCGCGACCTCGGCCGCCCTTCGCCCCCCCGGCGTGGGCGCCCACACATAACAGGTGGCCTTCGGCCTGGGCGCCTGCCAGCCCAGGCTCCCCAGCCCGTCCACCAGCAGATCGCGGCGGCGCTGGTAGATGGCCCGCATCTGCTCCACGCAGTCCTGGGGGCCGGTCAGCGCGGCCACCGCGGCGTGCTGGATGGCGAGGAAGGCCCCCGAGTCCACGTTCGACTTGAGCTTCTCCAGCGCCCCCAGCGCCTCCGCGCTGCCGACCGCGTAGCCGATGCGCCACCCCGTCATGTTGTAGGTCTTGGAAAGGGAGTGGATCTCGATCCCCACCTGCTTCGCGCCCTCGACCTGCAACAGGCTGTGGGTGCGACAGCCGTCATAGTAGAGCTCCGAGTAAGCCATATCGAGGCAGACGAGCAGGTCGTGGTCGGCGGCGAAGCGCACCAGCCGCTCGTAGAAGTCGCGCCCGGCGACCGCGCCGGTGGGCATGTGCGGGTAGCACAGGTACATGAGCCGGGCGCGCTGCAAGACCTCCCGCGGCACCGCCTCCAGGTCCGGGAGGTAGCCGGCCTCCTCCTTCAGCGCCAGGCAGTGCACCCTCGCGCCCGCGAACTCGCTCGCGACCCTGTAGACCGGGTATCCGGGGTCGGGGATGAGCGCGTAGTCTCCCGGGTTGAGGACGGCCCACGCGAGGTGGGCGAGCCCCTCCTTCGCGCCGATGAGGCGCAGCACCTCGCGGTGCGGGTCGAGGGTGACGCCGAAGCGCTCCTCGTACCAGGCGGCCACGGCCTCCCTGAACTCCGGCAGGCCCTTGCCCGTCTCGTCGTACTGGTGGGTGGCGGGGTCGCGGGCGGCCCGGGCGAGAGCCTCGACGATGTGGGCCGGCGTGGGCCGGTCGGGGTCGCCGATGCCGAAGTCCACCAGGTCCACGCCCTCGGCCTTCGCCTTGGCCTTCAGGCGCGCCAGCTCTGCGAACGGATACGGAGGCGTCCTCAGCACTCGGTCAGCGGTCTGCATGTCAGGTCACCTCGGCCTACCGGTTTCTGCGGGCGCGCGGCCGCCCTGCCTCCAGCTCCTCGTCCAACCTCGTCTCGCCGACGAACACCTCGACGGCCGGCCCCTCGATGAACACATGGCCGTCCTCCGGGTTCCAGTGCACCTCCAGGTCGCCCCCAGGCAGGTGGACGACCGCGCGCCGGGAGGCCAGCCCGTTCAGGTGCGCGGCCACGAGGGCCGCCGAGGCGCCCGTTCCGCAGGCCAGCGTCTCCCCGGCCCCCCGCTCCCACACCCGCATCGCCAGCTCTCCCTCACCCATCACCTGGACGAACTCGACATTGGTGCGCCGCGGGAACAGGTCGTGGCGCTCGATCTGCGGGCCGAGCTCGCCCACCGGCGCGCGCTGCACATCGGGCACGAAGATCACGCAGTGCGGGTTGCCCATCGAGAGGGCCGTGATCTCGAGCCGCCGGCCCCCCACCCGCAGCCGCTCGCCCACCACACGCGGCGCCTCCGCACCCCTCATCGGAATCTCCGCCCGCGCCAGGCGCGGCTCCCCCATGTCCACGCGGACTGCGGTCACCTGGCCGCCGCGCACGCGCACCCGCAGCCGGATGAGGCCCGCCCCGGTCTCTATCTCGAGGTCCCTCTGGCGCGTGTAGCTCCGCTCGTAGAGGTACTTCGCCAGCAGCCTCACCCCGTTTCCGCACATCTCGGCCTCGCTGCCGTCCGCGTTGAGGATGCGCATCCGGAAGTCCGCCACCCGCGAGGGCAGCGCCAGAATGACCCCATCGGCGCCCACCCCGAAGTGGCGGTCGCACAACGCCCTGGCGAGCGCGCCCAGCTCCCCGGCGGGGGGCGCCTCGCGCACCCCGTCGAGCAGCAGGTAGTCGTTGCCCAGCCCCTGCATCTTGGTGAAGCGTATCACCTCTGTCCCCCTCCGCACAAACACGGAAGGCGCCGCGGGACCCTGGGTCCGCCCCGGCGCCTTGCCTGCTGTCTCCTCGCCGCCTCAGTCTCAGTCGCGTCGTCTCCCCGGACCGGGCGCGCGTCGAGGCAAGGCGGGCCGAGCCGGCCCACCCGCGCGCTTCGTGCGCTTGCCCACGGTCATTCCCATTCCTGCCCGAACCTCTCCACGATGATCTCGGCCGCCCGCTCGGGCCCGCCCACCTGCGACATGTCCACCCACTCGATCCGCTGGTCGGCGCGGAACCAGGTGAGCTGGCGCTTGGCGAAGCGCCGCGTATCCCGCTTCAGCAGCTTCACTGCCTCCTCATAGGTGCAGGCCCCCCTCAGGTGGGCCAGGAGCTGCGCATAGCCCAGCCCCTTCATCGAGACCAGCGTCTCGTCACAGCCCCGCGCGAGAAGGGCCTTCACCTCATCGAGGAGGCCCTCCGCCATCATCCGGTCCACCCGGGCCTCGATCCGCCGGTACAACTCCAGCCGGGGCCAGGTCAGCCCGAACTGGCGGGTATTGTAGCGCGGCGGGGCGGCGGGGTCAACACTATGGAGGGCGGAGATCGGCGCCCCCGTCTGCTCGTAGACCTCCAGCGCGCGGATGATGCGCTTCTCGTCATGGGGGTGGATGCGCGCGGCCGCCCACGGATCAACCGCACTCAGCCTGGCGTGGAGCGAGGCCGCATCGTGGCGCGCGAGCCGCCGCCGCAGCTCCGGGTCGGGCGGCGCCAGGGCGAGCCGCAGGCCGCCGATCAACGCGCGGACGTACAGGCCGCTCCCCCCCACCACCACGGGCTGCCGGCCCCGGGAGAACACATCGTCTATCGCCGCCCAGGCGAGCCTCTGGTAGTCGGCGACAGAGAAGGGCTGCTCGGGCTCGACGACATCTATCAGGTGGTGCCGCACGCGGGCCCGCTGCTCGGGGGTGGGCTTGGCGGTCCCGATGTCCATCCCCCGGTAGACCTGCATCGAGTCCGCGGAGATGATCTCGCCACCCAGCGCCTGGGCCGCTAGCAGCCCGACCTCGCTCTTCCCGGAGGCCGTCGGGCCCACGATCACGAGCAGGTGGTCTGGCATCGCTCAGCGGTTGAACTTGCGGTCTATCTCGAGGTTCGAGATGGTCATCACGATGGGCCAGCCGTGGGGGCAGGTGTAGGGCCGTTCAGTCTCCGACAGCGCCCGGAGCAGTGCGGCCGCCTCCTCCGGGCTGAGGGGGTCGCCGGCCTTGATGGCGGATCGGCAGGAGAGCGCGATCAGCAGACGCTCGCGGCGCCGATCGAGCGAGCGCTCGCCCGTCTCAGAGGCCAGGTCCTCCGCCAGGTCCCGCAGCACCCCGGCGGGATCTTCGCCGGCGAGCTCCGCGGGGAGCGCGCGCACCAGATAGGCGTTGGGGCCGAAGGGCTCGGTCTCGAGGCCCAGCGCGGCCAGCTCCCCCAGGTGCTCGGCCAGCGCCCCGGCCTCCCGCGGCCCGAGCTGCGCGACCGCGGGGGTGAGCAGGCCCTGGGAGGGCGAGCGCGCGCCCGCGCGGGCGCGCTGAAAGCGCTCGTACAGCACCCGCTCCTGGGCCCGGTGCTGGTCCACCAGCAGCAGGCCCTGGGCGCTCTCCGCAAGGATGTAGGTCCCCCGGAGCTGGGCCAGCGCCCGCAGCTCCAGCCCCCCCGCGGCCCGCGACTGGAAGGCCGGCGACAGCACCCCCGGCGCCGCCAG
>Ga0129301_1001642_pt1 | contig 10493 bp, 6 predicted proteins | sample ConPoolayeHmetaG_FD_94489 | JGI IMG/M metagenome (GOLD analysis project Ga0129301, IMG submission 94489) | Hot spring microbial mat communities from California, USA to study Microbial Dark Matter (Phase II) - Cone Pool mat layer H metaG ...
AGCCTATGAAGCGCCTTCTGAGCTCCGGATCCATCTACAGTATTGATATCGATTGAAGCTTTTTAAGCATAACTGCTTTGCGTTGTTGCTTTCCCATTCCTTAACCGCGAAGAAGTAATTCGTGCTCGGGGAATTCGGTAACTCATACACAGAGTATTCTGCAGGAAAGGAGAAATTCATATTTTGGTTTGATAAAGTTTGTAGGATGGTTTGAAAGGAATACTGTGAAAAATGTTTTAGGTTTAGCAGCGTTAGAAATAACCTTTTAAAGAAATATGAGTGTGAGAAAAAGTTAAAGATTTAAGTATCACTAGTTATAGAAACACTGAGCTTCTTGGCTAACGCCTTGTCGAACACCCTCCTCTGCTTAAACTCCTCCTGCTTCCCCTGGTTCCACTGCTCTACGGGTCTCAAATAACCAACGACCCTCGAATAAACCTCTGTTGTTCTTCCACACTTTGGACAAGTGTGTTGCTCTCCGGAGAGGTATCCGTCCTCCGGGCAAATGCTGAAGGTTGGTGTAAGCGTGAAGTAGGGCAGCTTAAAGTTTTCACAGATCTTCCTCACCAGCGACGCGACGGATTCAACAGGCGGGTTGCTCTCGCCCAACCACACGTGAGCCACGGTGCCCCCGGTATATTTTGTTTGAAGAGGATCCTGGTGTCTAAGGTACTCCCAGAGGTCGTCAGTATAGTAGACGGGCAGGTGGGTCGAGTTCGTGTAGTATGGTGCAGCACCCTTCTTAACCTCCTCCTCGTTCGCAACAATTATGCCCGGGTAGGTTTTCTTATCTATCCTCGCGAGCCTGTGAGAAGTCCCCTCTGCCGGGGTGGCTTCGAGGTTGTATATGTTTCCGGTTTCCTCCTGGAAGTCTTGGAGTCTCTTCCTCATGTAGTCTAGGACTTTGATCGTGAAGCTGAGGCCTTCTGGATCGCCGATGCTGCGTCCTAGGAAGTTTAGGCAGGCTTCGTTCATGCCGATTAAGCCTATTGTGCCGAAATGGTTTTTCCAGTAGTGGCCGAAGGCCTCCTTGATGTGTCTAAGGTAGAACCTGGAGTATGGGTATAGGCCTGCCTCCGTGAATTTTTCAAGCCATTTCCTCTTGATTTCTAAGACGTCTTTCGCGAGGACCATCATCCTGTCGAGCCTGGCGAAGAACTCGCCCTCGCTCTTCGACAGGAAGCCTATCCTAGGCATGTTGATCGTGACGACGCCTATTGAACCGGTTAGGGGGTTGGCGCCGAATAGGCCTCCGCCCCTCTTCTTCAATTCTCTTTTGTCGAGCCTTAGATGGCAACAGTTGTGCGTAATGTTTCCGAGAGAATGAACAAATAAATGGTTCTTTTCGAGCTCTATGTCGAAAAACTCCTGGTTTCTTCTAAGACTTACTAGTCTGCATTTCTTAACCCTTATGAACATAAGGTCCCCGTTTAGAAACTTCCTACTTTCTTCTGTATGTGCTTCATACTTGGAAAGGGTTTCTGTCCCAACCATCCTTTTCTTATTCAAGCCCGGTACCAAGTATGTGGATTTAGCCATCCATCCAGGAATTCTTTCATGCAGTGTTGGTGTAGCTAGAATGCCGAGCAGGTTTGTTTTAGACTTTTTATGCTGAATGTAGATCCTCTGGCTGTTTTTCTTCTTCTTGTAGCATACAGGTATTCCTATCATGGAAAAAAGTATTGTCAAATCTCTTGACAACTCGCTATCGTTAATATGTATTTCCCTATTCTTTTCGTACCCATCACCCAAGAAGAAATACTTTAGAAAAGACCTTATAACGGTAGGCGGAGAATTGAAGACGACTTGGGGGAGCCTTCCGTATTTTCTGAATCCAGCGTCATAGAATGTCTGTGCAATATCAGACGAGTAGACATAGAGATAATGTGTATTGTACCGCGGATCTTTCTTTTCCTTTATGGGACATGCCAAGACGCGTTTTATGAGCCTTTTAATTCTGTTTTTCAAACGGAAATTGTTCCCTCTGAAAGTGAACTGTAATCCCCTGGGCAGCCCGTAAAACTTAGAGCTTTTCCTGCTTTCAAACAAGTAGTTACCATCGGCGGTAAAGAATCCCAGCAATCCCGCTAGTTTTTCATCCAGAACGAGTTTACCAATCTTCTCGTAGGTATTGCTGAGATTATGGCTGGCCGATCTTAAGGATATTAATATATCACCCGGCTTTACATGCTCTGCCAGCTTATTAACTATTCCTATCGGGGTTACTACAGGAATTACATGATTTTTTGAAACCTTAATCTCCTTACCATCTTCAGTAACTATGCTTACCATCTTATTATCGACTACCCTCAGAAACCTCTCAACCTTCACCCATTCTGTTTTCCAAGTCTCCGGGTTGAGAGACAGAACCATAAACTCTTTACGAGGAATCGCCCACCCTTCTTCATCGAATTCCCCTGCATAATCCTTAACCACCTCCCCCATGTTCTTCCTCATCACGCTCCCACTGTTTTTGATCAGAATTTCCTCCTCCGGATGCAGACACATTGAGCGAACGTCTTCAGGATTCATGTCGGAGTTGATGAAGTTTGCGAAGTATGGTATTCCGTATTTCGCGGAGGTTTCTAATACTGTTCTCGTGGTTTCATCATTCCATTCGAAATCCCTGGTTATGTTTATGGTTGGGATGGGGAAGGTATTGTGGACTAGCAATTGATCGGCAACGAAGTTTTCGCTTTCTGTAGAGAAATCATAAACCATGCCATTAGAAGGAGTTGCCTTTTCGATTTTTTTGATCTTCAAAAATAGAATATTATTCTTCTCCGCTTCCTTTAAAGCTGGAGGAATTTCGACTTTTAACCTTTTCGCGTATTCAATCACATTTTTAACCTTTTGTAGAGAAGTAGAATTGGAATGCGAGATTCCAAATTTCTTAGAAATTCTGATTTTCGTATTTCGATATTTCCTGCCTAAAGAATCGAAATAATACGGTTCTTTTTCTAATATTTTCTCAAAAACCATTTCTAGGCCGCTTTCCTTTATCGGAATTTTGGAAATGCTGTATGAATCCTTGGGATGCAGTTTTCTATCTTGCCAGACAGTTATTCTCCACGTTGGTTTTCCATCCCGATAATACTCGGTTAAAGTATGGAAAACTCCTAATTGCTTTAAAAGAACAGAGATACCATAGATTAGCTCTCGCGAAACAGAGTTGACAACAATGTTTTCAGTTAACCAAGCATCACCCTCAAAATAGGCGAAGAGGAAACTTTTTTTAATTTCTTGCGGAGCTTCGAAAATTATCTGAGGAACCCTCCTTCCAGTACCGGTCCCAACTTTAAATATTTCAGTTATTACCATTCTCAAGAGTTTTGAATGCACTCTTACCTCTATCAGGTTCCTATCCTTAACTTCGCGTAGGCGGACGGGAACTCCACGGAAGATTTTCCTTGCTAATTGGGCTACGCGGATAGCCTTTTCTCTCTCTTCTTTTAGGTTGAACCCCAAACTTATCCCACCTTTTTCAGCCGAACCCTCAGCGCAATAATACCCTAAGAACTCTGCTAATTCTTTTGTCAGTGGAAGAAGGTTCCTCAACTTTATTGAAGACCCTCTTAGACTTAACTTCGCCTTTGACAAGTCGAACTCGCTTAAGTTTGAAGCTATATTTTCCAGCGGAAAAACCGGGACATCGCAGGAGTATTCATAGATCCGCTTACCGTATTTCCGCCTTTGTACAGCTTTTCTCGTTTCCCTGTAGAGTTTTCCCCCTTTGTAAACATCCCTTATGTAAACTCCCCTTGCCCCATTCTTAGCAAATTCATTGGCCAGAGAAATCACCTGGGGCTTTCTTTCCTCTAAGGGCATGAATTTCGGCATGATTAGATAATCACCCTTTCGCAACATTGAGGCTTTGAAGCTTTGAAGCTTTCCTTCTTTCAACACCATGACTGAATGGGAAGGAGTAACCTTAATGTTGAAGCCGCCGGCCGTAAATATTTTTAGAAGGCTTTCTGTTGGATGACGAACCAGAAAGTTTACTTTGCACCAGTCTATCTTGCCGTCTTTTAATCCTAAGGCCTTTATATCCTGAGCCCTTACGTCTAAAACTTCACAGTTGTTTTCCTTGATGTAAAGCGGTTTTCCTTTTTCCATCCATTCATCAATATACTCTCCAATTTTTACTAATTTCATCCGTCCAGAATTCTTTATTGGACACAGGCATTCCCCATCGACACTAAAGACTCTTCCGACAGCGTCTCCCTCAAGCATTACCTCGGCGAGAGCCCTGTTGAAAATATTCATTTCCTCCTGGAATTCCCCGTAGGTTGTGTCTAGAACCTCCCCGCCTATTATGACGGGTTCGTCACGCATGAAGCTCGGAACCTTGAGGTCGAGAGTAATGTTGGAAAATGGTGTTTGGAAGCCGACCCTGGTTGGAATGTTCATGTTGAACATGAATTCTTGAAGAGCCTGCTTCACCGACTTGTAGTCGAGCCCGTCGTATCTTATGAAGGGTGCGAGGTAGGTGTCGAAGTTTGAGAAAGCCTGGGCTCCTGCAGCCTCCCCCTGTAGCGTGAACACGAAGTTCACAACATGGCCTAGAGCTACCCGGAAATGCTTCGCAGGCTTTGCTGAAACCTTGCCCCTGACTCCTCTAAACCCGGTCATTAAAAGGTCTTTTAAATCCCAGCCGACGCAGTTGCCGGATACGACGACTTTACCATTTCTTTCCACGAGTAGAGTCCCATTAGGCACGGTTAAATCGTAAACTTTCCCTTCATATTGAACCCGCTTAGGGCGTTTATTGAAGATTGGAGTGAGCTGCTTTGTTCTTACTGAAACTATGAACCTCCTGCCGTCCCATCTGAGGGTCCCGCTTTTTCCGATTTTTAAAAGGCATTCCAACACATCTTCAGCGAGTTTTTTCGATTTGGTGGAGAATCTCCTTAATTTCCCATTTTCTATGGTCCCGTCTCCCTTAAAGAGGGAGAAGAGAAATATCTCGATTTTTTCCGGATCTAAATCCTTGATAAACTGAGGAACAAACTTCCCATCCGATTTTCCAAACTGTTTTAAATAGAAGTAGAGCTCCTTTGAGCAAAACTGAATGTGATCCTTCTCGCTCAAGTTTGGAGAAAACCCTAATCTCTTAATCAGAGAAGTTATCTCCCTTCTGTTTTTCTTATCCCTTTGGCCTATAGAGATTATGTAGTTGGGCGAGTTCCTGTCTTTCCTGTCATGTCTCCAAGCGTTCCCCTCCGCTAGGTACCATCCCATGAACTTGAGAAAAACTTCAACCGGAATTTTCTCTAGGTGTCTGAGCCTATTTCCACCCTTTACCATAGGAATTTGAAAGAATTTAGAATTTTTGCCTCTCCATTTTACCTGTTTAAGAAATTCCGATCTCCTCTTAAAATTGGTTGGGTTTACGAATTTCCATTTACCATCTCCTCTTTCTCTAACCAACAACCTGTGTTCAGGTGTTACCCTGAGGCTTAACGACCTGCTTTCAAAGCAAAATAGAGGACCAGAGTATTCAAATACCTGCTTATCCGTGGGATGTTGATACTCCAAATAACCAGTTTTCAGGTTAACCGTAGCGACCTCGTCTTGAAGTGTTATATCTTTAAAGAACTTAAAGCCCTCTTTTGTTAAAACTCTAGTTTGATCGTCAAAACAGTACGGCCCAAGTATCCCGAGGTTGTGGATGTGGAAATCGCCGTTCAAATGGGCTTCTCTAATCTCCGTCCTGCCCTTGTTGAAAATCCTGTGAAGCCAGTATTGAGAGATGACTTGAGAAGAGATGTGGAAGTTTAAAGCCTGCAGCGAGTATGTCGTGTTAGCGTTCTCCTTAACCAGCCAGCTCTTGTTCTCGAGATAGCTGTCGACGAACTCTCTTATCTGAGCGTGAAGCGCCCTGTAGAGAATGTATGCTTTAGCAACGTTGTAGAGATTGTTCTCTACGAGCACTTTTTCAACCAGGTCCTGAACCTGCTCAACGTGAGGGATTTCGCCGGGCTTCAGCTGTTTCCCTAAGCGTTCGACAACCTGGTTTGAAAGCCTCTCCGCCAGGGCCCTGTCTTGACCGCCGACGGACTTTATCGCTTTCCATATTGCCTCGGTGATCTTGCTCTTGTCGAAATCAACTATTCTACCATCTCTCTTAACTATTCTGTTCAAAGCTTGACCATGTGAATCTGTCTGCGGCAACCCTTAACCCTCCTCAGCCAGACTGGTGAGAATGTTTTCAGAATCTTGAGGAGAAGGATAATGGTTGCCACCGCACGGGCCACAGGTATTTCGCTCAACTCTTTTTCCTTCCAGCGTCAACAGTAATCGGCTTCCGACTCTTCAGGATATAAATTTTCCCTAAAGATTTTTTGACAACTAAAAGTTGACATCAGCTGGAGAAAACCATGTTAACCCGTCCTGAGCGTGGGAAACCCGGGGAGCGGATGCCGTGTCAGGCCCTGGAGATTAAGGGGAAAGTTTATCCGTGCCGTTTCCAGCTTAATCGGTGGAAACAGCGTTGAACAAGGCGGCGGTAACCATCGTGCTGCTCTACTTGGCGGCAGGCTTACTGGCACTCCTATTCGCGCCGCTGTACGTGGCTAATCAGCTAACCCTGTTCGAAAACCCTGAGAACCCTGTTAACATACTGTACTTAATGCTCACGATAGTCGCTGTCTTCATCATAATCCTTGTCATCACCAGGCTGCGCTTAGAAGTATTGTTTAAAGGCCTTTTCTACTTCAGCGCCTTCACGGTTCTAACGATAACTATCAGCGTTATTCTCCCAGACTCCATAGTCTGGCTTGGCGTATCCGCCTTAGCATCCGCGTCAATACTCATACTTCTCAACAGGTTCTACAAGTGGTATGTTGCTGACGCTGTGGGCGTTTTCCTGAGCGCGAGCATAGCAGCCTGGTTCGGAGCATCCCTCGCGCCACCAGTACTCACAATACTCCTATTGTTGATGGCTGTGTACGACTATTTCGCAGTAAGATCAGGAGGAATGGTGAGCCTCGCTGAGAAGACTTTGAAGATGAACCTGCCTACAATGGTGATGTCGCCGGTTAAAGAAGTGCCTAGGGATTTCAAGACTGGGGAGGGGGAGAGGAGAGGAGCATTCCTCGGACTGGGAGACCTGGCGTTTCCAAACATGCTTACAGTATCCACCTTCCTGGAGACGGGAAGCCCTGTTGCAGCGATAATGGTTTTAAGCGGCAGCGTAGCAGGGCTAATAATCGTCCTAAACGCGGTTCAGCGGTTCAAACGGCCTCAGCCAGGATTACCCTACATAGGTCTTGGAGCAGCCCTAGGCTGGATTGCTACTAAAACCATTGTTTAAACAGCGTTAAAACACCGCTGAAAAAGGCTTAAAACCGTTTTTTGAGACCGGTTTACACTCAACCTGCGTGCCCACCCATGAAATCCCCTTTAGCACAGGCAGGAGGATGCTTAAGCCTTAAGCACGTTTGAATAGCGGCGCCGCGTTTTAAGGGCAAAGAAAAAGGGTTGCTTCGCCTAATGCTACTCTACGGGTTCAACGGTTATGGCTTGAACCGGGCACGTGTCCCTGGCGGACTGAGCGCAGTCGGCAACACTATCGTCAATAACACCTTCCGAACCGCAGCTTGAAGACCTATACTTGGAAACAACTTGACTCTTATTCTCCTCATCGGGCTCGAAAACGTCGGGGCATGTGGAATAGCAGACTCCGCACGCTATGCAAGTATCCTTATCGACTTTAACTCTGTACTTGGCCATTGTTTCCTCCGCCTCATCCGTAAAATACCCTAATAAAAAGTTTTCTAAGACGCTTGACTAGACTGGATGGTTGTTAAAGATGCTCATGTTAAGGAGGGTTTTCGTCGGGGTAAAATAAACGGTTAAAAGGTTCGGAGAAAGATTCTACCTGGATTGAGTAGGACAATACTGTTGACGAATGATGATGGCGTGCATTCTCCGGCTTTCAAAGCATTTTGGAGAAGGCTTGTCGACCTTAAGCTCGGCGAGGTTGTCGCGGTTACTCCTGAGCATGAGATGAGTGCCGCGGGTAAATCGATAACTCTCCACAAGCCTTTAAGGGTTAACCGGGTTTCAAGCAAGATTCATGGGGATAAGTATGGTTATGTTCACCTCGTCTCCGGGACGCCTGCTGACGCTGTTGTAGTTGCTTTAAACCTGATTCTCGCTGAGAAGCCGTGCATAACTGTGAGCGGGATAAACATGGGTGATAACATAACGCTCGACAATCTTTTCACCAGCGGGACGATAGCTGCGGCGATACAATCCTTGTTAAGCGGTGTGGCTGCAATAGCTTTCAGCGTTGAAATACCGCCGAGCGTTGAACGCAGAGAGCTTAAGGTAGGCGGCTTTCAGCATCACGGCGAGATTGCAGCCGAGATAACCAGGTTCATGGTTGAGAATCCCCTCTCAACCCCGCATGTTTTAAACGTAAACTTTCCTTTTCACATGGGCAGGGAAACCGGCGTGGAGCTGACTTCTCTCGCCAAGATCAAGTTTGAAAACTATATTCTTGAGAGGAAGGATCCGAGGGGCTTCCCGTACTATTGGATAGGGAGCTCTGAGATAAACGTTGACAAGTCTCACGAGGGCACTGATCTCTATGCTTTGACTGTTCAGAAAGCAGTGTCAATATCCCCAATAAGCCTGGAGGTTAACACTCCAATTCTAATGGATACCGAGTCATTCTACAGGAGGGAGCACCTTGAGAAAGACAGGAGAACACTTGTAAACCTGCAGAGGAAGGTTAGGGAAATACTGGTTTCGAAGACGCATTAAGCATGCTGTTTAAAAGCAAGGCTTATATTAATAATCAGCATTATTAGAGAGGGGAATATTGATTGAGAGGGTAGTCTCTTTAGAGGTTCAGAAGGCTTATGAGGAATTAAGAAGCATCCTGCTTGAAAACAATTGCAGGATAATAATGGAGGAGCCTTTGAAAAGCATTATTGTTGAGCATGGTTCTCCTTCCAGCCTGTCGCCACGAGATACGTGGAAGAGAGTAAGCTTCTACTTTTTCCCCGACCCTTCTGGAACCAGGATCATCGGCTCCTCATCAATAATCTTTCCAATACCCGTCAGCATCATTACCCAGCTAATAATCATGCTCCTAGTCTTCTTCACAATCAGCATCCTAACCCCACCGATAATCGCTTTCCTAAACTTCTCCACAATCTGGTTTTTCGCAACCGGGATTGGAACCGCAGCCTTCGTCGGGCTTATCGCGACACTAATAATCTATGAAAACTATTATCGTCTCCATCGTAGAAGAAACTTGTTTTTAGAGGAGGTTTTCAGGCTGCTTACGCAAAAAGCTGGGAAACTTAAGTAGGGCCTTCAAGCGGGCTCACGGCTTTACCATAAGCCTCCTGGATGAGGCGAGAGAGCTTCTCGGCAGCCTCTTTAACAAGCCTATTGGCGGCGGCCTCATCTCTGTGAAAAGCGTTAAAGTATATCTCTATTAAAGATCTCTCCTCCGAACCCTTAGGATGGGATTTTATATAAACTTTAGGGTAAAGCTCCTTAACTCTGCTGACGAGGGGCGCTAAAGCCGATTCCTTGACGCCGGTGACGCGGAGGGAGAGCTCGGCAACCCTGAACCCGGATTCCCCTGAAACCTCTTTCGAGATGGACTTGTCGAATATTGCCTCCATCTCCCTCGGAACCCCCGGCAGAGCATAGATGACAGTGCCTCCGGAAACGGTCTTAACGGCAGGAGCGGTTCCAACGGGGTTCGGCAGGGGCTCAGCCCCCTCAGGCATTTTCGCCATCTTTACCCTTGCCTCAGTCAGTTCTTCACCCATTTTCTCGTATTTTCCCCTAACCATTTCAAGAGCATCATGGTTCAGGATCAAGGGTTTTCCCAGGGCCTTCGCCAATCCTTCGAGAGTAATGTCGTCGTAAGTAGGGCCCAGTCCGCCTGTAGTTATTATGTATCTGGGCCTTCTTGAGAGGGCCTCGCTGACGCAGGAGGAGATTTCGCTCAAGTTGTCTCCCACAACCGTTATCCTCTTAACGGAGACCCCTAGCCTGGTTAGTCTTTCAGCAAGCCAAGAGGCGTTTGTGTTCACAACCTTTCCTATTAAAAGCTCGTTTCCAACGGATACTATCTCGCAAGTCAGCTGAGCCTCCAAACTGGTTAACCGCTTAACACTGTTAGACTTAAATTTTTACTAGTGTTCCCGGGGGCACTGCCCTGTTCAACGCGTCTCGAAGAACACGTTGTTACCCGCTATTGGTTCCTAAATGTTTCTAGCGCAGGTTTTCTGCCTGAAGGCGAGCGCAGCCTTTCTATACGGGCCCCTCCTCCGGAGCCTAGCTCTCCGCCTTGCCTCAACCCTTCTACGCAGCTTGTCCTCAAAACGCTCTTCCGAACTCATTGAACCTAATGGCGCGTGCTAGGAATAAAAGTTTTAAGCAGGGGGTTTGAAACTTTAAAGCTCGGGGGAGGTTATTCTGAAAACGTTGAGGAAAATAGACGGGGAAACTATTCTGAGGAA
>Ga0129301_1001643_pt1 | contig 10491 bp, 9 predicted proteins | sample ConPoolayeHmetaG_FD_94489 | JGI IMG/M metagenome (GOLD analysis project Ga0129301, IMG submission 94489) | Hot spring microbial mat communities from California, USA to study Microbial Dark Matter (Phase II) - Cone Pool mat layer H metaG ...
CTATAATCCCTGTTATAATCTTACAATTAAGGAATGATACAGGTATTGGGGGCGTCGCAGGAATCGGTCCAAGCGTCTCTTGGTTTCCCTACAATGTTATAATCTTGGGATATCAAGGTGGCACTGCTACTGCCATGGGAGAAAGTGGTCCGATACTGTTGACGCATCAACTTAGACATGAAATTGGACATTGGGTGAGTCTCGCACACCATTCTGCACGTTTTGAACTAGGCTATCCGAAAGTTATCTGCTCCATGAGAGCTATCACCGACAAATTCTGCGCCTTCTGTAAAGACGCCAGAGCCAGACTGAGCTTCATATCTTATTACCAAACAATTACCGAACTTCATTCTAACTCAAGCGACTTACTAGACAGATATGGAAACCAAGAATCGCTGAGCTTAATCATTAACGAGCTGGGCAACTCGCTTCAACTCTTCTACGATTGGGAATATGCGGAATCTGTAAGAACTGTAGCAGAAATCTATCACCAACTAGAAGACCTCATAAATGAAGCAAAATATCGGAGTTTTATGTATACGCGAGTCATCTCGATTGCAATAATGCTGGTAGCCGTTTCGCTTGTATCTACAGCTATAGTTTTCAGAATAATGAAGCGAAGGAAGACAAAGCAATCAATAAGAAATACGTAATATAGCACCAAGAATGGAAATCTTGACTCTGCCAACCTATTAAAAATATTAAAATCTTAAACGTTAGTTAAAATGCTTGATATGGGGAATTTAAATGGGGATCTAAATCTATCCGGGCCCGCCAAAAGTAAGCACAACTGTTGCAACTGGAAGCAAGTAGCCTAAGGTGAAGAGGGCTCAGCAAAAAAGTGTCAGGAAAACAAGCAGAACGGTAAAGGTTTTTAAAAGATTGCTGGTTATACAATGATGCCTTCTCGTATATGATTTGGAAGAGTGCGATCAGTGAATGAGGCACATGCTAATCGCATTCCTGCCTTGATTTTGGCTGCTGGAGAAGGGAGCAGGCTGAGAAAGTATGCTGATTCCAAACCTCTCCTTCAAGTTGCAGGTATTCCTCTGATAGGAAGAGTTCTTCATAGTCTTAAAGAAGCGGGAGTGCAAGAGGTATGGATAGCCGTTGGACATGAGGCAGAAGCGGTTCGACAACAGATCGGCGAGAATTACGCTGGACTCAGAATTCAGTACATAAACGTTGAACACTGGAAGAAAGGCAACCTTTATTCTCTTTTGGCGGCTGAAGGTATATTTCAACAGAATTTTCTACTTTGTATGGGCGACCACATCTGTGACCCCGCTATTTCTAAAATCCTTATCAGTTGCAAGTTTGAGAGTGCCATTGTCTTGGCTATTGACAAGGTGCCAGAGGAAGACACCAAGGTTATTGAGCGGGATGGTACGATTCTGGATATAGGTAAAAAGATTAACGAATCAAATGTTGCCATTGACACGGGGTTTTTCCTTTGTTCACCTAAGATTTTTGAGTACGCCAACAAAGCCGTCAAGGAAGGAATGTCAGAACTAGCGGACTGTGTTCGAATTGCCGGACAGAATGGAGACGCGCAGATAGTTGATGTAAGCGGACATTTTTGGGCGGACGTAGACACTCCACAGGACCTTGACCGTGCCAAAAGGCTAATCATTGAAAACTCACAGAAGAAGCGCGGGGCTTCAGATTTCGTCGCTCATTACTTTAATCGACCGATAGAGAACGCCATTCTCTACCATTTATCCGATTGGCTGTTCATAACCCCTAACAGGCTGACAATACTCACGAACATCCTTGCATGGTTTGTAACATACCTCTTCTTTTCTGGAAATCTAGGATTTGGCGTGCTCTTAGCGTTTGCAGTCGGCGTTATAGATGGTTTAGATGGCAAGTTGGCTAGAATACGTTGGTGCCCAACAAAGCTCGGGCTTATGGAACATCCATTTGATATGTTATACGAATTTTCATGGCTAATCGCACTTGCACTGTTCCTAAGCCAAAATGAAGGCTTGCTTCCATTAACACTTGTCTCCTTCTCCGTCGCATTCATCGCATTCTACAGATTCTGCTACGATCAATTCAGCAGAGCCACTGGCGTTAGTCTGGATGTTTACGGACGGTTTGAGTGTTTGTTTAGAAGAGTAGCTGGTAGAAGAAACATTTACAATGTATATATCTTGCTAGGAGTACTCTTAGGAATACCACTCTACTCGCTAATCGCTATACTATTTCACTCTGCCACAACCGCCCTCGTATATGCCTACAGAGCATCAGTGCACCTACATGCCATAGACAAAAAGACCACATAGAAAATAGAGAAGCAGAAATTCAATCTATATAAGGGAGGGGCTAGTCTCTGCCGAGACAGTCTTCCCTTGCTACGTTTCAATTAGCTCCTCGTTTATCCACCACGCCTTCTTCTTACCCGATTTCTCCCCCGCATAATACTCAATTATAGATTTTCCAAGCTGCTTCTTAGACAATTTCTGAAGCCTCCTCATCCTATTCAAAACAAGCCACCTATTAGTATTCAAATAACCAGCCAACTCAGGCGTAGTCGCACCCCTATAATGCATCAGATAATCCACAATCTTATGATCAAGCTCATCCACACAAAAAGCATGAGGATCAGCCTTTCCTCGCCCATAAGTAAGCAACTCCAAATCTGCAAGATACTTCCTTACTTCCATAAGATCATGTTCCACCTTGCCCAAGCGCTGTTCAAGCTCAAAAATTCTGTCTGGCTTGGGGGTTTTCTGAAGCTTCTCCATTATAGCATCGCGTATGAAACCGCTTCTATCGCCTTCTGGAATGCGCAGAAGCATCTCATTATAGACATTTTCAGGTATTTTTATGGAAACAACTTTCGACTTTTCCATAAGAGCAGCCGCCTTACCTCATTTATAACGCTTTTATTATTTCATAGTTTCTTTTAGGAAATCTTTTAAGAGCCAAAAAACAACTCTAAACCGCAGCAAACCCGAAGTGTTATGTATGCCCAGAAAAACCACAATTTCTCTAATAAAATGTGACGTAGGCTCATTAGCAGGTCATCACACAGTACCCAAACCCCTTTTAAAAATAGCAGAAAAAAACATGAAAAACGCCAAAGCAGAAGGCTTGATAAACAGCTACTTTGTCTTCAACGTTGGAGACGACCTCCAACTCCTCATGGTTCACGAAAAAGGCGAAACAAACCAAGACATACACAAACTTGCATGGGACACCTTCAAACAAGCCGCAGACAAAGCCACAGAGCTCAAACTCTACGGCGCAGGACAAGACCTCCTCAAAACAGCCTTCAGCGGAAACATTCGCGGAATGGGTCCAGGCGTAGCTGAAATGGAAATAGAGGAAAGAGGCTCCGACCCAATAGTAATTTTCGGCGCCGACAAAACATCCGGCGGAGCTTTCAACTTTCCACTTTTCCGCATCTTCGCAGACCCAATGAACACTGCAGGACTGGTGATTGACCCAAACATGATCGGCGGCTTCAAATTCGAGGTCATGGACACAATAGAAAACAAGAAAGTCACACTCAAATGTCCCGAAGAAATGTACGAACTCATAAGCTTAATCGGAACAGTCCAACGCTACATGGTTTCACGTATTTTGCGGACTAGAGACGACCTAATATGCGCTGTAGGCAGCGTAACGAGGCTTTCACAAATCGCCGGCAAATACGTTGGAAAAGACGATCCGGTCATGATTATCCGGGCACAACATGGTCTGCCCGCCGTAGGAGAAATCCTCGCGCCGTTCCTGCACAGCTATCTGGTGGAAGGCTGGATGCGAGGGAGCCACTGGGGACCAATAATGCCCGTTGGATTAAAAGACTCCAAATGCACGCTCTTCGATGGACCTCCGAGGCTCGTTGCATTGGGCTTCCAAGTCTCAAACGGCATGATTGCAAGCGACGACGAAGGAAAACCAATGATAGCCGACTTATTTGCAGACCCAGCATTCGCATTGGCAAGACGCGAAGCATTAGAGTACGCCTCCAAACTCAGGCGTATGGGAGAGTTTGAGCCAGCCCGTCTAAGTCCTGAGGTGATGGAATATACAACTATACAGCAGACGCTAGATAAACTTAAGGAACGCTTTAAGCCAGCCTAACGCCGACGCACTGTCTCGATGCGGTTTCACGCTTTCCTTATTTTTCCCAGCTCTTCACAGCGATTCTTCACAATCTCGTAAAGTCTTCTGCGAAGTTTCTCTCCAAAAATCTTCTGCTCCTTAACAAGCAACGTCTTCCTCGCTAATTCGATGTCGCCCAATCCCATAAACCACGCTTCGAAATCTCCACGGTAAATATGGAACTCTACAGAACTCATGTCAACCTTCAAAATCTTCTCGCAGAAATCTTGAAGACTCGCCGCATGAACATTCAAAGGCTTTCCAACATCAGCATAAAAGTGAAATGATTCTTCCACGGGCAAATACGCCAGAATCTCGCTGGCTTTTTCCTTGTCAACCTCTGGAAAGCCTAATGTTTTCTTGCCTTTCTCTGTTATCATATAATAGCTTTTTGTCGGCGTCTCCAAATATCCCATGCGGGTAAGCCCAATAATATGCATCATGACCTGCGGAAAAGCCAATCCAGTTTCTTTAGCAATATCCGTCGCCTTAGCTGGCTTCTCAAGTATCCACATGGTTTCGAGAACTAACCTCTTAACTGGTGATATACTCATTTTTCGCGCACTCACTATAGTTTACACTATGTAACTAATATGTTTTTCAAATTTCTCCCTTTCACAGAAGTGCTAAATAGCTATTTACTGCGCAACAACAGATTAGATTATCCAAATGAGAGGCTTAGGAGATAGAACAGTGACCGAATGGGACCAGATACTACAGGAAGAATGGTACAGTCGAGAAGAACCTGAAGAAATTGTCGCTGAATTTTTTGAGTTATTGAAAAACAAGAGTAGGAATCTGCGTGTTTTAGATTTGGGATGCGGAGCAGGCAGACATGTAGTGTTTATGGCAAAACGTGAGTTTGAAGCATACGGAATAAATTTTTCAAAAACTGGTCTAAACTTGACTAAGAGCAGACTGCAACAGGAAAATCTTAAAGGACACATCGCAAAGTGCGACATGAAAAATCTTCCCTTCACTGATTCTTGCTTTGACTCCCTCATATGCCTACACACAATTTATCATCAAAAATTTGAAGAAATCAAAAGAACCGTATCCGAAATCAAACGCGTACTAAAGAAAAGCGGACTCGTGCTCATAAACTTCTTATCTAAACAGACCCACAGTTACGGAATGGGCAAAGAAGTCGAGAAAAACACGTTTGCTAGAGAAGACGGCGTAGAGAAAGGAATTCTGCACCATTTCACCGATGAGGAAGAAATACGGCGTCTTTTCAAGGATTTTAAGATTGTAAACCTAGAATTAAAGGAAAGGAAAATTGACGGTGCGCTTAGAAGCCGATGGATATTAATAGCTGAGGCTTAACATGTTCTGTTTTAGGAAAGTAAATAAGTAATGCTTTAGTAAAAGGCAATGCATCATCGTTAGAATAAGACTGAAACGGTGAAATAAAATGAAGATGTCCGTGCTAGTTTACGAATATCCACCCAAAATCGTAGGCGGATTAGGCACTTACGCTGCAGAGATTACACGAAAGTTTGTTCTAATGGACCATGACGTTACCGTATTCACCATGAACGACGACGACGGCAGTCTTCCAACACGGGAAATTTGGCGCGGAATAGAAATTCACCGCCCATTACACATTGACATCTCCGATTCGCTGCCAGACGTCATTGCCGAGGACATTAAAAAATGGGGTAGAGGTCTCCATTTATTCTCTAAAATCCTCGTCTACAACTACCTAAGCGCCTCAAAATTAGTCAATGAACTCATTAAAAAAGAAAGCTTCAAATACGATTTAGTAATAGCGCACGACTGGCTTTCAGCAATTGCTGGAATAACCGTCAAAAAGGAAGCAGAATTACCCTTCGTTTTTCATGTGCATTCTACGGAAAAGGGAAGAACTCTTGGAAATGGTTCGGAAGTAGTAAGCAACATTGAACTTCATGCAGCTAGAGCTGCTGACATGATTGTAACTGTTTCATACGCAATGAAAGATGAGCTGATTAAGCTTGGGTTTCCAAAAGAAAAAATCCAAGTAAGCTACAATGGCGTGGATCCTCAAAAATATAATCCAGAAACAGTCGACGCAGAGCAAGTGAAGAAGATAAGAGCCTCATATGGTATCCAAGACGACGAGCTTATGATTCTCTTTCTCGGAAGGCTCGTTGGCGTTAAAGGCGTTGACAGACTGATAATGGCGTTGCCTCATGTTTTGCAGAAAACACCGAAAGCAAAACTTGTTATTGTAGGTTTAGGCGATCTGCAAGAATATTTGGGCAATCTGGTTAAAGCAATGCGTCTGCAAGATTTTGTGAAACTAAACTTCAAATTCATACCCGAAGAGGAGCGCATACTTCATTATGCTGCATGCGACGTCGCAGTGTTCCCCAGCCTCTACGAACCATTCGGAATAGTGGTTCTCGAAGCAATGAGCATGGAACGTCCCGTCGTCGTCGGGGGAGCAGGCGTCAGCGGAATGCGAGAAATAGTCACGTGCTGCGGTGAAGAACAATGCGGCTATCACATTGATCCCAATAACCCCTCAGACATCGCTTGGGGCATAAACAGCGCTTTGGAGAATGCCGAAAAGAGACAATGGCTTGGAAAAAATGGCAGACAAAGAGTCTTAGAAGAATTTACGTGGGATAGAATAGCTGAAAAGACGCTGGAATTATACGAACAGCTCTTAAAGCCATGAAAGCTTTTTTCAGCTTTGTCTGGTGAGTTTTTGAACATTGGCTTATCGAGAGAAAAGATTGCAAGAGAAGCAGCTACACTGCTTTATTCGGGTATCGAAAAGGAGTACAAACAAGCAAAACTGAAAGCCGCGAAGACGTTTCGCTCCAAATTCCTTCCGACAAACCTCGAAGTTGCTATCGAGTTAGACAAAATAGCCGAAGAAAATGAGGGCTCAACGAGACAAGAACGCCTAGTTCAGATGCGCAAAGAAGCTCTTAGACTGATGAAACTGCTAGAAGCATACAATCCCCTTCTAATCGGAAGCGTATGGCGCGGAACAATTTGCCATAAAAGTGATATTGACATAATCGTACATCATGATGAACCAGACGACATCATAAGAATACTTGCGCAAAATGACTTCAAAACCGTGCAAAGCGAATGGATGACAGTAACGAAGAAAGGGAAAGAGAAAGCATCATTTCACATATATTCCGAATCACCAAGCAAAGAGAAAATAGAGATTATCGTTAGGTGTTCCGAAGAATTTAGTCGCAACGAAAAATGTGAGATCTATGGCGACACCATCAAAGGGCTTAAACTGCATGAGTTGGAGAAACTGTTCACGAAAGACGCAACAAAAAGGTTTCTTCCCCTCTGAAACGCAGTCTCGTTCAAAGACACTTAAATATTTGCTTTCCAATACTTTATTCATGAATGCGTCAACCTATCTTAAGGTGCAGTTATGGAATTTGATAAGGAAAGATTCAAGCGCTTGTTTCCTAATCTCTCTGAAGAGCTTGGGTCTGATGCAAATAAGGTTGCGATAAATTCCGCTCGTACCGATGCGGAAACTGGAGAAGATGCTGTCTCAGAAAGATTCGTCAATTACACGCCAGATGTTATTGACTTTCTTCGGCGATGTGATACAGCAGAACAAGCAGAGGAAATAATTGCTTACATGGAAAAGAGAGGCGAGATTGACAAGGAGTATGCGGAGAGACTTAGGAAACAACTCAAAGAGGAGGGCGTAAGAAGCTTCGGACCGAAAAAGGAAGACGATTACTATCTCAAACATGGACACCTTTAAAAATTTTTTATGAAAAACGTTTTTCCTTGCTCTTTGTTGACTTTTAAAGAGTAAGTATATGTATGGTTAACATAGCTTTATTCTAAAAGTAAATAAATAGGCTTATGAATAAATAAAGAGCCTAAAAATTCCAGGATATAGCGGAGGAAAAATCTCGTGAAGAAAGCAGTTCCAATATTCATAATCGCCATCTGTGCAATCATGATGTTAGTATCTTCATTTAACATTAAAACGATTGAAGCGTCAAATGGAGCAGAATACAACATAGAGCGTGTGACCCATAGAATCGAAGTCACATATAATGGCTATATCTTCATAAACAACACTGTACAAATATCGGGACAGGCACCGGATGGATTTCTCATCGGTTTTCCACATAAGTACGGCACGTATGTTCTCGAATGCATAGCATATAATTCATCTCACAGATTTCCAGTACGTCTTGCCATGCCCCTCGAAGGTCGAGCTGGTTTCTATGCAGTAAGGGTAGATTTTCCAGAAGACACCCCGCAAGTGTTTAATGTTGTGTTTATACTTTCAAAGGATCTACTCATTCAAAGCGCGTCAACCCCAAGTCAGTTCACCTTAGATTTTCCAGCTTACCCAAGCCTAACCAAAGACGTAGCAGTAAGCAATGTCTCAATAGTTGTGCAAGGCGCGCAGTATCTCAGCGGGACGATAGACAGTTTTGTTTATGGAACGGAAAATCTGCCCGCATTCACTTATTCTCCTGCGAACGTAACCTTCTCCATAAGTGACAGTCAGTTACAGCCTTTAGAAATAAAAGAGTTGAAACGGGAGATAAAAATAAATGAATTGGGCGAAATTGAGGGCTCAGACGCCTATTATATAATAAACATGGGGATAAGAGGGATAACTTTTGTAGAAATAATTTTGCCTCCAAATGCATTCAGTCCCATTGCGAGAGATCAATTCGGAAGACTCTTGCCGGGCTCTGCGTGGTTGGATGAAACGACTAGACGTTATAAAGTTAGTTTTGCATCATCCTTGGATAGTGGAAGAGCAACCAGATTTACAGTGGTGTATAATTTGCCAAGCCAAGCGTATATTAAAGTACAAGATGGCTTGAATATTTTCAATCTGTCTTCTCTTTTTCAAAAAACCAATTATTATATTGAGCAAAAGTCAGTGTCTTTTGTTCTACCTGAAGGAGCAAGAATTCACAGTTCTGGGGATCATAGTGTGGTTAGAAATGTTTTTCAAGAAGTATTAACCATAAATCGTGCAGGCATCAGCGCCGTTGGAAACTTTCTTCCTTCTGATAGCATTCTTCAATTTGAGTATGAGTATAATCTTCTATGGTCAGCTTTTCGTCCCACACTGTGGATATGGTCTTTGGCGATTGTTGGCTGTGCAGTCCTTGCCTTGTGGAAACGACCAAAAGCTCCAATTTCTGTCGCAATCCCAGTAGCAACTGCACGCTTCAGCCCAGAGCACGTCAAATCCTTCATAGACGCATACGAAGAACGAAGAAAATTAATTCGGGACATGGAATCGCTTGAAAGCAAAGTGAGGAAAGGGAAGATTCCGAGACGTCGATATAAGGTGCAAAAAAAGACTATAGAAACACGCTTAAATGCCTTGTCAAGAAACTTGGCAGAGCTCAAGGAAAAAATGCGCGTAGCAGGCGGTCAATACGTGGAATTAATGCGGCAGCTTGAAATTGCGGAGACTGAAATCAACGAGGTCGAAGCCAACATCAGAAGTATTGAAGCCCGTCATAGCCGTGGAGAGCTATCCTTAGAGGCTTATCGGAAGCTTTTGGCGGATTACCAGCGCAGAAAGGAAAAGGCCAAAACCGTGATTGATGGGACCATTCTGAGATTCCGTGAACAAATCCACTAAATCTGACCTAAACACTTTTATTTCTGCTCTTTAAATCTCAACAAAACTTAACTGTAGAGGGAGCAAAAGTGGTAAAAATTGTAGTCAATAATGACAAGTGCACAGGATGCGGTACATGCATGGATACATGTCCAGTCGGAGTCTACGAAATCAAAGATGGCAAGTCTGTTCCCGTGAAACCTGAGGAATGCCTAGTATGCAGAGCCTGCGAGGTTCAATGCCCAGAAAGCGCAATACAAGTAATCGAGTAACTGTTATTTCAAATTCCAAAAGGCTCTATGAGCTTCTTTTACTTTTTTGATAATCTTTTCACCCTTATTTTCGATATTTTTGTTGGGCATTGGAGATTCATCATTCACTGAAAAAGCAGCTCCACACTTCTTTGCGATGATTGTAGCGGCTATTTTTCCGATGAATCTTGTGCTGTAACCCCCTTCGAGAACAGAGACCAGTCTTCCTTTACATGTATTCGATGCTAGTTTGCCAATTATGTCGTAGATTCTCTGGTAGCCTAATACTGATAGAGACATATCTGCTATAGAGTCAGCATAATGGCAGTCTAAACCTGCAGAGACTAGAATGAATTGTGGCTTATACTGACATGCAATAGGAGCTACAATTTCTTTTACTGCCTTCAAATAAACTCTATCAGTTGTTTGAAAGGGCAACGGAACATTAACATTATAACTCAGCCCTCTTCCCGTGCCAATTTCGTCTACAAGACCTGTTCCCGGAAAAGCTCTCGGGTCTTGGTGTAAGCTTATGTATAAAAC
>Ga0129301_1001651_pt1 | contig 10445 bp, 15 predicted proteins | sample ConPoolayeHmetaG_FD_94489 | JGI IMG/M metagenome (GOLD analysis project Ga0129301, IMG submission 94489) | Hot spring microbial mat communities from California, USA to study Microbial Dark Matter (Phase II) - Cone Pool mat layer H metaG ...
CACATTTTCGTTATGGGTGATAATCGTAAAGGAAGCGGGGATTCAAGAGAGATAGGATTTATTGAGATTGGTGCAGTGAATCACGTTTTACCCCTTAAGGATCAAAAGGGAGAGTTGGCAAAACACTGGAGAGATACATACAAGGATTTTGATGAAACTTCGAAAATAAAATTGGACAAGGAAAAATATCTCCAATTGCTTAATGAAAAACGAAAAGAAGCAGGTGCAAGAGAACTAAAATACCAACCCAAATTGGAATTATCAGCTCACAAAAGAGGTGAAATAATTCTAAAGTTTAATGATTTTTCTTTTGAAGCAACTCAAAGTGGTTATACTATTGCAAAAGCAATGAGAGATGCTAATTATTCAAATATTGTTTATGGTGAAGCTCCTATTCAAGGTTACTATGAAGCGGAAGAACTAATTGAAAACCAATTCCAGTTTCCAGAGACAAAAAAGTTTTTAACCGACAAAAGGTATCAGGAGGTAGGAATTGCCGAAGTTGAAGGAGAAATCAATGGTTGTCCTACCCAAGTTATAATTCAGCATTTTGCAGGTTATGTTCCTCCTAATTATTCCAAAGAAGTCATAGAGAGTTGGAGAAACACACTTTTGAGACTTAAAGAAATTCAACCCGGATGGGCAAAATTAAAAGAATATAAAGAGTTTTATAGGGATAATAAGCAAGATATTGATAGGATTAATGAAATAATCAATATAAGAATTTCTAACATTTCTGCTATTGTTGCTAGAATGGAAGCAAATCAGTGGCTAAGCGCTGTCGAACAAAAAATGATAGACCAAGATAAGTATTTATATGATGAGCAGGAAGCAATAGCGACAAGCCTAAATAGTCGCTAGAGCTGGTTTAGATTGGTTTAATCCTAGATTTTCAAAAGCAATTTTTAGGTCATTTGAACTTACACCAAACTCTATTTTTTGGTTGCAGAATAAGTCCTTCAGGGGGAGCTGATGCTTGCTTATTATAACCTGCTGATTTTCCAGTAGAGTAGCAAAGAGTGGAGTCGGTATGGTTTTTGAAATCCTTCTGTTCTTGACCATAATCTTCTCAAAGAAAAACCTTAGATAGTGTCTTTTAAGAAATAGTGGTGCCTCTTTGTAGGTTCTGTAGATGTTTCTGGTAAAGGATAGAACTTCCTCAATCAGATTAATATCAATACGGCTTTTGCGGTCCAAGTCTTGTATTTGGACGTCAAGATTGTAAATTTGGTCTTGGATTTCGTTGTGCTTTCGTTTGAATGTCTCTCTATCAATTGTTCCATCTAGAAGCGAATCTTCAAGCTTATTTCTTCTCAGTTCTAAGGCTGATTTTTTATTTATAATACCTACTTTTTTTAAGGATAAATCTCTACGATTATTCTCAATAATTTCCCTAGTTTTGAAAATGACCGCCCTAATAAATTCTTTATTAAATTGCATTTTCTTTATTTCTTCTTCAACCTGAGTTTCTAAGTTTACAGCTTCAACGTATGGAGCGGGACAGCCATTTCTTTCATATTTAGGGCAGTGATAGTAAGCAATTTTTCCACCACGATTTTTGAGTTTATGAGGATTATAATGCCACTCAGCTGTGTATCTTTGACCACATTCGGCACAATAAACAAAACCACGTAAGAGAAACATATGCACCCTTTTTCTTATAAGGAAACCTCTGTGTTTAGCAAGAACATATTGACAAGTATCAAAGAGTTCTTTCGTGATAATGGGCTGATGTTTTCCGTATTTACCTTCTCCGTGCCACCTTATCCAACCGTAGTAGAAAGGATTAGTTAATATTGTATTGATTACGGAATGTCCTAATGGAGTTCCGTGTTTGGAAGTGATATTTTTTGTTGCCAACCAATCTTGCATCTGTATTATAGAATAGTTTCCAGTAGCGTATAGCTCAAACAACTCTCTAATAATCGGAGCCACATAGGGGTCTGGCTCACAAGTTTTTCTTTCTTTCTCGCCACCAACGCTTCGATAACCAATTGGCGGTGGAGTAGGCTGCCAGCCTTCTATGAATTTCTGCATTAAAGCATCTCTTGTTCTTTGTCCGTTAACCTCTGACTCCCACTCGGCAACTGAAGCAAAGATATTGCCAATTAACCCTTCGGTTACATCTCCATTTTCAGAAACAGAAAGAAGTTTAATTCCCATTTTTTTGAACCCCTTTCTGATATTAGAAAAGTCACCAACGTTTCTTGCGAAGCGGTCAATCTTATAAACAACAACTGCTTCAACTGGAGTCTCTTTTACGTTTTTCAAAAGCTCCTGGAAGGCGGGTCTATCGGTAGTGCGGGCACTCTTACCATCGTCTGTGAATACTCTTTTAACGTGGTATCCATTCATTTTTGCATAATCTAGGCAAGCCCTCTTTTGGTTGTCGAGAGAAAAACCTTCGGTGGCTTGGTCATCCGTTGAAACTCGGATATAAATATAACAGTCTTTCATTTATCGCCTTTCCTAATTATATTTAATTATAATATATTTATTTTAATTAATCAAATATATTGTGATTTCTTTGATTTTAGTTATGTAATTGTCACCTTAAAGTTCATTTTTCAAGGCTATCTTTGAGTAAATAGTTCCCTATCAACATCTTTTGAACAGCTTTTTAGTTACCTTAAAGTACACTTAAAGTTCCATTTCTAAGGCTAAATTTCAATATTTAGTTCATTTAGTTTTTTTAATGGTAATTTAGCTAATTCTCTATATAAAGGACTTTTTCCTTTCATAAAAGCTTCTTCTAATAACGGCTTATTTTTCTTAACGTGTTCTACAATTTCTTCTTTTATCTTGAATTCAACTTCCTTCATTAAAGCTTCGTCTATGAGCTTTTGAATTTGTTTTTTATCTTTGAACCATTCTCTTTCTGCTGATATTTTTTTAATCTTGCTATAGCTGAAACCGTATCTTTCAGCCACATCTTTCAATGATAATGAGTAGTCAAGTAAGAAATCCTTCTTTGCTTTGAACCAGTCTATTTTTAGCTTCTTCATATTTTTCTAAGCTTCAAGCTCTGACCCCTTTCTCTAAACTTTTTATAACCCTCGCTTTCAAAAACCAGAGGGTTGGTTATATCTTTAAGATTATTTTCTTTAAGATTATCTTCTAATACTGGGGGATTATTGCCGACCGAGATGTTAGAATTATTTGTATCGGGGGTCGGGTAATTATTATTGTCTGGGGGGTGGGGTGTTTCTAATAAAAACCATTTGTTTGCGAGGTTCTGTTTCCCTTTCTTTCGTGTTTCTTTGCTTAGTAACCCAAGCTTGATTAAAACATCACAATATGTTTTTATCGTAGAAACGGATTTGCCCGCCATTTTGGCTATTATGGCGTTATAAGCACAGAAAGAATTAGACGAGCTATTATTACTAGCTAATTCGGTTAGACACATATAAATTGTTAGGCAAGTTGTTTGACGCTTCAGGTGTTCAACAAACAATTTTCTTATTAATCTCAGGGCGTTTTTGTCTTGCCAACACCAATGACAATCTTTGATATTTCTAAGATTGATTTTCATACTTATTTTTGACTTATTCTGATTTTCCGACGTAACTGTTGTCATAAAGAAATGTTTTAAGCTCTTTTTGGGTAGCGTTATACAGTCGTGGTTCAATTAAGATTTTTCCGTCCCAGAAATCTCGGGTTAGCCTTTCTCTTTTTGGTGTATCTTCAAAATGGAATATGGCGTGTCGAGGGCTGTCTTTTGAAATGTGCAGGAGCTTGCACTCTTTAGCTTTGAGGCTAACTGCGAGGCAAAAATTATCAGTAGAAAAAACTGGTTTATTTTGAGGAGTATTCATATGCTTTTTTATTTTGATTAGCTAATTTTTTCTTCTGTCTTATATGGTATAGGCAGAGCTGAACCCAAGATTCAGCCGCCTGTTCAATAGCTTTTGCGTTGTTATTTTGAGCTTGATTCTTATCTGGTAAATCCATAGTTATTGAGCTTTTTTATGCTCAACAACAGGATAAAGGAAAGAGTGTTCTTGCGATATGAAGGAATAGAAGTACCTTAAAACTTCACCCTAGCTTCATTTATTTTCAACCCTTTTCTTATAGGCATTAATAGCTTCCCGAATTGTATATTTATATGATGTATAAAAATCATCGTCATTAATACCAGATTCTCTTGCAATTTGCCTGTATGTTTCACCTTCAACCCTCTTCCAATACCATTTTCTATCTCTTTGGATATTATCTCTTAAATCAACGGGCTCGTCATTCTGGGAATATGAATTAGGTTCTGACTGAAACTGTTTGACTATTTGTTTGTAGTGTCTGAAGGCTTTATCCACTCTTTTTTCCTTGTTTGTGGTGTTAAGGTTAACGCAAATAATGTTGAGGGCGTATCTGTGATGTGTGAAGGTGGTTGGGGAAGGTATATCAATTCTGTGTTTTTATAGTCTTCCTCGTATATGTCGCAACCTAAAACAGCTTTCTCAAAAACGGTTTGGTAATTAGAGTCAAGCCCAAAGAACAATCGTAAATCAGTAATGTCTTTGAAGAGTTTGTGTATATAATCTTTATTTAAATGAGTTATCACCCAGTCTTGATAATTACCATTTCTTAATGGGGAAGTAATCTTATATCTTTTTCTAATTTTATTGGCTTCTTTAATAAAGAGAACATTATCAACGGCAAATGCTACATCGGCAAATAACTTAGGGTCGTTTATATTTATATTTATTGGCTCAAAGCTCATTTTTGTTTTGGTTGTTTATAGTTAAAAACTAATGTATAATTTAGCATAATTAAGCTAACTTGATAAGAAGATGAATAACAAAGACGAAAGCCTAACTAGATTATTGAGAATTAATGAGGCAGCAAGGCTATTAGGGGTTCATCCGGCTACATTAAGACGATGGGACATTGAGGGCAAATTGAGGGCTGTAAGAATTGGTGAACGCAGAAGGGTTGGTGATAGACGTTATCGTTTAGAGGATATACAGAAATTTATAAAAAGGTAGGGATTATGTATTCTAATAAAACTCTAACAAGCCGATTTCCCTGGCTTTTTTTAGGACAAATTCTTTATCTTTACATTTCTCTAGTATATCGTAATTATTTTTGAAAGCCTCAATTTTATTGAGGGAAATGCTATTTTGCCCAAGGCGTTCAACAAGTATAGTAGGGACAAAATAAAGATCAAATTCATTGATGTTTTTATTCTGTTTTGGAGATACTCCAATTACTAAATCGGATGTTGAAGTCGACTGAATATATTTTTTGACATCTGATTTATAAGTTCTATCAACTCCACCCCTGACTCCTCCAACAAAAGAAAGACTTTTGGTCGCAGTTTTTACCTGACACCTTATAATATCTTCTTTACCTTCTTTTTTGAAAACAATAATTATGTCATATGGAGACAGGGGAAGGTCTACCAATGACACATTTTGATACCTCTTCATCAATATACCCGCTGCTATATGTTCATGTGCGAATCCCTCTACCGAGGCCTTTAAGCCCATCTCGGCTTTATGTAATTGAGATTTACTGTTTGTCATAAAAATTAGATTCTTTTCAGAACTACAAGGTTCTCTTTTGATATTCTAACATCTTTTAGTCCTGTTGCTGGATTCTTTTTACTTTTAAACATAACTCTGGAAGGAATTTTATCAGAAAGGGTAAATAAATGTTTCCATCCAAGACTACCGAAGTGTTCAGTGAATATCCCATCGATGGGTATGGGAACGGCTCGAACTGAAGATTGTCCTACAAATATAAATAAATATTTACTAACATGATAGGAGATTGTAGTAAGCGTACCCAAGACACCATTGAAATAATTTTCAAACATTTGTTTAAGATGATTTTCTTTTATCATCTCGTGGTATTTTTGATAAGTCTTTGAGAAAATAGGAATTGGTTTAACTACCCGATACGGGAGTTCTTTCTTAGATAATGATCTAATTGCTTCCTCATTATATCCCAACCAAAATAGATCCATCTTTGAGTTTCTTATATATTCTTGTGCTTGTAAATATGGGGGTGAAGTTATTATAGCATCCCATTTTTGAGAGTCAATTATTGCCCTTGGGATATCTATTACATCTAGTCCTGCTATAACTTTGGATTTGACATGATTAGGTTTTGGCAATATTTTTTGATATTCGTCAAGCTTCTTGATGGTGGTTTGTATCTCTATTCTTATAGAATCAAAAAATATTTTCTTCCAGTCACTTCTAAGTAGTTTCTCTACTCTTTTGACAGTTAGCGGAGATTTTGAAAGTTTTTGTCTCTGCTCGTCGTTATAAGAGAATTTCCTAGTTGTTTTTAGTAAAGGTAAAACCAAAATTCGCTTAGTGTATGATTCATTTAATGTGTGATAATATCCCCACACTTGCTTCAATAATGGTAAGAATTCTTCTGGAAACCAATAGCTCAAGTTAGACCAAGGAGGAGTGTATGTAGTTTTTGATAACTGCATATCTTCGATGATTTTTTCTATATCGATTTTTAGAGGTTCTGTAGTTGCCACAGAGTGAATCACTTTTAACATAGGATTCAGATCCCATAGTTCATAATCATAGCCGAAAGTTTTACTTACTAATCCCGTTGTTCCACATCCTGCAAAGGGGTCTAGTAGCTTCATGTTTTTATCTCCATATTTTTTTAGTATAGAGGCTACGACTTGAGGAATAAATTTAGCCGGATAGCGGTAGAGACCAAAGGCTCCATAAGTGGAACGAGTTATTTCTGGAACTAACTTTCTAAAAGAGACCTCTTTGATTTTATTGTGGTTTTTTTCTCTAGAATAAGATAAGGGTAGATCTGGAACTATTATTTGAGTATGTGAGCCATTCATATTAAATTCCTTTTGTAGTCTAACAAAAAACTTTCCAATTTTTTCTGACTAATTCTGTATTGTTTGCCCGCTCTGTAAGCTGGTAATTTACCTGACTGTATCCAACGATAGACGGTAAGATAAGTTACTCTCAGGGTTTTTGCTACTTCTTCAATTGTATAATATTGGTTGTCGATCATTGCAGCTATTTATCATTATTTAACATTTTATTTAGAATTGCAACTATTCCAACAAACTCTTTTTTCGAAGCTGTTAAGTTCTTTTTATTAATTTCTTGTTAATCAAATTTATATTTTTGTTTTCAATTAAATTTTTTAAATCTTCTTGTTTATCTTTTCGATCGCCTTGTTTGCAGGCTCCAATTATCTTTCATTTACGATTTACCCCCCATCTGGATGTTTCTGCATAGATGCTAAGTATCTCATCCTCTGTCTTGATTGTTAGTAGTTTTGGTAACTCGTCTTTATTATTTGTTATAATTTGACTAAATTATGCAAAAATTAATCCTAAAATTTTTTAATAAATCTGATTCTTTAGTTTGGACATGAAGTATTTAAAACTAAAATCAAACCAAAAGACGCTTGTTTGTTTTACTGATAAGGAATTAATAGCATTAATTCTTGGCAAGGAATTGCCTTCTATTGTTAATTTGGTCATAAATTCTTATCCTGCTTATCCCAAAGAGCAAATTCATAGTTTGACTAAAGTTGTTTCTGATTCGCGAGATAAACATGAATTATACGTAGCAATCTTTGGCTTATATCAGGAGTTTAAAAAAAATTGCGAATTTTGTTTTTACCTAAAAGATGCATTTGATCCCAAAAGAGACATAATTGATGATTTTGATAAGTTGGTTGAGGCGAGAACTGACCCTCCTGATATAGTTATCTATTACCAAGGGGGTTTATATGATTTTGAAATTAAGAGATATAGGGGGTTAGTAGATGAAGATAGTTTGCTGAAGTTTTTAAAAAAGAAGATTTTGCGATATTCTGAACCTCTTAATTTTTATATTCTCCTACAGACGCTTACGAATTCTGTTGTTTATCTTGATACTTTTCAACGTCTTCACCATAAATTTAAAAAAATGGCAGAAGGTAAAAATATAAACTGTCGAATTTGTTTTTCTTTTAATTCTGAAAACCAAAGTATGGTCTCCATTCACATCTATCCTGATTACAGGATTTACAAGTTTCCCTTTATTAAAGGTTCCGATCAAATAAGATTCATTCTAAAGGGATAAGTAAGGAAATAATCGGTTGATGAAAACAAAAGGTTGAACAGTTAGATTGGGAAAAATTAAGATTAATCCAAATAAAATAGTTTTAATTTAAGCTTCCATACCAATCATCACTCATTGGCTCTTTGACGTAAATTCTAATTTCGGTTGGTTTAACCTCGAGCGGATTAAAACGGTTACTCTTGCTATCTACGAATTGACCTACTCCGACCTTATAAGTTGAACCCGCCTTCATACCACCAACTTCATAGCGGTATTTTTCGTTGATGATAATCTCAACCCTATCCCAGTCAAAATCATTTTTGTTAGTAATAACGAATTGCGTTCCGGTAAAATTCACACTAGCTTGGGTTTGCCTGTGCTCCTTTTTGACCTCCTCTTGTTTTTTTGGCCCAGTAACAAATTCGCTTTTACCAACAGAGAATAAGGATATTAGCAAGCCTGGAGCAAAAAGAACTATCGGCAACCAACCCCACCAAGGAATTTTTTTGTAAAAAGGTTTTTCTTTCATATTTTTATTCTTTTATTCTTCGCACTGTTTCTTGAGACCTAGATAGCGAGATTTTAACTCTTTAAGATTATTGACTTTTTCTTCCATATGATATTTTTTGTAGTCTTCTTCACCTAGATATTCTTTTGTGCTCTCCATCTCTTCAATGCATTCATCTACTCCTGGGAACGGTTTTACATCACACCCCTGTTTTATTTCCAGTAAAAGGTCATTTACCTGTCGACAGATTTTTTCATTCTCGGGTTCTGATAAGACAGTAATAGATGAAATAATGGTTGGTTGAGGGGCGGGCGTTAAGGCAATAGTGGATTTAACAGGAGTTGTGGGGGTTATTGATTGAGAAGGTATTGCAGTTGACAATTCTGTAACAACCCCTTTTATTTTTTCGTTTACCAACTGCTTCATTTTTTCTATTTCCTCTTGTGTTTGTTTGATCTCGCTGTTTTTAAGGGCTCTAACAAATAGGGTGGGTGTTATCTTCTTCCGTGCTTGGAACAAAACCTCCTGTGCCTCTTGGGGCTTTTCAGAAGCGTTTAAATCTTTAGCTTGCCTTAGATAGTTATTGAATTGATTTAACCTGATTATTTCGTTGGCACTAACAGGTGTAGTAATTATTAGAAAGAAAAGGGTGACAGGTATAAATTTTATCTGAAGGATTCTTTTTGTCATCGGATTTATTTTTATTTTGCCCAACCTCATTATAACAAAATTATGCTTATAAGTCTATGTTTACTGCGTTGTCGTTTTTTAATAACTGAGACACAATCAGATTACAATGCTTTTAAAGAAAGAGTTTACTACTGAGGTTGGTAAGCGAATCAAAAAGTGGAGAGAAAAGAGGAACATTTCCCAAGAGGAATTGGCACATCGTGCAGGGCTTTATAGAACTTATGTCGGCCATTTAGAGAATGCTCGTTATTCCCCCAGTGCTTACGTGCTTTATAAGATAGCGAGAGTGTTGAGAGTTGATATTTTTGACTTCTTTAGTTTTTAAGATAGAGAGAGTGTATTTAGGAGAGGAATATTTTTGTTGCTTGTTCTATTGTTAAACCTAAATCATTAGCGATTGAGAGTACCAACTTGATTAATTCGATTGCATTTCTGATATTCGGAAGCGAATCCTTTATTTTTTGTAAAAATGTCTTTTCTTTACTATCTTCTTTCAATTCGGGTAGTTTTTTATCAATCAAACTTTGAAATTCCAGCAACATTTGGACATTCACACTTTGGGATTGTTGTTGGCTTTGGGTAATAACTGTGTTCGGTGAGCCACTAAAGGGTTCTGATTCATCTGAAAAATATTCAGCGTGGAGTCGTGAAATTAACCCTCCGATTTTTTGACGATAGTCTACCAGACTTATGTGTTGATAACCTTCATTGTGGTAGACAGCAGAAATCTTGAACTTGTCATAATTTTTTTCTGAGCAGGCATTAAGCTCGTCTATCGTGCTATTAAGTTGTTCCCAAACTGCTGGTGTGGTAATTACATCGTTGGGCTTTTCTGGTAGGGGGATTTGGGATAGGTAGCCTTGAAGTTCCTTATAAATTGGTCGAATTTTTCCTCTTAGGTTTTCTGTCATCTTGACAACATTATACCAATATAGCTATGTTTTTACGAGGCATACATTAGGTTGTAGTTTTTTAATTTCATTCCACCTCTGTCTTAATGCTCCGATATAGCCGACATTTTGTAAAGCCTCTATTATCTTTTTTATATTAATTCTTTGTTTTATAATATTACAAGGAAGGGGGAGCACTTCGGCAAGCTCAGTGCAAGCACATTCAGTTAATTCAGTGCAAGCCAATTTTATGCACAATGAAATTTGGTATGTTTATATGCTTCTTTGCGATCAGAAAACTTTTTATGTTGG